>Ga0182017_10000557_pt1 | contig 29498 bp, 29 predicted proteins | sample 712E3DmetaG_FD_120492 | JGI IMG/M metagenome (GOLD analysis project Ga0182017, IMG submission 120492) | Permafrost microbial communities from Stordalen Mire, Sweden - 712E3D metaG | ecosystem: Environmental > Terrestrial > Soil > Wetlands > Permafrost | place: Sweden: Stordalen | collected... | reverse complement strand
GAACCCCTCATGGTGGAAAAACTGGTGGATGGAATGCATCACCGCGGAGCGGATCTCGAAGACCGCCGCCACGCGGGGCCTCCGCACGTCGAGGAAGCGGGCGTCGAGCCGGGTATCGAGCTCTGCGGGGACTTTCTCAGAAACGTCCAGCGGGAGCGGGGTCTCGGCGAGGCTGACGATCTCGATGGAATCAGGCACCAGCTCGCGGCCGCCGGGGGCCTTATCGATGGCCTTGACCGTACCGGTGACCCGGATAACGGACTCGCGGGAGACGGTTTTCACCGCAGCAAGGACTGCTTCTGAAACTTTCTTCTTCGGGATGGTCACCTGGATGATACCGGTCCGGTCACGGACGATCACAAAGGCAAGGCCGCCGAGGTCCCGGACCTCGTGGACCCAGCCGCAGACTTCCGCCCGGCCGATATCCGGCGTGACTGATTGTATGGGTATGCGCATCAGAATCCTATATCTATGGGCCGGGGGGGATAATGGAGTTTTGGGGGAGACTGAAGTTCCTTAGAGGAGCATCGGGCTGGAGAATGCTGAGGGTCTTCAGAAAGTCGAAGGACAGCTGTCGCTGCCCTTCTCCTCGTCGGGGTTTTTCAAACCCTTCCGACCCCGAAGCAGGAGAAGAACGGAGTTCTTTGACTGACTGCAGGTTCTCCGATCGAACCCGTAAGGGTTCTTCGACATGGCGGGTGCTCCCGCCGGGAAGAGCCGGCTCGTAGAAAATATCCGTAAAAATTTCTTCGACACAGATTACCGTTCCCCTCAAGGAAAGATACGGCCGGGGAAAAAATGCGTCAGGATCGTAACCCGCATGGCAGAATCCCCACCCATGGTTCATTCCACAATCAATATATTTCCCCGCCCCCCCAGTTTCCCATGGAAAATACTATGGCGAAATGATTCAACCCAATCAACTCCGCAACCCGAAAAGAAGGGTTGGGGCCTCGGCACCAAGATCCTGCTCTTGCTTATCGTCATCGTTGTTGTTGTCTCCCTCCTTGCTGTCATAACCATTTCGGTTGCCGTGCTCAACCAGCCGACCGGGAGTTCCTTCCCGTACACCACCACGTACCGCGTCTCCCTGCCTGACGGTGAAACGGTGACAATCGGAAACAGCAAGATCCTTGTCCTGACCATGGGCAATGAAGTGGATACATCAGTTGACGGCAGCAAGGAACGGCTTGCGATCGGCCAGGAACGTACTATCAGTGCACGCTATGCCCGCATCTCTGCAATCGGCACCCCGGTCATTGACACGGACTTCCAGATCGTGCTGAAATATATCGGCTCTTCCGGGAACAATGCCCTGTTCGATATGAAGATTATGACCTCCCGCCAGATACCGGAAATACTTATCCGGCAGCTTATCCCGCCGGGTATGGGCGCCCAGCCAATCTGAAAATTTTTTCTTTTTTCTGCCGAAGTATTTCGTTGAGTTGAATTCTGAAGAGCCCGGATTCCTGCCTTGGGACTGCTACCTCGTCGCTGATTTCCCGCAAATTGTTCATTGGATTTGTAGGGATGGACCGTCACAGTTCCCGGTGTCACCATCCTTGTTTGAGAAATTAAAAAAAAGATTCTGGGATTCTCCACTCACTCCACCATCATCGGCGGGTAGAGTACATCGCCCCCGCCCGGCAGGTTGATGGTCGCAATCGTCTTGTTGATCTGGTCCAGCGGGTTTGCCAGGATCTTCGCCGACGAGAGCGTATACAGGGTATCGCCGATATAGAGCGAACGTTTTACCTCGTTCTGCGAGCTGCCGTACCAGTAATACGAACTGTTATCGGTACCATGCTGAACAGTGCCCCGGAGCGTAAAGCCGGTCTCCGGAGTAACGCCAAAGACATATGCCCCATACCAGATGTTCGGCTGGTTTACGCCATATTTCCCGGCAACCGCCGGCTGATTTGTCACAACCCGTGCCGGGATCACGAGCAGGTTCTTTGCTTTGTCGAAGAGGAAGGCCTTGTGGTCCATAAGGGCTGCAGAGTCCGTACCCGCATCACCGATCTCCACCGTGTCGATCTTTATCGGGTGTTCCACATCGGATACATCAAAGAGGGCAAGCTTCAGCCCCTTTGTCGAGACACCGCCCCAGTCATTGGTCCCGGTCTCCTTGCCGACACCGATGATATGGGTGGCATCGTAGGGGTGCAGGTAATCCGAGAAGCCGGGGATCTTGAGCTTGCCGAGGATCTTCGGGCTTGCCGGGGTTGAGAGGTCGATCACGAAGAACGGGTCGACCCGCTTATAGGTCACCATGTAGAGCCGGTCGCCGATGAACCGGGTCGCGTAGATCTGCTCCTGCTCGGCGATGTGGGTAAGGGATCCGATGGTGGCCATCTTCCCATCAAGCACAAACACGTTGTTGTACTCGTACTGGCCGCGGGAGGTCCAGACGCTGGACGTGGTCGCGACCCGCAGGTTGCCGTCATGCTCGTCCATGGCGAACTGGTCTTTGAGCGTGCCGGGCACTTCGCCCCTTGCAACGTAGGTAATGGAACCGCCACTGATCGCGATCTTGTGGATGACGGTCGTGGTCTGGTCGATCTCCTGCTTCCGGATCGCCTCCTGCTCAGTGTTCTTCATGTCCGTGATGACCGCCTGTTTCTCCGTCTCGCTCATCTGGTTGAAGTCCTCTATGTTCACCGGGGACGGGACCGCCGCACTGCCGGCAGCTGCACCGCCGATGCCGGAAATCGCTCCGGCATCCTGCGCAACACCGATTGGCACAACGGGAGCGATCGCCGGCTCGGCCCCCATCGGGTAGACGATGTTGTGGTACTTCTGGTACGTGATATACATGGCGTCCTCGGAAACGTAGAGAATGTTGCCGCTGCCCACGAGATAGGTCCTGGCCTCCTTCTCTCCTACACTGCCGGTGTCGAACGAGGAGACCGTGGTGAAGACGAACTGGCGCTCGGGGTTGTCGAAGTAATACACATCCGGTGCAAGGATAGTCTTTGTGCCTTCCCGCACCTGAGGCACGGTAATCCGGTCATTAGTGTACGTGTAAATCTGTTCCTGGGTTACGAGGTAGAGGCTGGAGCCGATTAACCGGGCATCGATGTAATTCCCGTCAATCATATAGTCTTTGAGCACTTTCGGGTGCGCCCGGTCGCTGATATCGTAGAAGACCGCGTGGGTGACCGGGAGGGTACTGCGGTAATAATACGGCATCATCTTACCCTGAGAAGCGGGGACCGCACCGTCACCGGCTGACGTGGTGTCCATATCCTCCGTTCCCTCGGTGAAGAGCACGAGCCGGTCCCCGTCAATGAACAGGTCTTTGGGGGTATCTTCGATCGTGGTTTTTGATACAACAGACGCTGATGCCGCAGGGTACGCGTCCACGATCGCAAGCGTTGTGCCGGAGATAACGTAGATATACCGGCCATCGTTCTTGACAAAATCCGGTTCATCCACACCGGCGACCTGCACGTTCGTTGTGGAGTGGTCCGTGGATTCCCCGACGACTGCCGGAACGGCTACCCCTTTTGCTGCCGATTCGGCCACGGCCGCCTGGGGTGGAATGGCCATATCGGTTGCAGCCCAGCTTTCGCCGTACCCGTTTTCGTCAGCGAGAGCGGTATTGTTCTTAATGTACTCGCGGATCTCGTCCGCCGAATTGAATTTTTTGATATCTCCTGCAGCGGGTGCCACCGCGGACCCCATACAGCCGCCGGCAATGATGGCGGCAACAATAAGGAGAGCGAGTGCAAGGAGGGGAAGCGTGCTGCGTGACATGATTGATCAATGACCCTTTGGAAGCAAAGCTCATCAATCTGGCGTTAACTGCGAAAAATTTCGAAGCATCGAGGCCCGATAGGCTGAGATGGGAGAATAATCCGAAGGATTCTTCGACCTGCTTAATACTGTATGGGAGGAGATATGGCGGGATTTTTTCCAGCATAAAAAATCCGGCACCCCCTCCGGGACCGGTCATCACCTCCAGGCAGGGAAAAATCTGCCCGTCTTCATGAAACAACGTGTACCAGCGTTTTCTCCATACTTTGATGTGAACGGGTGCCGATATATAATCAGAACGCCATGCATACGCCCCCCACGGACAAGGATGCGCTTGATCGGCTCAAGCAGAATACCGCACAACTCTCGGTCATCTCCAACACCGGGCTTGTCCTGATGAAGTTCGTTATCGGGTTTGCGGTAGGCTCGGTCAGTATCATCTCGGAGGCCATCCACTCGTCCATGGACCTTATTGCCGCGGTGATTGCTTTTTTCTCCGTGCGGAAATCCGCTGAGCCTCCCGACGCCGCCCACTCGTTCGGTCACGGGAAGTTCGAGGACATCTCAGGACTCATCGAAGCCCTGCTCATCTTCGTGGCCGCGATCCTGATCATCTATGAAGCGGTTACCAAGCTGCTCTCCAACACAACAGAAAAGCTCCCGTCCGATTTGCTCATCTTTGGCATCGCGGTGATGGGGATCTCGGCGCTGGCGAACTGGTACGTCTCCCACCGGCTCTTCATAGTTGCAAAAGAATCGGAATCGATCGCGCTCGAAAGCGATGCCTGGCACCTCCGGACCGATATCTATACCTCGCTCGGGGTTTTTGCGGGTCTGATCCTCATCACGCTCACCGGCAACCCGATCTTCGACCCGCTCGTTGCCCTCTGTGTTGCGGTCGTGATCATGAAGGCAGCGTATGACCTCACGAAGCGGTCACTCACCGATCTCAGCGATCACAGTATTCCGGAAACAGAGGAAAAGCGGATCAAGGAGATCATCTGCGAGCACTCCAATGTTTATGCCGGATTCCACGACCTGAAGACCCGGCGCTCGGGGCCGGAGATCTTTATCGAGTTCCATCTCGTGGAACCCGGGAATATTTCCGTTGCCCAGTCCCACGACCTGACCGACCACCTCGAATCAGACCTGAACACCGAGTACCCGCGGGCTACAATTACTATCCATGTCGAGCCCTGCACCGAGGGGAAATGCAACCGCTGCGGAGAATTCTGCACCTTTAACGAGAAAAATCCTGATAAAAAAGAATCGAAGTAATCCGGCGTCTCACCCCTTTTTCCATCCCCCCGTTTATGAACCCTGACCCGCCGTTCTCAATCCGGACCTGACTGCCCGGCTCTCACTGCCTGCCGGTGGCCTCGGTCAGCCGCTCCACGTTACTCCGCGTAAAGAACCCGTCAAAGCCGCCATAGCGGTGGATATACTCGTTGACGATCAGGGTATTAGCCGAAGGTTCCGAGAATATCTGTTTCAGCCCCTCCTCTTCAGAGCCCACGAGATCCAGCAGGAATCTCATCCCGCCCTCCTTCAGCCGGGCAACAGCCTCCTCGATCCGGTCCGTCCGGAAGGCCATATGGTGGACGCGGGTCCCGTAGTTCCGGATGAATTTTTCGGTTGGCCCGGAAACCTCATCGGAGATATACGGGGTGATACCTGAGGTGAACACCATGGCAAAATCTTCAGGGTTCCGCCGGGCAACGCTGGTGATCGAATTGAGGGATTTCACGTGGACCCCGAAGTCATAATGGTAATTGGTGAGATGCAGGAATTCAAGGATTGCAGCGGTCCGGTCCTGAGCCCGGACCCGTGTCGCTGCATGGTCGAGTCTGCCGATATTACCTAAAATTGATAAAACCGGTTTTTCCAGGATGGATGAGACCGGCTCTGCACCCCCCGGCATATACGATCGCTCTGCACTTTTCCATTCGATGAACCCGAGAGAATTGCCCGTGAACCGGGAAGGGACTGTCTGAATGAACGAATACGAGGCAGATTCCACGGGCTCCCCGGTGAGAAACTGTACGCCCCGCCCCTTCTGGATCCGGGCGTAATCCCTGATATCGGGTGTGGAAAAGACAAAGGTCTCAAGCCGCGTATCCGGCAGGGCACCGGTCATCCGTGCCCGGTTCACGAGTGCGAACGGGTTTTTTTTAATGCCCCGTGACCGGACAATCACAAATGCCGAGCCGGGCAGGCCAAGGACATATCCCCGGCACTCCGTCCCGGTAAATGCCTCCGTGCAGCGGAGACCGGTATGCCGCAGCAGTTCAGAGACCGCTGGTTCCAGCCGTTTCGCCTCGACCGCGATGATGACCGAGTCAAGCCCCTCCACCAGCCCCTCGAGCCCGGCCTTCCGGCGCATACCGGGCACCAGCGATGTTTTCTCAATCAGTGCCCCCTCCTCGCGGGACAGGGATTCGGGAGCGGTTGTTTCCTGAATGGTCATGATCCGTAAATCACCTCAGCATACAGATGCACAAATGCTGGGATAAAAATAGTGATGGGTGCAAAGCCGGGTGCCTCTCCAGCATCCGGGGTATAGTTACAGAGCAGATCCCGGGACAACTTCTTTCATTTTCCCGATTGGATGGAACTCCTGAAATCTCCTGTTTTTTATGGCACGCTAACTACTATGTAGAGTAACGCACAATATAAAATCAGAGTGAATCTTTATGAGACATGCAAAGGAACCTACCTACTCTTTCGTCATCCTGACCTTTGTCCTCATTCTTATCGATATCGCGCTTGCGTATATTTCGGTAAAGTTCATCCCGGCGTATGGAGGCATCTCCCTCTTCTTCATCGCGGTCGCGTTCATGATCCTCTTCACGCTCTGGTTCGGGGCGTACGGGGCGGCTGCGGCATATTTCGGGACTCTGATAGGCTCCGGTCTGCTGGCATCGGACAGTCTTTACCAGCACCCGGAGATTGCGGTTGTCTGGGCGGTTGCCGGCCTCCTGCAGGTGCTCATCCCGCTCGCTGCCACCCGTCTGCTCGATGTAGACCTTACCATGCAGAACATGCGGGACTGGACGATCATCCTTCTCTTCGGCGTCCTGATCAACAACCTTGTCGGCGCATCATGGGGGGCATTCACCCTCTCGCTCCTCCCCGGATCAACGATGAATATCACTGGGGCCTTTTCCACCTGGCTGGTCGGCAACATCGTCGTCACCATCCTGATCGTGCCGCTGGCGCTCCGGTTCCTGAGCGAAAAGGTCAAGAAGTCAAAACTTTTTGTCAGGAAATACTGGGACTGACCCCCTGGTCCTTTCTCTTTTGCTTTTTCAGGACCTCACGAAACGCGATACCGGTCTTTACCAGCCCCGGCTCCTCGTTTGGTTACGGGATCTGGTGTAGCAGGAATGTACCCCCCGGGAGGATAAAGTAGGTCAGCAGGGAGAGCAGCGAGCTTACCATGGCAATGACCCCATCCCAAAAGACACACCTTTATTGTCCGGTGCACGCACCTTTCCATGGTGATCTGATCATGAAGATTATTGGTATCAACGCAAGCCCCAAGGGGGACAAGAGCCAGACACGCCGCCTCGTCATGGGAGTGCTCGAGGGCGCCCGTCAGGCGGGGGCGGATATAACGTTCATCGACCTCTGTAGTCTCGACATTGCTTACTGCACGGCATGCGGGACCTGTTATGCGAAAGGCGAGTGCGTAAATGACGATGACTACCCGATGCTCCTTGAGAAGATGCTTGACGCGGACGGCATCGTGCTCGGCTCGCCGAACTACATCAATGCAGTGACCGCCCAGATGAAGACGATGCTCGACCGGATGGCGGACGTGGTGCACTGCCAGTCGTTAGCCGGGAAGTATGGGTGTTCCGTATGTACTGCGGGCGGCTCGTATGCCGAAGAGGTGGCGGATTATATGAACCTGGCCCTTTTGAATTTCGGGGCAACCACGGTCGGCAGGGTCGCGGTCCTTGTCGGAGCCGACCCGAACGCGATCGTTGTCGGCGAAAAACAGGCAAAGGAGCTCGGGAAGAATCTGGCCAATGCGATAAAGACGAAGTGGAAGGACCCGGCGCAGGAGAAACACCACAATGAGCGGAAGGAGTACTTCAAGCGCCTTATCTCGTTCAATAAGGACCTCTGGGTTCATGAGTACGAGTACTGGAAGGGACTGGCCGAGCTGAAGTAATTCTTTTTTCCATTATCAGCCGGTCGTTACGATATACCCCGCCGCCCCGATGGCCTCCCGTAATACATCCGCATGTTCCCGTCCCCGCATCTCAAGCTCGATCTCCACCCGTGCCATCATCACCGGCACATCCCCTTCGCCCTGGGCGTGGTGGATATGCAGGATGTTGCCCCCCTGCCCGGCGATAATCTGCAGGAGTCCTGCAAGTGCCCCGGGCCGGTCATCGAGCAGCACAGAGAATCGCAGGATCCGCCCCTGCCGTGTCATGGACTGGCGGACAATCCGGAAGAGCTGGGCGGAATCGACATTCCCCCCGCTGATCACGAGTACAATGGTGCTCCCCGGCCGGATTGCGACAGAACCGTTCAGGAGCGCTGCGAGCGGGGCAGCACCAGCGCCTTCGGCTACCACGTGCTTGCGCTCGAGCAATAACAGCATCGCATCGGCAATCTCGTCCTCAGAAGCGAGCACGACCCGATTGACGTATTCCTGCAGGATCGGGAATGTCCGGGCACCGCACTCCGTCACCCGGATCCCGTCAGCGATCGTTGGTTGTGCCGTGACCCGAACAGGGGATCCTGCCGCAATCGCTTCGGATGCAGACGGGCAGGCAGTTGCCTGTACACCGATGATCGAGATGGCGGGTTTCATTGCTTTTGCTGCAGTTGCGATACCGGCGATGAGCCCGCCGCCCCCGACCGGCACAACGATCATATCCGTATCGGGAAGATCGTCAAGGATCTCAAGGCCGATGGTCCCCTGCCCGGCGATTACCTCACCATCATCATACGGGTGAATGAACAGCCGCCCTTCCTGTGCCATCTCTCCTGCCCGCGTGATACTCTCCTCAAGCGATGAACCATAGATCACCACCTCTGCGCCATAGCCCCGGGTCGCCTCCTGCTTGGCAATTGATGCCCATGACGGCATGACTATGGTTGCAGGGACACCGGCCGCATGTGCTGCAACAACAACTCCCTGTGCATGGTTACCGGCTGATGCAGCGACGACGCCGCGCTCCCGGGCCGCGGTGATGTTTGCAAGGATCTTGTTCGTTGCTCCCCGGACCTTGAACGAGCCTGCCTTCTGGAGTGTCTCCAGTTTGAGATACACCCGGGCCCCGGTCTGTGCGGAGATGGACGGGGACCAGACCAGCGGGGTGCGGATGACATGCCCGGCGATCCTCTGTTCCGCTGCACGGATATCCGCTAAAGAGACCATGAAGGAAGAACCGCTGTCCGGCCATATGAGGATTGCGGCGGGGTCCGAGTGGTTCATCAATACCACGAGGAGGAGAAGATTTCAACAGAAATCTTCGATTGCCGAGTGGTTCATCAGAACTGCGAAGATCGGCTTGTGCCTCCCTTCTTGTTGTCGTGGTTTTGCAAACCTCTCCAACCACGAGGATGAGAAGAACTCATCAGAGTTCTTCGAAGCAGACATGCGCGAAAAACGCTCAGGCTTTCGGTCGAAGAACTTCGTTCTTCTCCTCTCTCAAGTCTGATGACCCTCAGCATTCTCCGGCCCAGCGATTCCCTTCGGGATGCGATATTTCGAAGAACGCAGATGCGGGCTTCTCTTGTCTCCATGACTCCGTTATGTCGACACTCCAAAAGCGAAAAAAATATTCAGGGCATTTCTACAGGGTTGAAAAAGGAGGTTATTTACAGGGCATTGCGCTTCTTGATCATCTCGAGCGCCTCGAACGCTTCCTTGCGCACGACAGGGTTTTCATCGGAAAGCATGCCGGTCAGGTGGTCGACGGCCTTCTGGTCGCCGATCTCCCCGAGCAGGAGGACCGCACGCTTCCGCACATCCACCTGTTCGTCCTTGAGCACCATGATGAGCGGCGTGGTAGCGGGCTGCCCCAGCATCCAGAGCGCCTCCATGGCGCTCGTCCTCGTGCGGATATCCCCCTCGCGGAAGACCTGCATGAGCGGGGCAATCGCCGGGACCCCGAGGGCGGCAAGGGACCTGACCGCCTCGATACGGACCAGCCTCTCGGGATCGTTGAGCGCCGTGATGATGGGGGCGATTGCCTTCGTGTTCCCGATCTGGCCGAGCACCTCCATGACGCCCCTTCGGATACCGGGACTCTTGTCATTAAGGGCCTGTATCAGGGAGTCCACGGCAGACTCGCCAATGGTCACGAGCGCGAGCGATGCCCTCCGACAGACCTCCTCGTTCGGGTCCACGAGCGCCCGGATCAACGGCCCGATGGCATTATCACCCAGTGAACAGAGGGTGGCCATCACGGCCATCCGCACGTTCTCCTTCACATCGTTCAGGGACTCGATCAGGGGCTCTACCGCCCGGGGATCGCCGATACGGCCAAGAGCAATGGCACTTTCGTGTCGGACACCCGCGTCCGGGTCTTTTAACGACTCGACAATCTGGGGAACTGCCTGGCTCTCGCCGATGATCCCGAGGGCCTGCACGGCACCGCGTCGGATAAGAGGGTGGCTGTGCCGCGTTGACTGGATGAGGGGACCGACCGCCGGCTCACCGATCAGCTGGAGCGCCCGGATGGTCTCCTGCCGGACATCGTCGCCCGGTTCGTCCAGTGCCGCGATCAGCGGACCAATAGCAGGGGCCCCGATCTTGCCGAGCGTATCGGCAGACCCCCTCCTGATGATCCAGTACTCGTCCTTGAGGCCGCGGATCAGGGGCTCGATAAAGGGCTCGCCAAGGTCGGCGACCGAACGGACCGCTGCCCAGCGGGCATCGAGGTCGCCCTCATTTAAGGCCCGCAGGAAGTTGTCCGTCCGCTCCTTCTGCGCCCGGAGGCGTGCCTCCTCCCGTTCACGCTCCCCCGCATGCTCTCCTTTTCCCGATTTCAGAATATTGCCGAGTTTATTGATTATGCCCATAACGATTCCTGAACGAATATTAGTATAAAATCATTCAAATAGGTATCGGATGCGCAATTCACCGAATTCTCCCGCTCCAGCCATTTTTTAGAGGCTGCAGGGAAAACGGGATACAAAATTCCGGTTTTTTAATCCTGCATTTTTCCATGCTCCCGGAGTAACGGAAAGGACAACCGGGCAAAATCGTTATCGGGTTTTCCTGATTCAGACGAGCCGGCATATCGCGGGTGTCCAATGACAAACCTTCCATAAAAAGCGTAATGGCCGGAGTGGCTACAACCACGTTGCATGAGCCGGGATGGAAAAAAGGAGGTGACCTTACGAAGCGTATCCGATGGTGAACTGTGTTGAATCCGTGGCGGTCTGGGGGACATCGCTTACATAGACCGAATAGACCCCGGCCGGCATCGTACTGTCTGTTGTATAACGGAAGCTCCAGGTCTGGTCTGCCATGACCGGGAAGTCCCCGAGTTCAATGCCACTTGCAGACGGTTCGGGTCCGAAAAGTACGACCCTGACATTCGGGGCGCCCGTGGTACACCTGCCGGAAAGGATGACGGGGTCTCCGCTGCCAACAGCATAACTGCTCATGGAGACAGAAACTATGCCATCGCCAATCACCCTGAATATAGTGCGTTCGGATACGGTATTTCCTGCATCATTTACAACGATGGTATAGGTTCCCGACTGGATCTTGGTCCCCGGGTTCCACGTATAGCTCCATGCATCGATTGCATCGGGTTTAACCTGGTCGAGAACAATCCCGTTCGTGTAATACCCGGGCCCAAAGAGGGTCAGGATAACGGTGCCGGTGCCCATTGCAATCCCGGAAAACGTGTTGGTATCACCGACGATCATCTGTTCCCTGCTCGCCCGGACCGTCAGTGTTGCCGGTACTGCTGCCGTTGCCGCGGGACTTATTTCCGTTCCCGGCACAGAACCCGGCTCGGCTGTCAGAGCTGCAAAATAATTCGATGTACCTGAAGGTACCGTCACGACAGCCTTCCAGCTCCTGTACCCTTTGGAGCGGAATTCGAGGGTATGATTCCCGGGTTCAACAGCCGCAATTGTGGTGGGCGTACTTCCCTGATACTGGTTGTCAAGATAAATTTCTGCCCCGGTTGGTAACGAGGTGAGCTGGAGTGTGCTTTTTTCCGGAGGCTGGTTGGTTATACACCCTGCCAGCAGGATACTGACGAAGATGAGAACAAGAATTTCACGGATCATGGTTTGCCACGTACTTTCTCACGATAACCGTTATTCCGGAGCGTTATATAGATTTGCAAAATACAGGTTGCGGTCCCCGCGGGACCTGCAGGTCAGGAAAAAGTGGCAGGTAGACCGTGATATCAGCGTTTGTCGATGAGCGACAGGATATCGCGTGCGAAGGCGATGCTCTTGTCCTCGTCTGTCATCAGCGTGTCGAACCTGACGGAGTGGATCACCTCCACCTCGTCCCGGATGTCCTGGACAAAGACGTCCGGGATCCCCCCGTAACAGTTGAAGGTACCGATCGCGCTCGGCTCGTACCCGGCTGCCTCCATCAGGGCGCCGGCCGGCCCGCTTACCGGAGCATGGCCGATGAACGGGCTGACGGCAACAACGAACTTGTCCTTCAGTGCCGGTCTCATCCCGTCGCAGGAAAGGATCGGGGAGATGCTGGTGATAGGATTCGAGGGCCCGATCACGACAGCGTCGCTCGCCTCTATGGTCGTGAGGACTTCTTCGGTTGCCATGGGAGGTACGTCATAAGTGCGGACAACCTTCCGGATATCGATCTTTCCTTTTGCCCGGATCCAGTATTCCTGGAAATGGATCAGGCCACTGTCGGTCATCACCCGGGTCGTCACTTCCCTATCGGTCATCGGGAGCACGGTCTCACGCATGCCAAAGCGCTCGCACAGGACCTTGGTTACATTAGTAAGCCGCATGCCGTTTTTGAGCATCTCGCCCCTCGCGATATGGACGGCACGGTCCCGGTCGCCGATGGCGATATACTCGTCGAAGCCGAGGCGCATGGCCTCGTCATGGGTGGTGAAGGTGTCGTTCCTTACCCCCCACCACGTATCGGTGTTGAGGATGCCGGCAAAGAGATACATGACCGTGTCGATATCAGGTGAGATGTGGTTTCCCGATATCCAGATGTCCTCTGCCGTGTTGACGATGACCGCAATCTCGTGCCGGGCCATCACTTTCTGCATGCCCCGCAGCAGCTTCGGGGTGCCCGTCCCACCCGAAAGAAACGTAATCATTACTCAATACTTTTATGCCATGTATATGAAGATTCTTTAGTGAATTTGTGAAAATCATCAAGGACCCGGTCCACGGTTATGTAGAAGTGGAGGACTTTGCACTCGCCCTGCTTGATTCCCTGCCGCTGCAGCGCCTCCGCTATATCCGGCAGCTCGGTTTTTCCTTTCTGGTGTATCCCGGCGCCAACCACACGCGGTTCGAGCACTCGCTCGGCACCATGTTCCTTGCAGACGTGGCAGCCCGCCGCTTCGGGCTTTCTGACGAAGACCGGACGCTCGTGGTCGCTGCCGGACTCCTCCACGATATCGGTCACGGCCCGTTCTCCCACGCCAGCGAGCCCCTGATGGAGCAGTTCCTCCGTACCACCCATGACGATATCGAACGGATCGTCAGCCAGGGGACCGATGTCCTTCTCAAGGAACACGGCATCGATCCCGGCGAACTGTGCCGTATCGTGAAGGGAAACCACCGGCTCTCAGGGATCATTCACGGTGACCTCGATGTTGACCGGATGGACTACCTCCTCCGCGATGCCTATTATACCGGCGCCCCGTACGGCACGGTGGATGCCCAGCGGCTGATCCGGCATCTGATCCAGACACCTGACGGTGAGACGGTGCTCGATGAGAACGGGGTTAACGCCGCTGAGTCGCTTTTAATCTCACGGACGCTCATGCGGCCGAGCGTCTATTATCATCACGTAAGCCGCATCGGCGAGAGCATGTTCCAGCTCGCGGTGCTGGAGCATACAAGGGGCGGGAGGGAAGAGACGATCCGGCAGCTCATGGCCATGGACGATCCGGCGTGCATGCATGCCCTGCGCACATCGCAAAGTCCCGTTGCCCGCGGGATTGCAGACCGGCTGTACGGGCGCCGGCTCTACAAGCGGGCACTGTTTGCCACAACCGACCAGGTGAATACACCCGCGTTCCACACCGGCGTATCGATAAGGGCCTGCCGCGACTACGCGGAACGGATCGCGGCAATGGCCGGCCTCCAGCCCCACGAGGTGCTGGTGGATATTCCGGCCATCCCGCGGGAGTTATCGCTTGGCGTGCGGGTGAAGAACCAGCACGCGGTGGTCAGCTTCGAGGAGTTCTCGCCCCGCATCCGGACGCTGAATGCCACCCGGCGCGAACAGTGGCGCCTTGGCGTGTACACCCTTCCGGAATACCGTGAGTCAGTAGCCGAGGCGGGGTGTGCCGTGCTCCACATCAAAAAACCTACCCACCAGGACACGCTGTTCTGAGAGGAAATCCCTGGTACGTGGTGCGATGCTAAATAAACAATAATATATCCCCATCCCCAAACATCACCCATATGAAAAACCATATCATTTGCACGCTTATCTTTGCGGGCGTCATGATCGCGGGGTGTACCACCACCCAGGCGCCACCGCCTACCCTTCCACCGACCATGGTACCGGTGACAACGGCGCTGCCAACTACTACCTCCCAGCCCTCATTCACCCTTGGCGATCATTACCTCCAGAAGTCATACTCACTCCAGAGTGAGAACGACGTATATTATGAGGAATTCCGGGTTGACAACCCTTCGTGGGGGATCGCGTTCGATATCCTCCCGCTGAATGACAACCTCCAGTACTGCTGGTTTGTGCTGAATGTCACAAACATGGATACCGGCCATACCGACACCTTCGGGTACGGGCATGACAACAGCTTCGAACTCCATCAGAAATACCCCATGTACACGACCGGCCCGTATAAAATCGAGATAAGGGGCAACCGGGTTAAGGTTGATCTCACCGTAGCAAAGCGGAACCCGTGATTAAGAGGATGTGCTGACATGTTCGAAGACTGGATTGTCGTGATCTGCGGGATGGCGGTGATCATTATCGTCGCCGCGATTGCCCTGCTGCAGCTCCGCGGATCTGAGCGCCGGATGCACGAAAACACTCACAAGCTCAGGGTCTATACGGAACTCCTGAACGCGATCACCGAGCTGAACCTTGCCGGTGGCGATCCCTACAAGATGGACATTGCCAAGAAGAACCTGGCCATGACCCTTAACCGCCTGAACCTTGTGGGCAGCACCGGGGTGCTCAAGAGCACGAATGATCTTCTCGATTTCCTCAACGAATACAAGGACAAGGAGTTCGATACCCTGCGCCTCCACAATATCCTCAACACGCTCGTTATCGAGGCGCGCCGGGACCTCAACCCGTCCCATGCCCGGAAAGTCGAGGAAGCGCAGGTCAGGTACCGTTTCTTTGCCCCGCCCCGGAATAAATAATACTCTTTTTTTTGGGATCTGAAGAACAAATCTGGATTTCTCCCAAAGTTGTTGAATAATGAGTTGAGTCCAAGCAGACCATATGTGATGAGCGATGTCTGACGCGCAAAACGGCTCGAAGCCTGATGGCTTCTCGAATCAGTCCTCACTGATATGACGACCGATACCTGTCGGGTTTTGCGCTACGCACTTACCTTGATCCAAATCGCTGCGTCAATCCTCAGATCAATTTCTGGGGGAGAAGTTACAAGTTCTATCGCAAACGCCCCCGCCCCCCAGCGGGGCCTGATGTTCCCGCAGGGAAAAGCAGGCTGGAGAATGCTAAGGGTGGTCAGACCCAAAGCAGGAGAAGACCATGAGGTCTTCGACCGAACGCATCAGCGTTCTTCGACTCAGGGCTGGCGTAAAGGGGGAACCGATGTACCGAAGGATTACTGTATATCGAATAATACAGGGCTCGAATCCGTGTTTCCGGCACAAACTCTTTTTGTCACCACTCCGACATTGGTACCACAGGAGAGCGGAGACAGCCATGAAAAAGGAGTTCGTTGTCGGTGTGACCGGTGCAAGCGGGGCGATCTATGCCCGGCGCCTGCTCGAGGTACTCTGTAAGGATGTACGAGTCCACATCATCGTATCGGATGTCGCACGCCAGATCGCAACCTACGAGGGGGTCTCGTTTGACGGATTTCATGCTACCTACCATGCCAACGACAAGCTCTTTGCTTCCATTGCGAGCGGTTCGCACCGGTATGACGGCATGGTGGTGATCCCCTGCAGTTCCAAGACGCTTGCGGCGATCGCAAACGGTTATTCTGACAACCTGATCACCCGCACTGCGGATGTCTGTCTGAAGGAACACCGCACCTGCATCCTTGTCACCCGCGAGATGCCGCTCTCGAAGATCCACCTGAAGAACATGCTGGCTGCCGACGAGGCGGGCGCCACGATCATGCCGGCGAGCCCCGGGTTCTACAACAAACCGGAGAAGATCGACGACCTCGTGGACATGGTGGTTGCCCGCGTGCTGGACCATCTCGGGGTAGAAAACAACCTTGCACAGCGCTGGAGCGGTTACGATGCGTGAATTTATCGAAAGGATGCGGAAAGCCGGGCTCGTTGTCGATGTGAAGGAAGAAGTATCTGCGGATATGCAGGCACCGAAGATGGCGGCAGGTACCGACAAGCTCCTCCTCTTTCATAAGATCGGCGGCTACCGGGCGGTCATGAACCTCACCGCGAGCCGCAAAGCCCTCTCCCTTGCCCTTGACATTGATGAAAAGAAGATTGTTAAAACCCTCGCGGATGCGAAGTTTGACGGGAAGGTTGTGGAGGACGGGACGCTCCCCATGAAGAAGCCGGACCTGAACAAGCTCCCGATCATGCACCACTTCCCCAGGGATGCCGGGAAGTACCTCACCTCCGGGATCGTCTTCTCCTGCTGGGACGGTGTGGAGAATGCCTCGATTCACCGGATGCAGGTGCTGGATGACCACCGCGTTGCGGCCCGGCTGGTCGAGGGCCGTCACACCCATGTGATGGCGAAGAAGGCGATTGCAAAAGGGGAGAAGCTCCCTATTGCGGTGACCATCGGGACGCATCCTGCCGTAACCTTCGCGAGCTGCACGCGGGTGCCGACCGGCATGGAACTTGCTTATGCCGCCGAGCTCATGGGCGGCGAGATCCGGGTAAAGCGGTGCGGCAACGGGGTCCTCGTGCCCGATGCGGAGATCGTGCTGGAGGGGTTCATCACGGCAGAACTCACCGAGGAAGGGCCGTTTGTCGACATTACCGGCACCTATGACCCGGTACGCATGCAGCATATCATCGAGTTCACCGGCATGTACACGAAGCCGGACTTCATCTACCACGGGATCCTGCCGGGCGGCGACGAGCACAAGGTGCTCATGGGCTGCCCCTACGAACCTAAGATCTACAAGGCCGTGGCAGGTGTGACCGAGGTCCGGAACGTTGTTCTCACGAAGGGTGGCTGCGGTTACCTCCACGCGGTGATACAGATCAAAAAGAGCACGCAGGGCGATGCAAAGAACGCGATCATGGCTGCGTTTGCTGCCCACACCTCGCTCAAGCACGTGGTCGTTGTGGACGAGGATATCGATCCTGAAAACCCGTACGACGTGGAATACGCGATTGCGACCCGCGTCAGCGGCGACCGGGACGTGATGGTGATCACCGGTGTGCGGGGTTCATCACTCGACCCGTGTCAGCTCGAGGACGGCACCAACGTGAAGATCGGAGTCGATGCAACGATGGTGCTCGGGCGCGAAGCGGACTTCTCACGGGCAACCTGGTGAAAGGATGCAGATCGATCCAGCTGACGAGCGGATCCTTGCCGGCGAGCAGGGAGAGACCCGGCAGAAGATGCTCGAGCTCCTTGTAGCGCTCGGCAAGGTTTTCGGTGCCGAACGGCTCGTCCCGATCCGGAGCGCGCAGGTGAGCGGGGCCTCATACAAGACCATCGGCGAGTACGGCCTCCAGTGGCTCTCCAGTCTTGATGCAAAGGCGGTTGTCCCTGCCGTCCTGAACCCCATCGGCATGCCCCGGGGGCGCTGGCAGGAAATGGGTGTCGATGCGGACTTTGCAAAAAAACAGCAGGCCGTGGTCGCAGCCTACGGGCGGCTCGGCATCAGCCTCGAATGTACGTGTACGCCGTATTACCTGCATGAGACGTCGTTTGGCGACCACCTCTCATGGTCGGAATCGTCAGCGGTCAGCTACGCGAACTCGGTCATCGGCGCCCGGACCAATCGCGAGGGTGGGCCCTCGGCCCTTGCAGCCGCCCTGATCGGCAAAACTCCCTGTTACGGGCTTCACCTTGGAAAGAACCGGAAACCGCAGGTAGTCATTGATGTGAAGATAGCGACCCGGGACTGGACTGTCGCCGATTACGGGGCGCTCGGGTACCATGCCGGGAAACTGGTGGGGAACCGGATCCCGTTCTTCACGGGCATCCGGCCTGACCACGACCAGCTCAAGGCCCTCGGGGCTGCCATGGCGGCAACCGGTGCCGTTGCACTGTACCATGTCGAAGATGTCACACCGGAAGCGCGGAAAAACCGGTTTGACATCAGGGGTCTTGAGAAGATTCCGGTTGAGTTCAAGGAGATCGCACATATCTTCCGGGAGGTCCCGGTCGAGGCCGTGGCCCTTGGCTGCCCGCACTGCTCACCCGAAGAACTGGGTACCCTTGCCCGGCTCCTTGCCGGAAAGCGGGTGAGAAAGCCCCTCTATATTTTCGCGTCGCAGGGCGTGATCGATGCCAACCGGAAGTCCATGGAAGTCATCGAGAAGAGCGGGGCGAAGGTCTATGCCGACACCTGCATGGTCGTCTCGCCGGTCATGGAGCAGTACGCAGCCATCATGGTGAACAGTGGTAAGGCGCTTGCGTACGTGCCGGATATGTGCGGGGCGGTCGCCCGGATCGGGACAACGGAAGAGTGTGTGCAGGTGGCGACGGAATAAGCAGGGAACAATTCTCTTTTGCTGGTAATTTCTTTACCTCCCGCCACTACCTTCAATTGTTGTGATACCCTGTGCGCGAAAGTGCCTATCGGGTTTTGCGCCACTCACTTACCCGTCCTGTCAAAAAAAAACCTGCTCTGTAGAAATCATTCAGGAAACTCTGACGCTCTCGGGGGAGACTGTGGTTCCCGAAGGGAATCGCAGGCTGGAGAAGAACCTGAAGGGTTCTTCGACCCATTAAGTCTGCTTCGAAGAACTCTGATGAGTTCTTCTCATCCTCGTGGTTCTGATGAACCATTCGGACCCAGCCGCTGAGGCATAGCGAAGCTCCGCACCTTCTCGAGCCCTCATCGCTTATTGCTGATGAGGGCTTCCCCTCATTGTGATGACGACTTATTACCTTCAACCAAACCCGGGTCATCGCAGTGCACCCCGTCCCCCAACGGGGACTCACTGGTGCAAGAGGGGGGCATTATTTCACGCAAAAAGGTTTTTTACAGCGTTAAAAAACTACATCTGGTTTTTAAATTCCCCTGAAAGTGCTCTTCCCTCCCCCCGGAAAAGCAGCGCATCCGTTTCCTCCCGCACCCACACCTGCCTGTCCGCCCAGTTCTCCCACACCGCTTCCATCCACTTCCGGATGATGGCAACTTTCTCCGGGCCGTCCGGAACCTGAAGAACATCCAGAACGGTAATTCCTGCCGGCCGTACGGGAGGCTCAATCCGAGGCCAGTCCTTCCGGATCCTGGCAATCCGCATATGTGCCTGCTGCACCTGCTTTCCGGTAAACCCTCTCTCCAATGCAAGATAGAGCCCGATCAGGCCGAATGCAACGGTGATGTTCCGCGTCGTACCCCCGGCATGCTGCGCCTCGTATGCGTCCACAGCATGCTGGTGGATAAACTCTGCATCCTGCCTGGCAACCGTGTAACAGGAAAGGTCACTGAACAGCTGCCAGCACTCGCCGGACGCGTTGAACCGGTCCGGGGAATCGAGGTGTCGGTCGGGACATACAAGCCCGCACCCGGGACAGGTAGTTACGGATTCGTCTCCACGCAAAAGAACTTCCTCAAATAATATACGATAAATCTCTCAAAAAAGGGATCCTGTTCAGTGCAGCGACAGCAGGATCTTCCTGATCTCCGCTACCGCCTCCGGCGCCGGGTTGTGGCCCGGGCTGACCCCTTCGCCATAGGACAGGATCTCCCGTACCATGTCCATCCCCAACATACCAAAGGGAATTGCATCCCATTTCTTCTGGTCGATGGTGTTCCACGTGCACTGCAGCAGGTGTCCCAGGACATGAATCTCCTCCTCCTTAAGCGACCGCCATGCCGGGCCAAGGCCCTGCTGCATCTGTTTCACTGCGTGCTCCACCCGTTTCTCGCGGTGGACATGGTACATCCTTCTGCCAATCTCCGCCTGCGTTACATCCGGCATCTTCTCTCCCTCCCGCATACCCCCGCGGGGATGATGAGTCAGTCCCCTTCTCCTCCCATATACTTTGCGGCAGACCTTCTGGGCCGCACCCGGCGCCCGGCAGGTATTATCAGAGGCAGGTAAGTTTATCATCCGGTACCCGTATAGATTCAAAAAATGTATGTCCACTTCCACCGAGGATGACCTGGGGAGACGCCGCTTCCTGATCGAGCGGGACAAAGCAGTCGAGCAAGCACTGGAGAGGATACGACGTGCCCCGGATTCCCGTTGGGAAACCCTCTCTCCGGCAGAACGGGCCGCACTTAAGGCAGTCCTCACCGAAATCTGGGAGAACTGCGACCGTGAGCGCTGGCATCAGTACAGTTTTTCGATTGTGACACGAGCCAATATTCTGGCGCTGATAGATCTTGGGAATGACATCAGGGCCCGGCACCACCTGACAGATGAGACCCGGGCGGCTGTCGAAGCTATCCTGGTATCCCCATCCTAGGATGATCACCTTCATTAAACCCATCTCCAGTCAGCTTCCATCCCGATAGGTTAATATTAAAGAACACTGTTAGGTTGTATCATTAAGGAGATATGAAGAATGGCTGGTTGGGAAGTCCCGATTGGAGCTGCGATTGCATTCACCTTTGGTGCGCTCGGTACAGGATGGGCACAGTCACGCATCGGTGCCGCCGGGGCGGGTGCGATTGCTGAAAGGCCGGAGACCGCAGGGACCATAATTATCCTTGAGGCGATCCCCGAGACGCTGGTTATCCTGGGGTTCGTTGTTGCTGCAATGATCATTCTGATGGTGAAATAACCGGGACAGCAGATGTACCGCATACCTCCGGGTTCCCTGTATTGGGGGGTTAGAGCGGTGCGGGACATCAGGGCTGGTGATCTGACGTGGCGTATGAAGACCTGCTGAAATCGGTTGAAGAGAGCGCTCGTGAGAAAGAGCTGGAGCTCCGGAACAGGGAAACGGCAGCTGTTGATGAGATAAAAGCCCGGGCAAAGAAGCAGGTTGAGGCAATCCGAAAGGCCCATCTCGATGAGGCCGGTAAGTCCATCACGACCGAACGGAACAAGCTGCTCTATCTCACGAAGGCAGAGAACAAGGAACTTTTGATAAAAACCCGGGAGACCGCGTTTGAACGGGCGTTTTCTGAGGCAGAAGTCCGGCTTAAGGGTCTGCGTTCCGACCCGAAGTACCCTGCCGTTTTTGAAAACCTCCTCAAAGAGGCGGTTCATTCAATGGGGGACGAAGCGTTCGTTGTCCACATAGATCCACGGGACGAGGCGCTCTGCAAAAAAACCCTCTTCCTTGTTAATCTGTCCCCCGAAGTCCGCACCGATCTAGTGACTGAAGGCGGCGTTGTTGCAAGCCTGCCCGACAATTCCGTTGTCATCTCCAACACGGTCGAGTCCCGGATGCAGCGGGCAAAAGAGCTCAGGAGAAAAGAGATCCATGCCATCCTGACCGGAGCGTGAGCATGGATTACGGGTACATCAACGCACGGATGCGGGGGATGAAGAGCCGCCTCCTGTCCCACCGGGCCCTTGATGACCTGATCCTGAAGCCGGACCTCGAATCCCTGATCGCCGATCTCGAGAACAGCCCGTACCGGGAGGATATCATTGAGGCAAAAGGCCGGTCATCAGGGATCCTCTGCATAGAGTCCGCCCTCCGGCAGAATTTTATCAGGACCTTTCGGAAGATCCAGGATTTTTCACGGGAAGAGGTGGAAGCAAAACAGTATATCGCGATTTTCCTGCACCGCTGGGATGTCCAGAACATCAAGACGGTCCTCCGCGGGAAGAACATCCATGCAACGGCCGAGGAGATCCTTGACTGCCTTGTACCGGCGGGAGAACTCGACGAGGTGACGTTAAAGGAACTCCTCAAGCAGCCCGACATAAAGGCAGTTATCGACCTGCTGGCAACCTGGCAGATCCGCTATGCAAAGCCCCTGACGGAGACCTTTCCCGAATTTGCAAAATCCAAAGACCTCGCAATTCTCGAATGTGCTCTCGACCGGTACTATTATGCCGATGCCCTTGCAACCGTTAAAGCTCCCACGTACAATAATACCCTGATCCGGGACCTCCTCTCGCTCGAAGTCGATGTCGTGAACATACGGACGGTTCTCCGGATGGTACGGGACCATGTGGATCCGGCAGATGCGCAGCGGTTCCTCATCGGCGGAGGAACGGAATTTAACGAGAAGAAGCTCCGCTCCTTCCTGTCCCTTCCCACAATCGGGGACGTGGTAAAAGCACTGGCGGCGAAACAATACCGTTTTCTCGCTGATGTTCCCGAATCAGCGGTCCGAACCCAGAAGATCTCGGTGATCGAGAAGGAACTCGAACGTTTTCTCATTAAAAAAGGCGTGGGCACGTTCCTTTTCGACCCGCTCAGCGTGGCCTCGCTCATCGGGTACTTCTGGGCCAAGTATAACGAGATCACGAACATCCGGATTATCTCCCGGTGCAAGACCGCGGATTTTCCTGTGGAGAACTTAAAAGAGGAGCTGGTATATGTATAAGTTCGTGGTCGTGACCGACAGTGACCGGGCATCCGGGTTCCGCCTTGCCGGTGCCGAGGTGCTCGAGGCAGCGGATGCCATGGAGGCGCGGGCCATCATACCGCCGCTGCTGTACAAGGACGATATCGGGATCGTGGCCGTCAATGAGGAGTACATGCTCTCGCTTGACGAGAAAATAATGGACCGGATCGAGAAGATGCACCGCCCGCTCATCATTCCCCTCCCCTCAAAATCGAAGGAGATCGACCGGCGGACATATATCGAGCGGCTCCTGCGGAAGGCTATCGGGTACAACATCGTTTTGAAGAGGTGAGGACATGATCACGGGAACAATTTTAAGGATTTCGGGCCCGGTCATCATCGCCCGCGGCATGAAAGGGTCGAAGATGTATGACGTGGTGAAAGTCGGCGACGAGGCCCTCCGGGGCGAGATCATCCGGCTTGAAGGGGAGGATGCGGTGATCCAGGTGTACGAGGACACTACCGGCCTCATGGTCGGCGAACCGGTGGTGAACACCGAGCAACCTCTCTCCGTGGAGCTTGGGCCGGGCCTCCTCTCTTCGATCTATGACGGCGTCCAGCGCCCCCTTCCCGTTCTTATGCAAATGAGCGGGGATTTCATCGCCCGCGGCATCTATGCTCCCGGTCTCAACCGGGAGAAGAAATGGGAATTTGTGCCAACGGTCAAAGTCGGCGACATGGTGGTGACTGGGGACATTATCGGGACCGTTAAAGAGTTCCACTTCGAGCACCGGATCCTTGTCCCGCATGGCGCTGCCGGCACGGTGACGGATATTGCGGCCGGTTCCTTCACGGTCGAAGAGACCGTCTGCACCCTTGACGGCGAGACCCGGATCACCATGATGCGTACCTGGCCGGTCCGGATCCCCCGGCCCCATAAGAAGAAACTCGATCCCATCCTCCCGCTCATCACCGGGCAAAGGGTCTTCGACTGCATCTTCCCGGTAGCGAAGGGCGGCACGGCAATGATCCCGGGCGGTTTTGGCACCGGAAAGACTGTCTCGGAGCAGACGCTCGCCAAGTGGTCCGATACCCAGATCGTGGTGTATATCGGCTGCGGCGAGCGTGGTAACGAGATGACCGACGTGCTCGCCGAGTTCCCCGAGCTTATCGATCCGCGGACAGGCCTTCCCCTGATTGAACGGACAATCCTGATTGCCAACACCTCCAATATGCCGGTCGCTGCCCGCGAGGCCTCCATCTATACGGGGATCACCATTGCGGAATATTTCCGCGACATGGGATACGATGTAGCCCTGATGGCCGATTCGACCTCGCGGTGGGGCGAGGCCCTGCGGGAAGTTTCCGGCCGGCTCGAGGAGATGCCCGGCGAGGAAGGCTATCCCGCGTACCTCGCGACAAGGCTCTCGGCCTTCTACGAGCGGGCTGGGCGGGTGATCTGCATGGGTACAGAGGATCGGACCGGCTCGGTCACCGTGGTCGGAGCGGTCTCTCCACCTGGTGGCGACTTCTCAGAGCCGATCACGCAGAACACCCTGCGGGTGGTCGGCACGTTCTGGGCGCTTGATACCAGCCTCGCCTACCGCCGGCACTTCCCCTCGGTCGACTGGATCAAGAGCTACTCGCTCTATCTCGATAGTATCGGGGAGTGGTACGTGCAGCACGTTGCACGGGACTGGCGGGAGCTGCGCGAGAAGGCGATGTACCTGCTCCAGAAGGAAGTCGAGCTGCAGGAGATCGTGCAGCTCGTCGGCCCCGATGCCCTGCCCGAGAGCGAGAAGGCGATCCTTGACGTGACACGGATGATCCGCGAGGACTTCCTCCAGCAGAGCGCTTACAGCGATACGGACTCGTTCTGCCCGGTGGAGAAGCAGTACCTGATGCTCAAGGTAATCATGGAGTATTACGAGAATGTGAATACGGCGATGAGCCGGGGAGTCTCGCTCCGGCAGATCCAGACCCTCCCGCTCAAGGCAGGCATCGGGAGAATGAAGGACGTGCAGGACATAGAGGCGATACGGAAGATGATGGGCGATATCGGGCAGCAGATTGTAAGCCTCGAGGTGGAGAAATGAAGCAGGCTTCTCTTGTCACCCGGGAGTACCGGACGATCGATTACGTATCAGGCCCCCTTGTTTTCGTCGAGAACGTGAAGGGCGCCTCGTTCGGGGAGATGGTAAAGATCCGGCTCCGCAGTGGCGAAGAGCGTACCGGGCAGGTGCTGGACATATCAGAAGAGCACGCGATCATCCAGGTCTTCGAGGGGACACGGGGGATCGACACGGAAGCGACCACGGTCCGGTTCATGGGGGAGCCGGCCCGGATCAATGTCTCGCTCGACATGCTGGGCCGGGTCTTCACCGGTGTGGGAAAGGCACGGGACGGCCGCCCGGATATCATCCCCGAGGCGGTGCTGGACATTGCAGGCATGCCCATCAACCCGTCGGCCCGCGACAAGCCTGCCGACTTCATCCAGACCGGTATGTCCGCCATCGACGGGCTCGACACGCTGGTCCGCGGCCAGAAGCTGCCGATCTTCTCCGGTGCTGGCCTCCCGGCAAGCAAGCTCGCCGCCCAGATCGCCCGGCAGGCGAAGGTGCTGGGCGAGGGGGAGCAGTTTGCCGTGGTCTTCGTGGCGATGGGCATCACCCACAAGGAGGCCTCGTTCTTTATGCAGGACTTCGAGCGGACGGGAGCCCTCGACCGCGTGGTCTTTTTTATGAACCTTGCCGATGACCCGACCGTTGAGCGGCTCGCAGCCCCCCGGTGCGGCCTTACGGTGGCGGAGTTCCTCGCCTTCACCCACAACCTCCACGTGCTCGTGATCTTAACGGACATGATCAACTATTGCGAAGCCCTCCGGGAGATCTCGACTGCCCGGGAAGAGGTGCCCGGCCGGCGCGGGTATCCCGGCTACATGTACACCGACCTCTCCACCATCTACGAGCGGGCGGGAAGGCTGAAAGGCAGGACCGGTTCCATCACCCAGATCCCGATCCTGACCATGCCCGACGACGACATCACCCACCCGGTCCCCGACCTGACCGGTTATATCACCGAAGGGCAGATCGTCCTCTCCCGCGACCTCTTCCGCCGGGGCGCCGATCCGCCGGTTGATGCCCTGCCCTGCCTCTCCCGGCTCATGAACCTCGGGATCGGGCCGGGGAAGACCCGGGAAGACCACCGGGGCGTGGCGGATCAGCTCTACGCCAGTTATGCGTACGGCCGCGATCTCCGCCGGCTCGTTGCGATTGTCGGGGAGGAAGCCTTAACGGAACTGGACAAGAAGTACCTGAAGTTTGCCGACGGGTTCGAGAAGCAATTCATCACGCAGGGTGATGATGACCGGTCTATCGAGACCACGCTCGCCATTGCGTGGGATCTCTTTTCCATCCTGCCTGAGGACGAGCTGAAGCGGATAAAACGGGAGTACATCGCCAAGTACCACCCCGCCCATACAAAACCCACGGGAGAGTGAGCCATGGAGCAGGTCAAGCCCACCCGGATGGAGCTGATGAAAAAGAAGGCCCAGATCCGGCTCGCCGAGCAGGGCCGCGACCTCCTGCGGGAGAAGATGGACGCCCTGATCCAGGAGTTCTTCAAGATCCTCTCCACGGTCTCCGATTCGCGGGACGAGCTCGAGCTGATCTCGCAGGCCGCCGACCAGGCCCTCCTCATCGCGCAGGCAACCGACGACCTTGTCACCCTGAAGTCCGCAGCGCTTGCCACCCGCCGCTCGATCACGGTGGATATCAGCGGGAAGAACATCATGGGAGTCCCGGTACCGGTCATCGAGAAGAAACGGGTATCCAAGAGCATGCTCGAGCGGGGCTACGGGGTCATCGCCACGAGCGCCCGCATCGATGAGACCGCCGAGCGGTACGAAGTGGAGATTGATCTCTTAATCAAGCTCGCCGAGACCGAGACTGCCATGCGCCGGCTCGGCTCCGAGATCCAGATGAACCGCCGGCGGGTAAATGCCCTCGAGCAGATCATGATCCCCGAGCTGAAGCGCCAGGCGAAGTTTATCAAAAACGCCATTGAGGAGCGGGAACGGGAGGATCTGTTCCGGCTCAAGAAGGTCAAGAGTATCTTAGAGCGGAAAAAGAAGAAGGTGAAGGAGAAGAAGGCGGCCGGGAAAAGTTGAATTCAGAAAAAAAGAAAAAAATCAGGGGATTTTTGTTCCCCATAACACCTGTTCATAACGCTGGGCTTTCTCTGCTCCCTTCGGCAGAAGGAGGTATGCTTCAGACCGAACTCCCGGGTGAGCGGGCAGGTTGCAGGATTGGATTTCAGGCATCGGCAGAGCAGTAAAGACAGTTTTCGGGTATTACCTGAGGGTAACCGGGTAACCGAGAGGGGTATTGTAGTCCGGGAAAAAACAACCTGTACCCGGCCTTACCGGACAACCGCTCCCTTCCGGACCATGGGGGAGATATTGCAGCCCTTCATATTACCGAGACAGAATGAGAACCGTTCTTTGATAGTTGGGGGGAGCTGGTCTTCGGGAATGGGCAAGAACCCGACGGTCTTGTAAAACGGGATCAGGTCAAGGGTTGAATGAATATAGATCGGCTCTGAACCACAATGTTTTATCAGATCCTCTACGGCATCCCGGGCATACCCTTTCCCACCTTCGGGTTCGGGCACAAAGACACAATCCATCTCCACGCCATCCGTATGCTTCACGTACCGGGCAGATGCAACGAATTTCCCGTCAATAAAAACCCCGAATATCCTGTCATGCACAGGATCTGCCTTCTGGCCATGGTACTGTTCCCACAGATTCTCTGCCAGAAGAAACTCATCGCGTTTCAGTTCACGGATCTCGGTCGTCATGATATCCTCTCCTTTCAGGTACAACAGAAATTCGCCCTGCATCCGGTAAGCAGTCTGCACCGTTTTTCATCATGATCCTAACCGATCACCACGACCTTTCCTCTGTTCATTCATTTTAAAACAAGAAAAAATCAGGGAATTTTTGTTCCCCATAACGCTTGTTCATAGCGCTGGGCTTTCTCTGCTCCCTTCATGCAGAAGGAGGTATGCTTCAGGCCAAACTCTTGGGTGAGCGGGCAGGTCGGGCAGATGCAGGCCTTCTGCTCGGAAATGCACATAAAACTCTTTCCAACCAGACAAAAAACACGCTCTTTTGCATTCTTGGCACAGGTAGTGTGGGTCGGACACATCATGCAGTGACATATGTCTTTGTATTTCTCCATATCCTTGTTCAACTGTGCAGGTGACGTTCCTTTTACGTCCTTCATCATCTGTTCAAATTTATCCATTGTTTTCACCTCGTCCTTCACGTTCAACGATTACTTCCCTGGTGTCAATACATCAACCGTATTTTTAAGGACAGAAATGGTTTTTTTCCGTTCTCTCAAGGACAGTAATAGCGGTTCCCCATGAACCTGTGGATACGACAACCAGGGATCCAATGGGTTTTTTTTCCTTGTCCGTGCAGGGTTTGGTCAGGAAATTGTATTAAATGTTTTCCATAAATCAGTTTTTGAGACAAATTTTGCAACAACTGGTCCGGGGCTTATACGTTCCCGCTCTCGTGTGGTTTGCCGTGGAATGTGTATATAAAAAATGTAATATACCATGGGGAGAAGTTGAAACAAAACACCGGTAATCCACGAGTAAATGCCAGCAAAGTCGTCCATCACGGCCGGGAGGATTCTTCGTGGAGATCCGTATACCCCCGTGGTTCCTGTTCCCCCCTTTCCTTTTTTCATCTGCCGATACTTCACCAGGTGTGGATGGCATACGTAGTTCGCCAATTGCGCAAGACGCCCGGCTCAACCGTTGGCCATCGATATCTGGGAGATCCGGAAGATTTCCCGGCAAAATCCAGCCCTCGCCATCTCGCACATCCGGGGGGGCAGATCCTGCATGAGGGCGTCGGCCATTATCCGGATGATTGTTGAACCATCGTCGTTGCCGCTTTGGACCGTGAAGTGAGTACTCTTTTATAAACCGGTTTCCCTGAGAAGAAACCATCTGGTTTCTTCGATTGGCGTTTGCCGGGAAAAATGAGACTGCACCCTACAGATGAGATCAGGTGTGTTGGTTCTGCAAAATCTCCTGATAGATTTTCTCCTGTAATGCCAAAAATCTGGTATACGGTTCTTTTTGTTGTGCAGGAAGATTGGCACTGGTATGCAGGACTACGTCCTGGAAATTTTTGTCATCGACAATCCTCATATTCGCCAGCAGCCGTGCAACACCCTGCTGTTCGGGCTCTGAACTTTTTTCCATGGAGAGAATACCAATCTCCAGGATTTTTCGCTCGAATACACTCCTCTCAAGGGAACCTTTTTGTATCGTATCTTTTTTGGCGATAATCGCAAGCTCGGAAACTTCTAAGAACGTCGAGGTGGAATTGAGAACCGGAAGGGCACTCAGCCACAGATCGAATACTTTGTCGGTAATGTAATACAGGGGAAATATAATGTCCTGCCTGATACTGTATTTTCCGATGGATTTAAGATACTCCAGCGAGCCGTTCACGATACCGAGCTGGCCGGTTGTTATTCCCAGACCTGTAAATTCTGTCAGGGAATCAACCGAGTTTTCCAGAATCTCTGAATATAAAGAAAACTTGTCCTGCGGAGTGATTTTATCGATGGCATGTTTTGCAATCGTATCCTGGCAGAACATGATCCTCCCCGGTGTTTCCAGAAATTTATTCTCAATGGATATTTTCCCGATGGACCGGATTAATTCTCTCACCCGGTT
>Ga0182017_10000553_pt1 | contig 29708 bp, 23 predicted proteins | sample 712E3DmetaG_FD_120492 | JGI IMG/M metagenome (GOLD analysis project Ga0182017, IMG submission 120492) | Permafrost microbial communities from Stordalen Mire, Sweden - 712E3D metaG | ecosystem: Environmental > Terrestrial > Soil > Wetlands > Permafrost | place: Sweden: Stordalen | collected... | reverse complement strand
TGACTCCGAGGGGGCGTGAGGAGCCGCTCCGAGCCTCGTCTGCGAGGCTCGGATGCCAGGCGACGACCGAGTCCATCATGGACGCGCGCAGCGCGGCCGTTGATGGACGTCCCCCGAGGAGCATCTCCTGTCGACCGCCAGCGCCGAGCGGCCGCCAGAGTCAATGGCCGCCGTCAATTAGGGACACCCCCTAGAACCGATAGGTGCTTAGCACCGATGGTGTGATGGCCATCATGTTCTCCGAGAAGGATCCTCCCCAGGGAGCCAACCAGGTGAACTTGGCTTCTACCCCAACCTCCACATTCCTCGTGATCCCAAGACCAAGGGTCACCGCGCCGGACAGGCAGAAGCATGCATTTTCCGCATCGTCTTGCCCTCCCAGACGATAGGTGAGTTGTCCCAGTCCAGCGCCGAGGTTTGCCCCAAGGTGCATATGTTGCTTGGGCAAGTAGTAGCGGATGCCCGTTTCTGCACCCGCATAGAACAGATTGGCGGAGGCGGAGTCGGTGAAGTAGCTGCGTCGCAGGCCCGTGGTGATGGTGCCTTCTGCACCCACGTAGAAGCGCACCGTTGGTCCCCCAAATGCCCAGCCAAAGCGAGCCGAGAAGCTGGGTCCATAGGGATTTACATAGAGTCGCTCGTCCGTGGGAACGCCGTAGCCGATGGTGATGCCAAGCTCTAGATTGCCAATGGATTCTTGCTTCGGGGGATCGCTGGTCGCAGAGGTGTTGTTGGGCGAGACGGCAGCGGCAAGGGTTGACAAGAGAAGGATGAGCATCAGAGCACCGTTCCTTGTGAGGCCCGCGTAGCTCCCTGGTCACTGCTTGAATGCGTCGTCAACTCTGGCTCCAACGGGGACGGCTTTGCTGCTCCAGGGTCACCGGATTCGCGGCATGCAAGCCACAATTGATGATCGATGGAACAGACCGCATTAGCCTGCTCCGTGACCAAGGCTTCGGACCTCTTGACCATGGTGCCGTCCGCGTGAACCGACACCACCACCACAGATTCCGTCATGCAATAGCCCGCTTTTGCCACCACCTCGTAACCATCGGAGGTGATTCGAACATTGCCACATCCATCTAGGCGCCACCCTTGATTGGATATGGCCACCAGCAACACGGCTTTTCGAGAATTGTCGATGGGTAAAAGGAGCGGAAGTACATCTGCCAACGAGGTGGGCACAAGAACCCTGTCACCTATGGTGATGCCCAAGAAACACTGGGGTCCGACATCTCCACCACCGCAACCGGGATAGCCAGATACGAAGGCGGTCGTATTCTTCAGTGCATCGGCGTAGCTGGCCAGGCAAGCAGTCGTATTGGTTGCCGTGGCACAAGGCGTTCCCACTTCTTCCAACACGGTGGGCGCTGTTGCGTAGTTCCGGCGAAGGATGCTCAAGGAATCCATGCCAGCAAGCATCGACGATTGCAGAAGAGGGCAGGCCAAGCTTGGATAGTTGTTGGTGTCGATGGACGACCCACAGGCGGCCCCAAGCGCCACTAGCAATACAGCGGTGAGGATAGTTGGGCGCATGGACGTCCGAAATCGCGGCTTGGGAGCCCGAAAAGAAAGTCGTCGCTTGCCCATCCTAGCCTCCTGTGGTGACCCCAGCTTGGAAAGCAAGTGTCGTGCCGAAAATCGATGGCCAAAACAAGCCTGAAAATCGGCACGAGCCTGCCTCGATACTGCAGACCGCGACACGACTGTCCGAGTCGCGGTCTGCTCTGTCTTGCGTTAGCCGCTGCGACCGGCGTTTGACTGGCCCCTCCTGCCGAGACAGCTGGGGCACACCGATCGAGGCGCCACTGACCTGGGCGGTTCCGCAGGTCGACCGATTCGGTTTACGGACCCACCGGCACCGGCCACCCGTTCGAGTCCCACACCAGGTCGGCGACGCGCAAGGTGGCGGAGCCGCCAGCCACCGAGTCGGGAGCGTACGCGTGGTACACGAGGTATGCCTTGTTGCCTGCAATCATCACGGACTGGCCTCCTGGGCCGTTGAACGTGGTGTTGTTCCCTGCAACAAGAAGTGTTCCACCCCCGGCCGTGAGGGCAACGCCGTCCTTGTCCACGAAGCCACCGTCAACGCTGGTCGAGCGACCGACCCGAATGTTGTAGGTGCTCTTGAATCCCTGACAACAGACGTCCCAGGACGTGAAGAGATAGTAGTAGCCGCAGCGACGCACCATGAACGGGCCTTCTATACCCTTGCCACCGCGGCCGGCGATCGAGGTGACGGTGTTGTTGGTTTTTGCGGTGCCCTGCGAATTCAACTGGATTATCTGGATGCCACTCCACCAGCTCCCAAATACCAACCACGGCACTCCCGCCGTGTCCACGACGAGGTTCGGATCGATCGCGTTCCAATTGTTGGCGCTGCTGGAGCAGACGATCGCGCTGCCCTGATCGGTCCACGAGCCCGCGTTCATCGTGGTCCGGGTGGCGTGACCGATGCATGAAGTGTTGGCCCCAAATGGGTAGGAGCCCGCGTAGTACAGATGATACTGCCCACCGAAAAGGGAGATATCGGGCGCCCATAGACCCTGAACACCCGGGACCGCCGCGGTCATCCAGGTGGGCGTGCCGAAGGGTGTTGCGGCCGCGTTCCAACCCGTCAAGTTCGCGGAAGTCTTGGCACCGAGTCCCGTTTGGAACTCGTAGTACGTGCCGCTGCTTTCGATGGCACTTGGATCGTGGGTGGCAAGGTTGCCACTGAGTGCCAGTACCTGCGGCGGGCTGGCCGCGTCGTACACGCCCACATCGCAACGATCCGATGCCGCGCCCCCCGTGCCTGTGGTGCCTCCGGCAATCTGGGTTCCGCCTGTGGCTGTCGTAGTGCCGCCGCTGGTCTTTCCACCCGCTGCCGTGGTGCCTCCGGCGACCGGGCTCCCGGCCGTGGCAGTCGCGCCGGCCGTACTCGCCGCGCCGCCGGCACCCTTCGTTCCGCCGGAAGCGACCATGCCGCCCGCGCTGGCGGTTCCGCCGATCGCCGGCAAACCGCCCGTCGTAGTGGTTCCACCCGTGGGCGCAATCCCACCGGTCGCAAACGTGCCGCCGGCCGCGGTCGCGCCTCCGGCGGCTGTGCTGCCGCCGGTGGGCGCAGATGCATCTGCGCCGGTGGCGCCGCCACTTGGAGTTCCTCCGTCAGTCCTGAAGCCCCCGCTGGCCGTGGCAGATCCACCAGCACTCATTCCGCCACCGGCCCCACTGCCCGAAGTGGCTCCCGCCGTGGCGCCGCCGTCCCTGCCCGAGGAGCTCGAGCCCGCCTGGTCGCCACCGGTCGCCCGACTTCCCCCTAGCACGTCGGGCGACGATGCGTCCCGCGAGCGCCCGGAGCCGCCACTGCAACCGGCGCATGCGACCACTGCGGCAACCGCCAGCGCGCCCGCCAGACTGCGGCCGCGTTCGCTCCAAATCGGTGCGGGCCTGGAGCGACGAGGCCCGTGAGAATAGAACGATCCGGGAAGGGCTGTCGCGATCACTCGGCACAGTCTACTCCATGGCGTCCCCCGCCAAGGTGACATCGATCAGCTCACCCGGCGCGAGCCCGTAGCCCTTGTCTCTACTCGAGCGGAATGCGCGACTTGTTGCGGGACAACCACTTGGCGAACGTCTGGAGCTCGGGATTGAGCGAGCGGCTGAACGCAAGGTCGCGAGCCCCGCAGTAGGCACTCTCGGTTTCGGCCTTGAACTGGAACATGTTTCCCAGGTCGTCGGCCCCGGGAAAGCCGAAGCCGCGGTAGACATCGGGCGGAACCGCGTTGAGGGCGACTGGCTGCTCCAGCGCATAGCTGAGTGCGGCGGCCATCTCGCTGCCGGTGAGATGCTCGCCCGCCACGCCCACGGTCTTTCCAATCAGATCAGGACGCTTGAAGATCCCAAGAGCGCACTTGCCGATGTCTTCGACTGCGATTCCGGGCAGCTTCTTGTTTCCCATGGGCAGCACGAACGCGAGCTTGCCGTCGGGCCCCTTCTTGGGACCCATACCAAAGCCAATCAGATTGTCCCAATAGAACGATGTCAGCAGGAACGTGGTCGGCACGCCTAGATCCCTGAAGAAATGGTCCGCCTCGGCCTTGGCGTCGAAGTGCGGCACCTTGTATTTCCCTTTCAACGTCGGCATGCGCGGGTCGCCGAGCGGAAATGCCTTGCGGGTGTCTTCGAAGGTGGACCAGATGGCGTGCTTCACCCCGGCGTTCTTGGCCGCCTGGGCCAGGGCGTGCCCCTGGGCGGTCTCCTTGTCGCCGGAAAAGTGCTCCCAGAAGTTGGTCACACAGTACACGCCGTACGCGCCCTCGAACGCCTTGGTCAGGCTTGCCGTGTCGTCCAGATCGCCTGCCACCACCTCCACCCCCAGCTTGGCGAGCGCCTGGGCCTTGTCGCCCGTAGGTTTGCGAGTGATGGCTCGAACCGCGAACTCCCCGCTCTTGTCGGCCAGGATGGCACGAACCAGCCCTCCGCCCTGAGCTCCCGTCGCCCCTACCACCGCGATGATCTTCTTACCCATGGCCTCCTCCGTAGTGAATTGAGTTGTTCGATCGCGCTGTACACGAGCACGACGTCACCTGCAGCGCCTATTCGGTCGCCAGTTGGATGCCGCGAGTCGATGGAAAGGTGCGCCCACGAGCGCAGGCCTGGTCCAGCGGTATCAAGGCCGCAGATTGTGGACGGCAAAGGCAGTTTCCTGCGGCGGCGCGGCGAACCCGCCCGGAATGCCCTTCTGCATTCTGGGCACCAGTATGCCGTCGCGGAACTGCTCCCAACTTTCTTTGGAGTCGTGAACCGCCACGATCGTCCAGCCCCCAGCCGATGGACCAGCCGCGTGGAAGATCTGGCCCTTGGGCAGCCTGCCCTCGCCCGGATGGACCGCCGCTATCGACGCCTGGTATTGCTCCTTCGTACCACCAGGAAAGTGATGCACAACCGCGTATGCCATGGTCCCCCTCCTCTCAGTTAACCGCAATGATACGATGCCGGGCGGAGCCTGGAAGTTTCAACGAACGGGCACAGGATCGAACAACGTCGTCACCCGCCGGGCCAGTGCGCTGGCGCCGCGTGATCACCTACTACGCGCTCGTCTACGCCTTGAGCTACGGCCTGGTAGGCGGCTTTCCCTCTTGGGGGCAGCTTCAAAGACCCTGCATGGGTCTTCTTCGCGCAGGTTTCTTCGCTCACGCCTGCGCTCATGGCGCTCGGCCTCACCGCGCCCGGCGCCCCGATCATCGCTACGATCCCTTGGCGAAGAAGCCAAAGTAGTCGCGGGCGTTGCGGAAGCAAATGTCCCGCACCATGTTGCCGAGCAATTCCATGTCGAAAGGAATGAGCCCTTTCTCCACGTCGTTGCCCAAAAGATTGCACAGCAAACGGCGGAAGTACTCGTGGCGCGAGTACGACAGGAAGCTGCGCGAGTCGGTCAGCATCCCCACAAAGCGCGAAAGCAGGCCGAGAGCTGACAGCGCATTCATCTGTCGCTCCATCCCGTCCTTCTGATCCATGAACCACCAGGCCGCGCCGAACTGGATCTTGCCGGGAGAAGACCCATCCTGGAAATTGCCCAGCATGGTCGCGATGACCTCGTTGTCGGCGGGATTCAGGTTATAGAGGATGGTCTTGCAAAGCTGGTTGGTGGAATCCAAGCGGTCGAGCAGGCGCGCAAGGGCAAAGGCCTGCGGGTAGTCGCCGATGGAATCGAAGCCAGTGTCAGGACCCAGGGTACGCATTACGCGAGTACTGTTGTTGCGCATGGCGCCTAAGTGGAACTGCTGGGTCCAGCCGCACGCATGGTCCATGAGGGCGAGCTCGTACATCATGGCCGAGCAGAACTGGTCGCGCTCGGCTGGCGAGAGCGCCTGCTTGGTCCGCGCCTTGGCGAAGATGCCCTCGATCTGCTTGGCGGTGTAGGGCTCGGCCAGAATCTTCTCGAAGCCATGGTCGCTGACCCGGCACCCGACCCGATGGAAAAAGTCATGCCGCTGCTTGAGCGCAGACAGGAAGGTGTCGAATGAGTCGATGTCCACACCCGACACGGCCTGCAGCTTGTCCACCCAGAGGTTCCAGCCGTCCAGGTCAGCCACGGCCAGGGCCTTGTCCGGGCGCCAGGTGGGCAAGAGCTTGGTGGCCGCGCTTGCGTTCTTGCCGTGCTTCTGGTGCGCCTCCAACGAATCCACCGGATCGTCGGTGGAACAAACCACCATGACCTTGAAGTGTTTGAGCAAGCCCTGGGTGGTGAAGTCGTCTTGCGCGAGCTGGCGGTTGCACTGATCGTAGATCTCTCGCGCCGTCGACGGATCGAGCAACTTGCCCTTCACCCCAAAGGGATTCGCCAGTTCCATGTGGGTCCAGTGGTAGAGCGGGTTGCGCAGCGTGTACGGTACCGTGCGGGCCCACATCTCAAACTTCTCCCAGTCGGACGCGTCGCCGGTGCAATAGCGCTCGGGCACGCCGTTCGAACGCATGGCCCGCCACTTGTAGTGGTCGCCGTTCAGCCAGATCTGGGTGAGCGTGCCAAACTTGTGGTTGTCGGCCACTTGATCGGGAGGCAGGTGGCAGTGGTAGTCGATGATCGGCTGATCCTTGGCGTACTCGTGGTACAGGCGCTCGGCCGTCTTGCTTTCCAGCAGAAAACTCCCGTCGAGAAAGGGCTTCATGGTTGCAAGAGGCTAGCGCATGTCAACCCTGCAAGGAAGACCCCAGTTCCGGTCAGAGACTGTTGACAGAGGGCAGGCTGCCATCGGCGTTGCGTTTGGCATTGATCATCTTATCGGCGGTAGCGCCAGACGGAGCCGAAGTACCGACCCCCGATACGCCTGTGTCGGCCTTCTTGTTGTCCCAGGAGGCACAGGTTCCAGAGCAAGAGAGGCTGGCTGGGTTCGAGTTGTTGGTGAAACCACAACCGCTCGTCCCGAAACTGCCAGTTCCATTACCGGTCGAATACAGATCCTTGAGGATGTGCTGAGCGCTCACGCTATTGCCGCCCAGCTTGAATCCGTTGGCATCACTGGCGCTGCCGCCCACCGTCTTGCCCTGGGAGATGGCCCAGCAGTTCTCAACGGTTACTGGCGATGCCCAGCCATAGAAATCCCACCCGTCGTCCGCATTGTCCCAAGCACGGCACCCCCTGAACACGTTGCCTGCGCCAGAATTCTCCTTCATACCGAAGCCGTCAGCGTTTTCGCCGTTGGTGGCCTCGTCGAAGTTCTGGTACGAATCGCAGTTCAGAATGAGGTTGTTCGTGCCAGTACCCGCCCTGCTCGAATTCACCCCAATAACAAATCCTGCGTCCTGATTGTGATGGGACGTGCACTGCTCGATGGTGTTGTTGTTGCCCATGATGAAGAAGCCGGTATCGCCGGCTTTTGTCACCGTGATGCCGCGGAAGTGCCAATAGTCTCCTTGCAGTTGGACGCCTCGACTCGACGAGCTGACCGGCATGCCGGTGAAGTCGAAGACCGGTTTGGCTCCCGCAACGGCAAAGACATTGAAAGGAGCACTGGCCGTCCCGAGTTTGGTTGAGCCGATCTTCTGGGTAACAGCTGCGTACTTGTAGGTTCCGTCCATCACCCAGATGGTCCCGCTGGAGCAGGTTCCTCCGACCGGGCAGAGCTTGTAGCAAGCCCCGGTCTTGAGAGTGTCATTACACAGCGTGAACAAGGGGTCGGCCTGGGTTCCCGCGGCAGTGTCCTTTCCTGTGGGTGAGATCCAGAACTCGTTCCCTATCGGCGATGTCGTTCCTCCGGTTGCAGCAGTCGTCCCGCCGGTTGCGGTGGTCGTGCCGCCGGTTGCGGCCGTGGTTCCGCCGGTCCTGGTCGTCCCACCCGATGCTGTCGAGCCGCCTGCGGTCGTCGTGCCTCCCGCCGTCGTGGTCGCGCCGCCGGTTGCGGCCGTGGTTCCGCCGGTCCTGGTCGTCCCACCCGCGGCTATCGAGCCGCCCGCGGTCGTCGAGCCGCCCGTCGGACTGGTGCCACCGGCTGCGGCTGTCGTGCCTCCGGTAGCCGAGCTGGTCCCGCCGGAAGCTTTGGTCGTCCCACCTGCCGAGGTCGTGCCTCCTGATGGGGTTGTCGTGCCCCCGGAGGCGGCCGTGGTTCCACCGGAAGGCGTGGTCGCGCCGCCCGACGCAGCCGTGGTTCCGCCCGACGTGGTGGTCGAGCCTCCCACTGAAGTCACGCCGCCCGCCGAAGTCGCGCCGCCCGCTGAAGTCGCGCCGCCCGCTGAAGTCGCCCCACCCGAGAGGCTAACCGTCCCGCCGCTGGCCGTCGCGCCGCCCTTGGCCCCAGTGCCGCTGTTCCCAGCATCGCTGCTGCAGCCCGAATTCACCAAGCCGAGCGCGAGCAGGGCGCCCAAGCCAAATTCAAGAACGAAACTGCGCTTCATCGTGATTCTCCTGTTGTCGACCGGCACACGCCGGCACGTCGTCGGCGGTCACATGCGTGCTGTGCCCTACCGATGCTTAGTGCCCGGTTCCCCGGACCTCTTCGGCCGAAACCTCACGGCGCCGACGCGGCAGACCTTGCGCACGGGCTTCTCACGCACTCCGGCAGTAACCATGGTGAAGATGCCCGAGCACGAGACGCGCGACCATCTTGGCAGACGAAAGAAAAGCTCTCAGCGGGCACCAACTGGAATGTCAGGTACGCTTAATAGTCATGTAAGGAGCCCAAGAGGTCCCATGTCGAAGATCTTCAGAGTGCTCCCATACCTTTGCTGCCTTCTCGTTTGTCACTGCAGCAGCGGATCCGGATCGCCGGTGAGCCACCCCGACGGCGCCAACGGCGCAGCCGATGCTTCAACTGCAACAGGCGGAGCGGCTGGGACTTCTGCGCCGGGAACCGGCGGGATCGTGGGAACCGGCGGTGTCGTGAATGCGGGCGGCAGTACCTCGACGGGCGGGAGCAAGCTGGTGGGCGGAACCCTTTCCACCGGGGGCGCTGCCGGCGGGTTGACTGCTACCGGCGGTGGAATCTCAGATGGAGGCGTAACCTCGAGCGGCGGCTCACTGGTGACCGGCGGCGCCGCCGCCACGGGTGGCACCACGGGGACCGGCGGGATGCAGGCGACGGGTGGAACCCAGGTGACCGGTGGCAGCACCAGCATGGGTGGCACGACGGTAGCCGGCGGTACCAGGGCGACGGGCGGGAACACAGCAAGTGGTGGCACGACGGTAGCCGGCGGCACCCGGGTGACGGGCGGGAACACGGCGGATGGGGGCACGACGGCAGCGGGTGGAAGCAAGACGACGGGTGGCACGATAACCGCGGGTGGCAGTCTTGCGACGGGCGGTGCTGGCGCGGGCAGCGGCGGGGCGAGCGGAGCTGCCGGCTCCTCGGCCGCCACCGGCGCCCCGGAAACCAGCCCGCTTGGCTATGGCAAAGCCACAACCGGCGGGGGCAATGCCACTGCAGTTGCTGTCGCCGATATGGCGGCAATGCAGGCAGCCATTGATGCCTACTCAGGAACCGGCGGCCTGGTGCTCAGATACACCGGCAAGTTCAGTTTTTCGAGCATCACTGATCCCTGCGTGCAACACACCTTGGCGGCGCAAACGCTCGAAATAAAGAAGAAAAGCAACATTACAATTCTGGGTGCGGATGGCTCTGCCGCCAACTTTGGCATCCACATCGCTTCTTCTTCGAGCAACATCATCATTCGCAACATGACCATTGGCCTTACCCCCGGCGGTGGTGATTCCGACATGATCTCGTTGGAAGGTATGAGCGGCGGCATTCCGACGGATATCTGGATTGACCACAACGAGCTATTCAGCTCGATGGCAGATTGCGCGGGCGCGGGTGACACGGCTTTCGACGGCATGATCGACATAAAGAAGGGCGCCGACAACGTCACCATCTCGTACAACTACATGCATGACCATGCCAAGGTTTCGTTGAACGGCTACACCGACGACGACTCTGCGGTTCGGCACGTGACCTTTCATCACAACCTCTTCGAAAACGTCGGCTCGCGCACACCACTGCAGCGCCACGGCTATTCGCACGTGCTCAACAACTACCTCTACAAGGTGATGGTTTCTGGCATCAACGTTCGCATGGGTGGCTACTCGCTGGTCGAGGCCAACTACTTCGAAAGCGTGCTGAACCCGGTGACTGCACGCGACAGCTCGGCCATCGGCTACTGGGACCTGCGCAACAACAACCTCGCGAGCAAAGCGGACGTCTCTGCCGGCAATGCGTTCGGCATCACTTGGGACTCGGGCAACGCTGGCACCGTCAACGCGACCGACTGGACCACGACTGCGATCTTCCCGGAAGCACTTGGCTACAGCTACACGGCGGACTCCTTCCAGTGCGTGCACGATGGGCTGCGGGCGGCGGCAGGCGCGGGCAAGGGCTTGGTCACGCTGAAGTGCAAGTAGCGACGGGGAAGGGGATCTCGGGAAGCGCGATCCAATACGTTGTTGGCTAGCTTCTTCACCACAGAGAGCACAGAGAACACAGAGATCGGATGGGAAGAAGGAATCGGGACTGCGCAGAACCCAACTCTTCCTCTCCGGTCAGGCTCTGTGTCCTCTGCGTCCCCTGTGGTGAAACAGCTAACTTTGATTTGACGCCCGACGGATTTTCAGACATTCTCGCCTCCCACAACCCAAGGGGAGAGGGCCGCAGGCGCCGATGACAACCAATATCTCGAAGTACTCCATGGGTGTTGGTGACCGCTTTGGCTTGGAAGGGGCTGCCCAGTTGCGGGCCTTCCAGGCTGCCAAGGATCAGGGCGTCATGATCACGCCGGTGTGGAACAAGTCGAACCGGGAGCATTCCCTGATCGGGACGCGGCCCAGGGACGTGCGGGTTGAGGCAGACGCCGCAGTGAAGTCCTGCCAGTGGAGCGGTCCCTATTTCGTCGATGCGGATCACATCGGCCTGGCCACGGTCGACAAGTTTGTCGGGGCGAGCGATTTCTTCACTATCGATGTCGCGGACTCCATCGGCAAGTCGGCATCTGATGCATCGATAGCCCGGTACATGGCCGAAATGCAGCAGTTCTCAGGTGTGCTGCGCATTCAGGGTATTGCCGAGCCGGTGACCGTCGATCCGGCGTCCCTACAGGAGATTGCGTCGAAGTACCTTTATGCCGTCGAAGAGGCGGGCCGCGTCTACCGCCACATTGTGCAGCAGAAGGGTGAGGGGAATTTCGTCACCGAGGTGTCGTTCGACGAAGCGAACTCCCCACAGACGCCGGCCGAGCTGTTGTTCATCCTGGCTGCGGTGGCCCGCGAGGCGATCCCGGTGGCGACGGTTGCCCCCAAGTTCACCGGCGAGTTTCTCAAAGGGATCGATTACGTGGGCGACATCAAGCGGTTCACCCGAGAATTCGAGGAAGATCTCGCCATCTTGGAATTTGCCAAGCAGACCTTCAGTCTGCCCGTGGCGCTCAAGTTGAGCATTCACTCGGGCAGCGACAAGTTCTCTCTCTACCCCGTCATGCATCGAGCAATCAAGAAGGCTGGCGCTGGCATTCACCTGAAGACGGCGGGAACCACCTGGCTGGAAGAAGTCATTGGGCTTGCTGCGGCCGGGGGCGAAGGGCTGGCCTTTGTCAAGGCGCTGTATCGCGACGCCTACGGCCGCTACGACGAAATGGCCAAGCCCTATCTCACGGTCATCGCCATCGACCGCCAGGCGCTGCCCACACCGGCCCAGGTGGATTCGTGGAGCGCCCAGCAATACGTGGAGACGCTCGAACACAACCAGGCCTGCAAGCGCTTCAACATCCACTTCCGCCAGATGGTGCACATCAGCTTCCGGGTTGCGGCCGAGAAGCGGTCGCAGTACCTGGCTCTGCTCAAATCCAATCGCAGCAGCATCGAATCCCATGTCTCGCACAACATCCTGAAGCGCCATGTTGAACCACTGTTTCTCGGAATTGCCGCGTGACGTGACGGGCCGGAGAGCCACTTCCTGCTGGCGTCGGCATCCTGGCGGCGTTAGGACCTATGCAACCAGGAGCAACGATGGAACCCAAGAGTATTGTGAACGCCTACGACTTCACCGGAAAGACAATTGCCATCACGGGTGGCGGCGGCGTCTTGTGTGGTGAGATGGCCAGGGCATTGGCTGGCTGCCATGCCAACGTGGTCATTCTCGACCGGGATGTGGGGCTGGCGGAGAAGGTGCTCGCCACGCTGAAAGGCAGCAAGGGAACCCACCAGGCCGCATTCATCGACGTGCTCGACAAAGCGGCAGTTCAGCAGGCGACCGACAAGGTCATAGCGGACTACGGCAAGATTGACGGCCTCATCAATGGCGCGGGTGGAAACAATCCGAAAGCCACCACCAACCCCGAGCAGTCCTTCTTCGACATTCCGGCCGAAGCCATCCAATTCGTGTCGAACCTGAACTTGCAAGGGACGATCCTGCCCAGTCAGGCGTTCGGCCGTTGCATGGTCAAGCAAAAGGAAGGCGTGATCCTGAACATCTCGTCGATGAACGCCTTGCGGCCGCTGACCAGGATTCCCGCCTATTCTGCGGCCAAGGCCGCGGTGAGCAATTTTACCCAATGGTTGGCCGTGCACCTGGCCCAGGAGTACTCGCCCAACATTCGGGTGAACGCTATCGCTCCGGGGTTCTTTCTCACCGAGCAAAATCGCTTCCTGCTCACTGACAAGCAAACCGGGGCGCTCACCGCTCGTGGCCACAAGATCATTGACCATACCCCCATGGCAAGATTCGGCACGCCCGAGGACTTGGTGGGCGCGGTTTTGTGGCTGCTGTCGCCGGCATCGCAGTTCGTGACTGGCATCGTGCTGCCGATTGACGGGGGATTTTCGGCCTACAGTGGGGTGTAGACCGCGGGCGCGCGATTCTTGACCCAGGATTGATGGAGGGGACGATCATGGCAAAGCAAAGTTTCGGTATTGTTGGGCTAGGCGTGATGGGAGAGAATCTCGCTCTCAACATCGAGAGCCGTGGGTTTTCGGTGGTTGGTTTCGATCTCGACCCCAAGAAGGTCGACAGCTTCGCGGCCAGAACCAAAGGCAAGCAGGTGAAGGCCGCACGCACGGTGGCCGAATTCGTCGAGCACCTGGACACGCCCCGACGGGTGCTGATCATGGTTCCCGCGGGCAAGGCGGTCGACGCGGTGATCGCTGACCTACGCCCGCATTTCAGGGCGGGCGATCTTTTGATCGACGGTGGCAATACCTTTTTCGTCGATACCGATCGGCGCATCAAGGAGTTGCAGGGCACCGGAATCTATTACATCGGCACTGGGGTCAGCGGCGGCGAAGAGGGAGCCCTGCACGGCCCGGCCATCATGCCCGGCGGCAACCCAGAAGCCTGGCCCTTGGTGAAACCGATCCTGCAAGCCATTGCAGCCAAAGCCGAGGATGGCGCTCCCTGTTGCGAATGGATCGGCAGCGGCGGCGCGGGTCACTTCGTCAAGATGGTTCACAACGGGATCGAATACGGCGACATGCAGATGATCTGTGAGGCCTACTTCATCATGGAGAGGCTGCTGGGGATGTCGGCGGACGAGATGAGCCGCGTGTTTGCCGAATGGAACCAGGGAGAGCTGAGCAGCTACCTGGTGGGCATCACGTCCGAGATCCTGGCCAAGAAGGATCCCGAGACCGGCAAGCCCATGGTGCAAGTCATCCTGGACACCGCCGAGCAGAAGGGCACCGGCAAGTGGACCAGCCAGGTGGCCCTCGACCTGGGCGCCCCAGCTCCCACGATTGCCGACGCGGTGTTTGCCCGGACCCTGAGTGCGGTCAAGAAGGAACGCGTGGCAGCCGCCGGCGTGCTGGCAGGACCGGCGCCCAAGTTCAGTGGGGACAAGCCGGCCTTCATCGAGATGATTCGGAAGGCATTGTTTAGCTCGAAGATCTGTTCTTATGCACAGGGCTTCCAGCTTCTGCGTGCGGCCGACCACGAGTACCACTGGGACCTGCAATTCGGCGTCATCTCCTCTCTGTGGCGCGCCGGGTGCATTATCCGGGCGCAGTTCCTGGGCCGGATCAAGGACGCGTATGCCAGGAATCCTGCCCTGGCCAATCTGCTCCTCGATCCCTATTTCGCGGGCGTGCTGGCGTCCTATCAGCAAGACTGGCGCAAGGTGGTTTCCCTGGCAGCGGAGAACGGGATCGCGATTCCCGCCTTCATGAGCGCGCTTTCCTACTACGACGGCTACCGTTCGGCGGTTCTCCCGGCAAATCTGCTGCAAGCGCAACGCGACTACTTCGGCGCGCACACCTACCAGCGCATTGACCGGGAGGGCAAGTTTCACACGCAATGGACGGCGTAGACATGCAGACGCTTTTCGGTCACGGATCAATGGAGAAACGCCTCACCCCGAAAGACGTGAGGGACATCTGCGAGGCGGCGTTGGCCGACCTTCCGCTCGACGGGAAACGCGTGCTGGTGCTCATTCCCGATCATACCCGGCACGCGCCCATCGACCTCTTCTTTCATGTGCTGAGCGATCTGCTCCAGCCGCGCGTCAGCGTGCTCGATTATATGGTAGCGACCGGCACCCACGCGTCCATGGAGCCGGATCGGCTCTACCGGCACATCGGACTCACGGCATCGGAGCACGCGCGGAGGTATCCGAAAGTCCGCCTGTTCAACCACGAGCACCACAAGCAGGATGAACTGGTCTCGCTGGGAACCCTGGCTGGTGAAGAGGTGGCGCAGCTCACCCAAGGGCTATTCTCCCGCGACATCCCAGTTACCATCAACCGCAGGGCCACCGAATACGATCACATCCTCATCGTCTCGCCCGTGGTCCCCCACGAGGCCATGGGCTTTGCCGGCGGCAACAAGTACTTCTTCCCGGGTATTGCGGGACTCGACGTGGTGGAGAAGTTCCATTGGTTGGCCGCGGTGATCACCAACCCGGTGGTCAACGGGGTCAAGGACACGCCCACCCGCCGGGTGATCAATCGTGCGGTTCAGTTCCTGTCGACACCCCGGACCTGTTTCGCCTTTGTCGTCGACGACCATCATCAGCTTGCCTGCCTGTTCGCCGGAGATCCTGAGGAATCCTGGTCCCGCGCCGCGGACTATTCCGCCCAGCTACACATCAAGTACCTCGAAAAGCCCTATCGGCGCGTCCTCGGCTTGACTCCCCCCATCTACGAGGAAATCTGGTTGGCGGGCAAGGCCATGTACAAGCTTGAGCCGATCGTGGCTGACGGCGGCGAATTGGTCATCCACGGAGCGCATGTCAAGGCCGTGTCGTTCATGCACGGCAAGCAGATCGAGCGCATCGGCTACCACGTGCGCGACTACTTCGTGAAACAGTGGGATCGCTTTGCCGACGAATCGAAACTGATCCTGGCCCACTCGACCAACGTCAAGGGGATCGGGAAATTCGAGAACGGCATTGAGTATCCCCGTGTCACGGTGTCCCTAGCCACCAGCCTTCCCAAGGCGAAGTGTGAGGCCATCAACCTCGCCTGGCGGGATGTGAATTCGATCGACATCGCACGGTGGAAAGAGGATCCGGAAACCCTCGTGGTGGAGGAGGCCGGACAGGTGCTCTATCGACTGAAGGATGGGCAAGGCTGAAGACGCCCAGTGAACTAGTAAGGAGCAGGAATTCAATATGAGCGAAACTCTCAACATTCGTCCCGCGGGCGGTCTCGACTTCGTATCGGTGGGTGCACTCGTGCATCGATTGGATCCGGGCATTGTCCCCTGGCGCAAGGCCACGAGTTGCCAGATCCACGTGAGCGGCGGCGAATTCAACGTGGCCGCCAACCTGGCCGACTGTTTTCGCATGAATACCGGGATTGCGACCGCCATGGTCGACTATCCCATCGGCGACATGATCCAGGAGCGGGTCAGGGCCATGGGCGTGACGCCGTTCTACAAGCGCTTCAAGCACAATGGGGTGAACGGCCCCAACATGGCCACGGTGTACAGTGACCGCGGGCATGGTGTGCGCGCGCCGGTCGTGTTCTACAATCGCAGCAATGAAGCCGGCGCGCAGCTCAAGCCCGGCGACTTCGATTGGGGCGCCATCTTCAAGAACGGCGTGCGCTGGTTCCACAGTGGCGGCATCTTCGCGGCGCTGTCCGAGACCACCGGCGAAGTCATCATCGAGGGCATGAAGGCCGCGAAAGCGGCGGGCGCCATTTGCAGTTTCGATCTCAATTTCCGCGAGAAGCTGTGGAACATCTGGGGCGGCGCACACAAGGCGGCCGAGGTCGTCGGCCGCATCGTGGCCAATGCCGACGTGCTGGTGGGCAATGAGGAGGATCTACAAAAGGGATTGAACATTACCGGCCAGGATGTCGAGAAGCGCTCCAAGCTCGATCCCGGTGCGTTCTTCGCCATGATCGACAAGGTCACGGCCAAGTTCCCGCAGGTCAAGGTCGTGTGCACGACCCTGCGCGAGGTTGCCTCGACCAATCGCCACGCCTGGGGTGCCGTGGCCTGGGTGAACGGAAAGACGCATGTCTCTCCCACCTGCGAACTCGATGTGCACGATCGCGTGGGCGGCGGCGACGGCTTTGCCAGTGGTTTTGTCTACGGCTTGCTCGCCGGCGAATCGGCAGAGGAAGCCCTCAAGCTCGGCTGGGCCCACGGAGCACTGCTCACCACCACGCCCGGAGACACCACCATGGTGACGCTGGAGCAGGTCAAGGCATTCGCCAAGGGCGGTTCCGCGCGCATTCAGCGGTAGCGAGTGTCTCTATGAGCCGGGGATCGTGAACCGGACGTCGTAGACTGATCCGCGCGTAGCCCCGCGTTGGTTTTGTGTCGTCATCGCGAGCAAGCGAGTCTCTTTGGTTTTCTTTTCGATCGCTTTTTGATACATATGCCGGCGTAATGGACGTACCTAAACCCTTGCTTCGCGGCGCTGTGTGGCTAGGACACTTGCTGATTCTGGGCGGCGCATCCGCGGGCGCGACCCTCGCGCTGCGCGTGCTCATCGGAGGCACGGGAACCCTGTACCTGACGCTGCCGCGGCTGTTCCCGTTCGCGCAAATGTCGCTCTCGGTGGATGGCCTCTCGGCCTTCTTTCTTCTGGTGGTTACCCTGGTCACGGCAGCCGCTGCTTTGTACGGGCCGTCGTACCTGGGCGCGCACGCGAAAGCCCCGCTGGTCCAGACCTTTGCGCTTGGCGTGTTTGTCGCTTGCATGGCTGGTGTGTGCTGCGCGGGCGATGGCCTGACCTTCTTGCTGGCCTGGGAAGGCATGACCCTGGCGAGCTACGTTTTGGTAGTGAGCGATACCCGGAGCGATGAGAACACGCGCGCCGGCCTGCTCTATCTGGTCATGGCGCACGCCGGGACGGCCGCGCTCTTGGTCGTCTTTCTCACCTTGGCGGAACGCGGGCATGGCTTCGACTTCGACGCGCTTCGCACGGCGGCGCACAGCCTGCAGGGCCCCACGCGCACCGCTCTCTTCATGCTCGCTTTGGTCGGGTTCGGGGCCAAGGCGGGTGTGGTGCCACTACACGTCTGGCTGCCCAAGGCCCATCCCGCGGCGCCCAGCCATGCCTCGGCGCTCATGTCAGGGGTGATGCTCAAAGTAGCGCTGTACGGGATCTTCCGCTTTGGCTTTGACATCCTGGCGCCCACCGACGGCCCAGTGCCTGCTTCCTGGGGTTGGACCGTGCTCGTGCTGGGAACCGTCTCCGCGGTGATCGGCGTGCTTCTGGCCCTGCAGCAGCACGACCTGAAACGCTTGCTCGCGTTTCACAGCGTGGAGAATGTGGGCATCATTCTCATCGGCGCAGGGCTGGCCATGCTGCTTACCCGCGGTCGCGGGGCCGAGCCTTTGGCCACCTTGGCCCTGGCGGCTTCGCTTCTGCACACGCTCAACCACGCGGCGTTCAAGGGGCTGCTGTTCCTGGGCGCGGGCAGCGTGATCAGCCGTACCGGGGTCCGCAATATGGAGGAGCTGGGCGGGCTCGCCCGGCGCATGCCGTGGACCACGTGGCTGTTTCTCCTCGGGGCAGTGGCCATCTCGGCGCTGCCACCGCTCAACGGGTTCGTGAGCGAGTGGATGACCTTCCAGGCCCTGCTCCTGGGCGTCGGCAAGCTGGGTGGCGCCTCGGGACTGCTCGCCGGAGTGGCAGCGTCTATGCTCGCGCTGACCGGCGGACTGGCGGCAGCGTGTTTCGCCAAGGCCTTCGGGGTCACCTTTCTGGGCCGGCCGCGCTCGATTCACGCCGAGCAGGCCACTGAGTCGCCGGCTCCCATGATCGCGGGCATGCTGCTGCTCGGCGGGGCGTGCGTGGCGCTTGGGCTGGTGCCCGGGTATGCGATGCGCTTGCTCGATGGACCAACCCAGGAACTGCTGGGCGGCTTGGGCCCGAGCGCAGTGGTCAGCGCGCGTGGCCCGCTGGTGCTGTCAGGGACTGCGGCTACCTCAGGCCTGGCGGCGACCTCAATATCAGTGACCGCGGTCGCGACTTTGCTGGCCTTGCTGGCCGCGGTAGCCTGGGCGCTGCGCGGCTGGCCGCGCCGGGCGCCGCGCCGGCTGGCACCGACGTGGACCTGCGGAATGCTGCCCAGCAGCCGCTTCGACTACACCGCCACCGCGTTCGCCAAGCCGCTGCGCCTGATCTTCGCGGCGGTGTATCGTCCCCGCCGGGCCATTGCCAAAGAAACCGGTCCCTCGCCCTATGTGATCCGCCGACTGGGCTACACCGGTGAGGTCGTCGATCTCGCGGAAACCGTGCTGTACACGCGGCTCAAGCGCTGGGTCACGGCGACCGCGCAGGGCATCCGCGCGTACAGCACCGGACGGATTCATGGCTACATCGCCTTCGTGCTGGTCACCCTGGTGGTTGCCTTGCTGTTTTTCGCCAGGACGTAAGCGATGGAGGATGCTGCCGCCATTGGAAATGTCGTGGCCCAGGCAGGGCTGCTTGTCCTGCTTGGGCCGCTGGTGACCGGCTTCATCCAGAAGCTGAAGGCGCGCTTGCAGTGCCGGCAAGGCGCCAGTCTCTGGCAGCCGTACCGCGACCTGGCCAAGCTGCTGCGCAAGGGGACGGTGCAGAGCGATTCCGCCAGCCCATTCTTTCGCGCCATCCCGGTGCTGGTCTTGGCCGCCACCGTGACCACGACGGTCATGCTGCCGGTGCTGTGGGCACCCTCGGGGCCCGCCCTGCTGCCGCTGGGAGACGCGATCTTGTTGCTGGCGTTGCTGGCGCTGGCCCGCTTCCTGTGCGCGATCGGCGCGCTAGATGCGGGCGGGGCGTTCGGCGGAATGGGCGCCTCGCGCGAGATGACGGTGGGCCTGCTGGTCGAGCCGGCCATGATGATGGCGGTCTTTTCCGTCGCGGTGGCGGGCGGGACGACTGATCTCGTGCACCTGGCCGCGCGGCGTGCGACGCTGCCCGCGCTGTCCTGGCAGGCGCCCGACCTGCTCGCGCTTTTCGCCATGTTGGTATTGGCCCTGGCCGAAACCGGCCGGATACCCGTGGACAATCCCGACACTCACCTAGAGCTGACTATGTTGCATGAGGGCATGCTGCTCGAACACTCGGGTCCTGGCCTGGCCTGCATCGTACTGGCCACGCACACCAAGCAGATCGTGATCCTGACCTTGGTGGCCGCACTGTTTTTCCCGCTGGGCCTGGCCGAGGGATCGGCGCCCGTCGAGATCGCGCTGGCCGGGGCGGCTTTTCTGGCCAAGTTGTTCGCGCTAGCGACCTTCTTGGGCCTGGTCGAGTCCTCGTACGCCAAGCTGCGGTTCTTTCGCTTGCCGCAGTTCCTCGGGCTCGGGCTGGTGTGCGCGTTCCTGGCGCTGGCGCTGAGGATCCTATGAGCGTCGATCTGGCTACCCGTCTTATCGACGTGCTGGGTGCGCTGCTGCTGTTCTCCACGCTGCTCATCTTGGCCGCGGGACAGCTATTCCGCGCCATCTACGCGGTGGCGGTGCAATCAGTGTTCCTGGCAATTGCGGGCGCGGTGCTGGGCGCGGCGACTGGCAATCCCGACCTGTGGATCATCGCGGGCATCACTATCGTCGTCAAAGCTGTGCTTCTGCCCTGGCTGCTCATCTGGGTGGTGCGGCGGATCCAGATCCCGCGCGAGATCGAGTCGGTGATTCCCATCAATGCCACGCTCGGGTTGGCCGCCGGCATTGTGGTGTTGGCCTTCCGCCTGAATGCCTCGCTGGGACCGGTGCGCCAGGCGATTACCGGCAACGCATTGCCGGTGGGCATTGCTGTCATTCTTCTCGGCGTGCTGGTGATGGCCTCGCGGAGAAAGGCGTTGGTTCAGATGGTGGGCCTGTTCGCCATGGAGAACGGCATCTTCTTCACCGCCATGGCGGTGAGCCAGGGCATGCCGCTTATCATCGAAGTTGGTGTAATCCTCGACGTGGTTTTGGGCGCGCTAGTGATGGGCATCCTGGTGCTGCGCGTGCGCTCCAGTGTGGATACCGACATCGCTGACTTGGAGAGCCTGAGGGGTTGATGATGACTTCCAGTCTTCTCTGGCTCACCCCCCTGCTTCCCTTCGCCGTCGGCCTTGCCATGTTGCTGGTGCGCGACCGGCGCGTGCTGGCCACGCTCGACGTGGCGGGATCACTGGCCGTGCTGGGGCTGACCCTGGCCATCACCGGGCGGGTTGTAGGGGGCGGCCCGGTAAGCGCCCTCGGAGTTCTTCGCGCCGACGATGTGGCCGTGCTGTTCCTGGTACTGATCGGCCTGCTGGCAGTGGCCGTCTCGCTCGCCACGCTGGGGTGGATGCGCCACCAACTGGCCCGCGGGCAAATGCGCGCCGATCGGCTGCCCTACTACTACGCGCTCGTGCACGGCTTTGTCGCCACCATGCTGGTAACCGTGCTGGCGGACAACCTCGGCATCTTGTGGATCGCGATGGAGGGCACCACCATCACCTCGGCGCTGCTGGTCGGTTTTCACGGTGACAAGCACGGCCTCGAGGCGGCCTGGAAATACATAATCGTCACCACCATCGGCATCTCGTTCGGGCTGTTCGGCACGGTGCTGGTATACGGGGCAGCGGCGCATGCGCAGGGTGGGGTGCTGGCCGGCGCGATGAACTGGTCGAGCATCGTCGCCATCGCGCCCCGCCTCGACCCCGGAATCATCCGCATCGGCTTCATCTTCGTGATGGTGGGCTACGGGACCAAGGCCGGCCTGGCCCCGGTGCACATGTGGCTGCCCGATGCGCACAGCCAGGCGCCCACCCCGGTGTCGGCCTTGCTCTCAGGCGCTCTCATCAAGTGCGCGCTCTTCGGGATCATCCGCTTCCACACCATTGCACGCGCTGCCTGTGGCCCCGCCTTCAGCCAGGGACTGCTGCTCACCTTCGGGCTGGCGTCGGTGGTGGTGGCGACGCCGTTCATCCTCGCCCAACACGATCTCAAGCGCCTGCTCGGCTATCACAGTGTCGAGCATGTCGGGATCATCGCGCTCGGGCTGGGCTTCGGCGGGCGGCTGGGCACCTACGGGGCGCTTCTGCACGTGATCAACCACGGAGTGACCAAGGCCCTGGTGTTCCTGGTTGCCGGCGACGCCATCGGCCGCTACGGCACGCGCGACATGCGCCTGATACGGGGCTTGCTGGGAATTGCACCGCTGGCGGGCACGCTCATGCTCATGGGTGCCTTCTCCCTGGCCGGCACGCCGCCGTTTTCCATCTTCATCAGCGAGTTGATGGTGATCCAGGCCGGGATCGCGGCGGGCCGCTACGTGATGGTAGCGGCGTTTCTCGTGGTAGTCGTGCTCATCTTCGCCGGACTCATCCATCACGTGGGGCAGATGGTTTTCGGCACGGCGGCCGCCGGCGCGAGCCGCGAACCCGAGTCGGCGGTGCCCATGCTGGGCCTGCTGTTGCTGGCTGCGGCCATGCTGCTGCTCGGGGTGTACATGCCTGGCGGCCTTGACCACGTGCTAGTGCGTGCAACGGAGATCATCGTTGGTTGAGTCAATGCCGAGCATGCAGGGGCTAGAGCAACGGCTGGCCAGTTGGGCCGGACTCGAGCGCGGTCCGCGCCCGCAAGATCTCACGGCGCGGCTGCACCGTGCCGAAGACGTGCCGGCCGCTGTGGCCGAGCTGTGCGCGGCCGGCATGGCGCTGGCGACCCTGGTCGCGACCGACGAGGAAGCCACCGCCGACCGGGATCTCAAGCTCCGCTACATTTTCGAACCGGCCTCGCACAGCCTACGCCCCTTGCCTGACATCTTCGTGACGTTGCTGGCTTCGCTCGATCCCGCCCGGCCCGAGTTGCCGTCGATTGCCGTCGAGGTCCCTGCCGCCAACTGGCACGAACGTGAGGCGCAGGATTTGTTCGGCATCGTGTTTTCAGGGCACCCGGATCCGCGGCCGCTGGTCGTGCACGACGGCTGGCCCAAGGGCCGGTATCCGCTGCGCAAGAAGTTCGAGGCTGGGCAGCGCCCGCCGGTGGAGCCTGCGGAGGAATTTCCGCATCTGCTGGTCGAGGGTGAGGGCGTGCTGGAGGTGCCGGTCGGCCCGATTCACGCCGGTATCATCGAGCCCGGACACTTCCGCTTTAGCACGGTGGGCGAATCGGTACTGAACCTCGAGGCGCGTCTTTTCTATACCCACCGTGGTCTGGAAAAGCGCATAGAAGGGATGACCACGATCGATGCGTTCCACGTCGCCGAGCGCATGTGCGGGGTGTGCTCGGTCGCGCATGGGCTTGGGTTCTGCGAGGCAGCCGAACAGATCGCCAGGATCGAGGTGCCGGGCCGGGCGCGCGTACTGCGCACCCTCGCACTTGAACTTGAGCGTTTGTACAATCACGTGGGCGACATCGGCAACATCGCCGCCGGGGCGAGCTACCACTATGGAACCTCGGCCGGGTTGCGCATGAAAGAGGCAATTCAGCAGGTGGGCGAGCGTTTCACTGGCCACCGGTTCCTGCGCGGGCTGCTGGTGCCGGGCGGGGTTCGCTTCGATCTTTCGGCCGAGTTGGCGCGCTCGATCGAGGCAGCGATAGCCGCCACCGCGGAGGCGCTCGCCGACCTGAAAGAGCGCATCGAGAACAACCCGACCGTGATTGACCGGCTGGACACCACCGGGCTTCTGTCTTTGCCCGATGCCATTGCGCTGGGGGTGACCGGCGTGGGCGCGCGGGCCAGCGGCGTCGATCGGGATGCCAGGCGCGATCACCCGCATGCCGCGTATGGGAGCACGAGCGATCTAGAGGTGGTGGTTGTCACCGAGTCCGACGGCGACGTGCACGCCCGGCTCAATCTCCGCGCTGCCGAGGCCCGCGAATCGATGCGGCTGATCCGCGCGTTGCTGGCGAGCCTGCCGTCGGGGCCGCTACGCGCGGCGATGCCCGAGGCTTTGCCCCCGTGGGGGATCGGCCTGGCAGCCATCGAGTCGCCTCGGGGCGCCGCGATCCACTGGTTGCGCTCCGATGCGGCTGGCCGTGTCGATCGCTACCACCTGCGCTCGGCCAGCTACGCCAACTGGCCCGCGGTTCCGCTCGCCGCGCAGACTTCGATCATTCCCGACTTTCCCCTGGTCAACAAGAGCTTCGAGCTTTGCTACTCATGCACCGACCGATGAAACAACCCGCGAAAGTTTTCCGCGATCCCGCGATAGCCACAGATGGTCGTGGCCGTAGACGTGGTCGTAGCCGTGGCCGTGGCCGTGGCCGGATGGGATTGCGAGGCCAGCCATGCTGACCGCTCTCTTGCGAAGCCTGCGCACCGGAGTGGTGACGATTCGCTACCCCGACGAGCCGGCGCAGCCGCCCGAGCGGTTTCGGGGCGCGCCGCGGGTTCGGCCGCGGGCGGTGATTACCGCACTCCCACCGCCATCGGTTTGCCCCTCGGGCGCAATTGTCGGCGGGGCGGGACAGTCACGCTACGCGATTGATCGGGGACGTTGCCTGTATTGTGGCCGTTGCGCCGAAGCCTCACTCGATGGCGCCATCGAGCTGGGACGCCAGGTCGAGCTGAGTGCACGCAAGCGCGAGAGCCTGGTGGTAGAGGTCGCGCCGGATGCCGAGGGCCGGGCCGTGGCGCTGCCGGGACCGCCGCGCGGGGAAGACGTCGCCGAGCAGATCCGGCGCACCTTGGGACGCTCGTTGCAACTGCGCCACCTCGATTCGGGATCGTGCAATGCCTGTGACTGGGAGCTGACCGCGTTGCTCAATCCAGTGTACGACGTCCGGCGACTGGGCATCGACTTCGTGGCCTCGCCACGCCACGCGGACGGCGTGATTGTGACAGGACCGGTGACCCGCAACCTGGAACTGGCCGTGCGCCGGACCTACCAAGCGGTGCCCGAGCCCCGGGTGGTAATCGCGGTCGGCGGTTGCGCCTGCTCGGGCGGCATTGTTGGCCGCAGCTACGCGAGCGCCGGTGGCGTGGCCGAGGTCCTGCCGGTCGACGCGTTCATTCCCGGCTGCCCGCCGCGGCCCGAGGCGATCATATTCGGCATCCTGCTTGCGGTCGGACGCGTGACCGAGCGGCAGCCCTGATCTGGACACCGCAGGTTGACGTGGTTGCGCTCGCAGGACAATACTTCGCGCGGACCAAGCACAATTCACACCCGGCAGGCTGATCATTCACATTCCCTTTTATCAGAAGGTGTTGAGCTACTTTCAACCCGTATCGTTGAGGCGGTCGCTCAGCGATGTCAGTGGTTCGCTTGAGCTGCTCCTGTATCGCAATCAGTTCCAGCTCCTCACCGCGGGCGCCTTCTACTCTGATGGCGACCGCTACTTTCCGGCGCTTGCCGTGGTCAGACACTTGCGAGAGTTCTTGCCCGCAGCGAAAAGCGTTCTCGTGCTGGGAGCTGGTCTCGGCAGCATCGTGCACGTGATGCGTGCACGAGGATACCATCCGCACTACACGCTGGTGGAAAGGGATAAGACGGTGCTCGGGTGGGCGTTGGAAACCCTGCGCGAAGAAGACTCACTGAAGCTAGAGCCTGTGTGTCGCGACGCCGAGTCTTTCATGGGGCAGAATCAACGGAAGTACGACCTGGTGTTTGTTGACGTATTCGAGGGCAGAGCAGTGCCTGACTTCGTAACCACGCCGCTGTTCCTGAGGCAGTGCCGGGAAAGCCTTTCACCTGGCGGCAGGCTGGCTTTCAACTACATCGAAGTCGACAAGCACAAATGGGAGGAAGTCCGGAGGGTCATTGCCGATGTCTTCCCCGGGTGCGAAGTAGTCAGCAGAGACGACAACCGCATACTGATCGGCGCACCGGGGATGGCGTAGTCGACATGAGCATGCAAACATCACACGGACGCAGGTGAGATCCGCGGCACGCAGGGGCACAGTCCCCTGGGGAAGGACGTTCATGGCAATCACGTTGGCCCAGGCAATTCGCAACGCCATCGCCGCCGAGCAGGCGGCGGAAAAGTTCTACCTGACCATGGCGAAGTCCGCCGGGGACGAGGGCGTCAGGCGCGCTCTGGTCGGCATCGCGGCGCAGGAGCGAGAGCATGCCACGCGCCTGGAGGCCATGGCCACCGCGCTGATTCAAGGAGACCTGCCCGTGCAGTCGGACGCGCTGATGAATGCCATCGAGCGCTCTGCTGCAGGGGCCGGGGCCGCCGGGATGGACATGCAGCAGGCGCTCGAGTATGCCATCGAGGCCGAGAACAGTGCCATCCTCTACTACGACGCCCTGGCGAGCTCCTGCACCGGCGACGCATCCGCGTTCTTCGAGATGGTAGGCAAGCAGGAAGAGGCGCACGCTGAGGCTATTCGCGAGATTCTGCGGCAAAGGGGAATGGACTAGTCATCGAGTTCGTGGTTTCGTGAAAAAGCTAGCTTCCGGCTAGCCACCCGGGGAGGTGAAGCTGAACGGATACAGGACGATGGCAATGCCTCCGCCCACCGGCTTGGGAAACTCCCAGCGCCGGATGGCACTGACCACGCAGTTCTCGACCCGCGCATCGTCCATGCTCGTGCTCTGCATAACCGACGTGATTACCTGTCCCACGGGCGAGATGGCGAATTGTACGGAGATGCGTCCGGCCAGGGTTGGCTTCCTTGCCAGTTCCTGGTCGTAGCAGAACTTAATCTCGTTCATGTGCTGGTGGACAATGCGGCGGATGATCTCCTTGTCCAACGAGCCGCGCACGGTGAGCACGCCAGGAACGACCTCGGGAACGATGGTGTGCCGGGGCCGGGTGAGCAGCCCCACTTGCCGGCCATATCCGTTCTCGCCTGGTCCGCGTCCGGCCGAGCCGATGGTGTGAAGCACGCCGGTCCCCAGCGTGTTCTCTCCGGTCCCGCCCCCGCCCGGGCCGGTTCCCAAGGGCCCCAACCCACCCAGGCCAGCGGCGTCGCCGATTTGCACGCCGATCAGGTTGCCGAGCGCGTCCTCGGGATCATTCCCCAGCGCCGTCTCGCGGCCAAAGATCGATGCCATCTTAGAGCGGTTCAGGATGCCGAGAACCCCGGAGTTGCGCGCGCGCTCCTCTGCGGCTTGCTTGCTCATCTGCGGATCCGGGTTGTTCTCCGGTCCCTTGATGGCGTAGCGCTTGTTGACCTGGGTTGACTTCTTGCTGCCCATCTTGCCGGGATCACCAGCATGGGCCTTGCCCTCGTCGCCACGTCCGTCAGGCTGCTTGGCGGTGAGCCAGTCCGGCACTTCCTGCTCGACCGGCGGAGTGGTGACAGTGCGCAGGAAGTTCTTGTCCCAGGTCAACGAATCCAGCGACAGCGATCGCGCATCCGGTGGAATGGCGAAAAGGATCAGCAGGAACAGACCCAACGCCATGGCGGCAGCCGCGGTGTACTTGTGCTCAGCCCAGCGCAGGGCAACCCAATGTCGCGGCACCGGTTCGGCCCGGCTGGTACGGCCGAGCACGAACACCACCTGTCCGCAGTCCACGCGTGCCTGGCTCTGCGCCGGCAGAATGAAGCTGCGACCGCGCTCGCGCACATAGTCCTGCAACCGCACCGCGCGCCCGTCGATCCACAACTCGCCGCCCATCTGCGGCGTCACGTTCACCAGATAGTCCTGACCCCAGGTGGTGACCAAAGGCAATGAAGCGCCGCCAATCACCTCCTGCGCGACTGGAGCGTCGGCGTCCGTCGTGGCGCCGATCACGTACTGCTCTGGCCGCGTCCGTCTGCCTGCGCTGCCGGGTTCGTCGAGATGGTGGGTGGCGATAAGCTGGCCACGGAAAAGGGCCTGCACCTCCAGGGTATGGTTTGGACATGGGAACCCTGGGAGGGTTCCCATACCCTCCCGCGATGGTACGCCGCCGGCAAAGCCGGCGGACTCCCCCCGCGATTCGTGGAGCGAAAACTTGTCTTGATACACGTCTCTGCTTGTCGCGATGGTGGTCATGGCGAACTCCTCGCGTTGGGCTCGCGTGCTGCGGTCACCTTTCCACACACACAGCGAGCGGGGGCAGCCCGGGTGCCGTGCTCTTGCTGCCGGCGATTCGGGCCTTCAACTCAACTGACAACCCAGCCGCGGCCAGGTTTCAACGAAGTTGCGCGTGTGACTCTTGTGTCGTTCACATCACGCCCGCGGCTTCGGGATCGAGGGTGCCGCGGTAGGCTGCCCGCAGGCGGGCTCGACGTTCGAGGTCGCGGATAATGACGGCAGCGACGTCGATGCGGTAGATCTCGCGCAGCGAGTGGATGCCGCCGGGGGCGAAGACGTTCAGTTCCAGGATCTTGTCGCCGGCAATGTCCACGCTGACGAAATACAGGCCGTCGGCCAGTAGCTTGGGGCGCAGAAGGTCGCACAGACGCTGCTCGGCGGGCCCGAACCGGCAACGGCGGCTGTGCAAGTCGGAAGGCGCGCCCGCGCCCGGGAGCGAGCCGTGCGGGTGCACATGCGGCGAAGGCGGCCGGCGATAGAGAGCGACCTGCGATCCCACGCGGATCGGCTCGCCCCCGAGCAGGAGCAGGCGCTTCTCGCCCGTGCCTGCTTCCGGCAGGTACTCTTGCGCCACCGCGTAGCCGTCTCGGGTAATGGCGCTGATGATGGCGTTCAGATTCTTGGCCTGGCGCCGGGGCAGGAAGAAGACCTTCTCATGCTCGGCGTGGGCCAGCGGTTTGAGCACTGCCGGTCCGTCCAGCTCGCGCAGAAAAGCCTTGATTCCCTCGGGCGAACGCGAGACCACGGTGCGCGCGCGCACCTCGGGCGGCAGGTCGGCCAGATATAGCCGTCCCCAGGCGCGCCGCACCCCCTCGGGATCGTTGATCACCAGAACGCCGCTTAGGCGCAGGCGCCAGCAGAAATCGATGACCGGCGAGGGCGGCTCGTCAGCGGGTTCGCGCAGAGGGTTGTAGCGAAGAAAGACCACGTCAAAGGAGCTGAGCGCGTCCTCCTCGCGCACGGCATCGGCCGACAACAAGGCGGTGTGATAGTCAGCCGGCCGGCGATAGTCGCCCGCGCGCACGCGCGTGGTGGTGGCCAGCACGGTGTTGTCGTCGAGAAATGACAGGTCGTGGGACGAAACGAAGCGGACCTCGTGCCCGCGCCGGTGCGCGGCCCAAGCCAAGTGAATGCCACCGAAGCTGGGCTGCTGGGTCCTGACGTCGGGAACTAGAAAGGCGATGCGCATATGGGGAGCTAGTCAGTTCGGCCACGGCCACGGCCACGACCACGTCTACGACCTTCGGGATTGCGGCAGACGCTCATCGCAAGTCCGCTTTTTGTGCATCCCGGTGGCGCGACAGGATGTCCGCCAGGCGATCGAGGGGCAGCGCCGGGGCGAAGTGGCCGGAGGGACCGGTCATGTCCTCGGCCGAGCACAGGGCGTTCACGATCGCCTCTTCGGTGCATTCCACCACGGCCTCGTAGAGTCCGTCGCAGACTTCGTCGAGAAGAACCTCGATGGGGTGAATCATGCCCGAGGTGACGCGGGGGACTTTGTTGGCGGTGGAGAAACCGATCACGATCTCGCCCGAAGCGTGGGCTGCGAAAGACCCAACCCGGCCGATCCCCAAGGCGGCGCGCTTGCACAGACGGTTGATCTGCGACGGCAAGAGCGGCGCATCGGTGGCCACCACGCCGATGATGGAACCGGCGTTGTGCGTGCGCTTCTCGGCCTGAGAGAACTCGGGTTCGAGAATCTGGCCCACCGGAGCCCCCGCGATGGAGAGCGAGCGCATGACGCCGAAATTGCTTTGCACCAGCACACCCAGGGCGTAGGTGAGCGGATCGGCGTTCCCGTGGGTCCCGTGGATGGTCACCTGGCGCGAGCTTGAACCGATGCCAGCTTTGAAGTCACAGGTCACGAGTCCCGTGCCCGCGCCCACGCAGCCTTCTGCCACCGGTCCACTTGCGGCCTGCTCGATGGCGCGATACACATGCTCGGAACGCACGTGCCGACCCACGACGTCGTTGAGCCACGAGTCGTCGCACTCGGCCACGATGGGAATGATCACGTCGTATTCCGTGCCAATGCCGGGAAAGCGACGAGTCATCCACTTGATGGTGGCATCCGATACCTTGCCCACCGACATGGTGCTGGTGAGCAGAATCGGGGTCTCCAGCAGGCCCCACTCAACCACCTGGGTGAGGCCCGAGACCTCGCCGGCCCCGTTGAGCACGAAAGCGCCAGCCAAAACTCTCTCCGCGAAGATAGGGTCAGGCGGCAGGATGGCGGTCACTCCCGTGCGCACCGGTCCCTTGCCCACCACCAGCGGCCCCTCACCGAGGATGAGCGTGGTGTGCCCTACGCGCACGCCCGGCACATCGGTGATCGCGTTGAGCGCACCGGTCGGCAGGTGCCCAATGGCGAAGCCGAGCTCGCGTAGCCGTTTTCGCATTGGCTCGCTCTTTTCACCACAGAGAGCGT
>Ga0182017_10000552_pt1 | contig 29747 bp, 25 predicted proteins | sample 712E3DmetaG_FD_120492 | JGI IMG/M metagenome (GOLD analysis project Ga0182017, IMG submission 120492) | Permafrost microbial communities from Stordalen Mire, Sweden - 712E3D metaG | ecosystem: Environmental > Terrestrial > Soil > Wetlands > Permafrost | place: Sweden: Stordalen | collected... | reverse complement strand
GGCGTTGCTTTCCGTGAAGGCGAATTGCGGGAAAGCGGCCTGCAGACGGGCCTGCACCGCGGCAATCTGAGCGGCGTCGGCGGGACCCACCACGCGGAGGTTGAAGATGGTCACCTTACCCTGTCGCTGCATCATTTCCTGCATGGTGGCCAACGGCAGGACGACGGAGTTGTCGCCCATGACACCGCCCATGCGAAACACGCCGACGACGGTGAAATCGCGGTCGCGAATGCGCACCGTATCGCCCGGCTTTTTCTGCAGCACCCCCGCCGCGGACTGCCCCATGAGCACGGCGTCGGCCTCGCCGGCCGTGGGCAGCCGCCCCTGTTGCAAATGCAGGGACTCCCACAGGAAACAACCCACCGGCCACCCCGCTGCCATCGTGGTCTCTTCGTCCTCCAGCGTCATCACGTCGATCAGTTCTCCCGCGACCGCCTCCACACCCTCGACGCGGCGGAAGGCGTCTCCCGCCTCGGCGTCGATCGAGGTGGTCAGCACCTCGATGGCTCCCTTCTGCATCACGAACAGATGAGTCCCCCGGGCTTCGAGATGGTTGATCCAGGCGCGTTCCAGCCCGCGAGCGAGACTCATCATGGCCACGAAGCCCGCGACCGCCACGGCAATCCCCAGGGCCGTCAACGCCGACCGCAGCCGGCGCCGCCCGAGGTTGTAGATTGCCATGGTGCCGAATCGCATTGTTGGTCCCTCGCGTGCCAAAGCTATTGGTCCGAGACGATCGAGCCGTCCTTCAGGGTGAGCACCCGCCGGGCGCGCCGGCTGATGGCCGGGTCGTGGGTCACCATCACCAGCGTGGCTCCTTCCCGATGATGAATGTCCTCCAGCAGATCCAGAATCTCGCCCGCCGTGGATGAATCCAGATTCCCGGTCGGCTCGTCGGCCAGAATGACGCCGGGCGCATTGGCCAGGCTGCGCGCCACCGCCAGCCGCTGCTTTTCCCCACCCGACAACTCTCCGGGGCGGTGGGCCGATCGACGCTCCAGTCCGACCCGAGCCAAAAGCTCGGCTGCACGCCGGCTGCGGTCCTGCGCCCGCGGCACCACGCCAAACATGGGCACCTCCACGTTCTGCCGCGCCGTCAGCGTGGGCAACAGGTTGAAGGCCTGGAAAACGAATCCCATCCGCGTGGCCCGCAACCGGGCCCAGGCCCCGGCCGTCGCCGGCTCCCGTCCCTCAAAAAGCACGCGGCCGCTGGTTGGCCGGTCGAGCCCGCACAGCAAATGCAGCAAGGTAGATTTCCCGCTGCCGCTCGGGCCCATGATCACCACGTATTCGTGTTCCGCGATCGCACAACTCGCATCGCGGATCGCGACACAACGCCCGGTTGCGTACACCCGACTCACATTCTCGGTGCGCAGAAGTGGAGCCGGCATTGCCGCGATTCTTGCCATCTCGTTGGAACCGCCTCAAGTCGAATCCGGACGGTCGAGGGGGACCTCGGGTCAGCCGCTCTTCGTGCACGTCGCGCCCTTGATGGCGGAACTCGCATGCCGGATGCGCTGGTGCTTCCTCCTCTCCTGGGTGAGGCGCAATATGGCGACCGTGAAATCGTCCTTATCCAGCGAAGTCCAAATCTGCTTGCCGGAAACCACGAACCTCGCGTAATACCGCCGGCTCTGACGATTGCGGATTAGGTTCGCTTTTCTGGTTCTTTCCCACGTTTTCCCGCCATCGCCGTCAGGTGTGGCCGTCGCGGGGAAAACAGGAGTAGAATGAGAATAGAACGGAGTCCCAAGCCGCTCATCGTCTGGACATGGGTCGATAGCTCAATGGTAGAGCAGCGTCCTTTTAAGTCGTTGGTTCAGGGTTCGAGTCCCTGTCGACCCACCAATTTCCCGAGGCTCGGCGGAAACCGCCCGCCGTGCCCTCAATGTTTGGCCGGTTCGTCGCTGTCGTAGTTGAACGAGGCGTAGACGACGCCGAGGAGGTTCTTGGGGGTGACCAATTCATTGTCGATCCGGGCGTTGTTGAGTCCCAGCACCCGCCAGCCCCCTTCGACCTTCTCGACCAAGCGGTGCACGACCCGCACTCCGCGCACGTTGAGGTAGGCCACGATCATGCCCACCTGCAATTGGTCATAGGCGATGGGGTTGATGACCAGCATCGTTTGGTCGCCGTAAACCGGCTGCATGGAAGAACCCGTGCCCACGGCCGGCGTGCGCCCGGGCTCGCGGCCGGCCACGAGCTTGGCGTCCCGCCACGCGTCGTCGACGCTGACATTGGCCGAGGGAGGCACGGCGGACGTATCCGGGCTCAGCGGGCCGGTGGCGCACCCCATCAGCGCGCCCAGCGCGGTCGCCAAGGCGCTTGGCAGCGCGGTCCGGAGGATCGCCCACACACCGATTTGCACAAAAAGCTTCACTTGTGTTATTGTGACAGCTGACTATGCCATTCTGTCGGCACTTTGGATCCAGTCTTGAAGCATTGCTGAAACTGGCGGACGATCACCTCTTCCCTGCGCCTGCGGGCCTCCCACCACATGAAACGACTTGTCATCATTGAAGATCAAACGGCGATTCGTGAGATGCTTGCGCAAATACTCAGCCTGGATCCGTCCTTCAAATTAGTCGGCGAGAGCGGCGACGGACAGAGCGCATACCAACTTTGTGTGGACGTCAAACCCGACGTCATCGTGCTGGACGCCAAGCTGCCGGGCCTCAACGGCGTCGATCTGCTGCGCCGGCTGAACAAAGTGCTGAGCCACGTCCGCGTCCTGGTGTTCTCGGGACATGAGAATCCGGTGCTGGTGCGGGAGATGCTCGAGGCCGGCGCGCACGGCTTCGTGGAAAAAACCGCCGGCCTTTTTGAATTCAAAAAGGGTCTGGAAACGGTGGCGAATGGCGGCACGTATTTCGGTCCGGCGGTGGCTGCCCTGCTGCGCAACGTCGTGGCCAACCCCAGCGCCAGCGCCAGTTCCGATTTTCTGACCGATCGCGAACGGGAGATCCTTCAGTTGGTGGCGGAGAGCTATAGCACGAAGGAGATCGCGGCCAAGCTCAGCATCAGCGTGAAAACCGTGGACAACCACCGCACCAACCTCATGCGCAAGCTGAACCTTCACGACGTTGCCAGCCTGACTCGTTACGCTCTTGAGATCGGTTTGATCGAGCAAAAACACGGCCTTTGATTCAGCGCTTGAGGCGAAGCCGCGCGGGCGCAGGACCGATGAAATTCCTTGCGCACCTGAGACCCTTGGCCAATAACGTCCCTTTACGTCCGCCTCGCGTCATCCATGAAATCCATCTCCAGGAATCTGTGCTTCGCCTTGTTCAGCGCCGTGTTGGTGCTGACGGGTTGCACGAAGAAGCCACAACCTACCCCGGCCGACACGGCCGTGGCTCCCACCGGCCCCAGCGCCCTCAACCCGGTGCCGGTTAGCACCGGCGAACCCATCGCCCCGGGCACCAACCTGGAGCCACGCCCCCCGGGTTACTATGAGGATGCGGACAAGATTACCGGATTGCTCCCGCCGGTCTACTTCGATTTCGACCAATCGGCGATCAAGCAGGGCGAGCGCGACAAGATCAACGCCGCCGTGGATTATATCAAAAAGACTCCGCAATACCGGATGATGCTCGAAGGGCATTGCGACTGGCGCGGCACCGCGGAGTACAACCTGGGCCTGGGCGACCGCCGGGCACAGGCCGTGAAGCAATTCATCCAGAAGCTCGGCATCCCGGCCGACAAGCTTGAGACCCTCTCCAAGGGCTCGCTCGGCGCCGCCGAGAAGGGCACTGAGGACCAGATGTCCAAGGACCGCCGGGTTGAATTTGTCGTGCTGAAGAAGTAGCCGGCTCGCGACTTTCGTTACGCAAAACCCCGGGGCGAATCCCGGGGTTTTTTGTTGGATGTGCGGTTTTTCAGCAACCGCCGCGCGATCGTTCCGGCCCTCACCGGCCGGCCAGAGCTGCCAGCACGCGCTCGGAAACGGCCGTGCCCTTCTGCATCACGTTAAGATTGAAGCTCTCGTTGGGCGCATGGAGGTTGTCCTCAGGCAGGAAGAGGCCGAGCAGGACCGAGTCCAACCCGAGCACCCGCTTGATGTCCGCGATGATCGGGATGCTCCCGCCCTCGCGCAGGTAGAGCGGCGCGCGGCCAAACACCGCGGTCACGGCGGTGTCGACCGCCCGGAACGCCCGCGCCAACAGCGCCGGCTGGTTGGCCGGGGTGTTGGAGCGGCCCGGCGGCACGACGATATAGGGAATGGCGTCATGCTGGTCGATGATGCGGAAGGTGACGTCCGCCGGCATGCGCGCGCGTAGTGCGGCGTAAAGCAGCGGCCGGATCTTCTCCGGGGTTTGGTTGGGCACGAGCCGACAGCTGATTTTCACGAATGCCTTGCTCGGAATCACCGTCTTGCTGCCCTCGCCCTGATAGCCGCCCCCGATGCCATTAAACTCCAAAGTCGGGAGAAAACGCACCGCTTCGAACGGCGTATAGCCGGGCGGGGCGTGGAAGGCCGGGATGCCGAGGAACTCGCGGTATTCGTCCTCCCGGGTGCCGAGCCGGAGCAGTTCGTCACGCTCCCAAGGTTCGACGTCGAGGACGTCATCGTAGAAGCCCGGGATGTTCACCCGGCCGTCCGGCGTGTGCAGCGTTGCGCACAATTCGGCCAGGGCCTGGATGGGGTTGCGCAGCACGCCGCCGTGCAACCCGGAATGCAGGTCGGTCCGCGCCCCGGTCACCTCGATGTCAAACAGCACCAGGCCGCGCAGGCCGCAGGTGATCACCACCTGATCCTCGCGCGGGATGCCGGTATCCGAGAGGAACACGAGGTCGGCCTTGAGGCGGTCCTTGTAAGCTTGCAGGAATGGCAGGAAACTGGGGCTTCCCGTTTCCTCTTCGCCCTCGATCACGAACGTGATGCGCAGCGGGAGGTCCGGGTGCTTTTCCAGCAGCCGGCCCACGGCCGTGAGGTGGACCATCAGCGGGCCTTTGTTGTCGGCCGTACCGCGCCCCCAGAGCCGGCCGTCGCGTTCCGTCGGTTCGAACGGCGGCGTCCGCCACAACGACAGCGGGTCCGGCGGCTGCACGTCGTAGTGTCCGTAGATGATGACGTGTGGCCACGCGGGATCGCCGACCCGCTGCGCCAGGATGATCGGATGAAGGTCGGTCTTGACGACCTCGACGGCGAAACCGAGCGAGCGCAGCAGGCCGCTGACGAATTCCTGCGCCCCGCGCATGCCCTCCCGGTATTTCGAGTCAGTCGAAACGCTCGGGTGGCGGACAAATTCCTTTAGCTGCTCGACAGGATCAAACATGCCCTAGGATGAGCCCGGAGGCGGTGCCGGCAAAGCCTTTTCGGCGGCGGTGCCGCCTGGCCCGGAACGATGCGTGGAACGACCATCGTCCAGGCATGGAAATGAACCATTCGGTGACCATTGTAGGAGCCTGCTTGCAGGCGATTTCCCCTCTGCAATCGCGAGTGAACTCGCTCCTACAACCGCCGATCGCGGAGTCCGCCTAATGCCGGAAATGGCGGATGCCGGTGAAGACCATCGCGACGTTGCGCTCGTCGGCGGCCTTGATCACCTCGGCGTCGCGGACCGAGCCTCCGGGCTGGATGGCGGCGGTGGCGCCGGCCTCGGCCGCGGCCACGAGACCGTCGGCGAACGGAAACAGCGCTTCGGACGCCACGGTTGAGCCCCGCAGTTCGAGGCCCGCCTCGCCCGCTTTCCACACCGCGATGCGCGAACTGTCCACCCGCGCCATCTGGCCGGCGCCGATCCCCAGGGTGTGTTCGCCGCGCGTGTAGACGATGGCATTGGACTTGACGTGCTTGCAGACCTTCCAGCCGAACAGCATGCCGGACCACTCCTCCGGCGTCGGGGCGCGGCGGGTCACCACCTTGAAATGGGCCACGTCGCCGAGGGTGGTGTCGCGATCCTGCAGCAGGACGCCGCCCACCACCGAACGCACCTCCTGCAGTGCGCCGGCCCCGAGCCCGCCACGGGCCGTCATCAGTCGCAAATTCTTCTTGCGGCCCAGAATCTCCCGGGCCTCAGCACTGAAGCTCGGGGCGATGATGACCTCGGTGAAGATCTCCGCAATGGCCGCCGCCAGGTCGGCCTCCAGCGTCTGGTTGACGATGATGATGCCGCCGAACGGTGCCTGGCGATCAGTGGCATACGCCTGCTCCCACGCCGCCATCAAGGTATCCGCGCTCGCCACGCCGCACGGGTTGGTATGCTTGAGAATCGCGAGGGTGGGACGCTCGAATTCGCCGATGAGGTAGGTGGCAGCGGTGATGTCGAGAATGTTGTTATAGCTGAGTTCCTTGCCCTGGAGCTGCTGGAAATGCTCGAAGAACGTGCCGTACAACGCGGCTTTTTGGTGCGGATTTTCGCCGTAACGGAGGCCAGACGCCTTGCGGTAGGTGGGCGCCAGCGTCGCGGGAAACCCCGAGATCGCCTCCAGATCGGGTTCCGCGCCGTGCTCCTCGAGGTAGCGCGCGATCGCCGCGTCGTAGGTCGCGGTGCGTTGAAAAACCTTCAACGCCAGGCGCCGCCGCAGCGCGCCCAGTTCCTCCGGAGACGCCAGCGCTCGGAGCACGGCAGGGTAGTCGGCGGGATCGCACACCACCGTCACGCTTTCGTGGTTCTTCGCCGCGCTGCGCAGCATCGACGGGCCGCCAATGTCGATGTTCTCGATCGCCTCCTCGAGATCGACGCCCGGGCGCGCGACAGTCTGTTCAAAAGGATACAGGTTGACCGCCACGAGGTCGATCAGGGCGATGCCGTTGCGTTCCGCTTCTTTCAGGTGTCCGGGCTTGTCGCGCCGGCACAGGAGCCCGCCGTGGATCTTGGGGTGGAGCGTTTTCACCCGCCCCTCCATGATCTCGGGAAACCCGGTGTGTTGGCTGACCTCGGTGACGGGCAACCCGTGCTCGAGCAGGGTGCGGGCGGTTCCGCCTGTTGACAGAATCCGGTAGCCGAACCGGTTGACCAGGGCGGTCGCAAATTCGACCAGGCCGCGTTTGTCACTCACCGAAAGGAGGGCCAGTTTGTCCATATCGGGCGTTTTTGTGCGGGGCGCGGCATCCCGCCGCAAGCCGAAAGGCCGCGCTCAGGGCCTGCGCGACGACCGTTTGTCATGCGATTTGCGAGCGGAACCCCCGAAGCGTACTTGAAAACGGCCACATCCTGACGATGGTGCACGGTATGGTCGGCCCCGCGGCTTCGGCAAACGGCCCGCCGCCCGGCCTTTCCCGGCATGGCGTCCACGTCCCACGCAGTCCCGGGCCTCACGGCCCATCTCGACCGGTTGGTCTACCACCACGGTGGCAACTGCCTGCCCGAGGGGCGACCCCACGCCTTCATCTATTTCATCACGATCAAAAATGAATCGGACCGGACGGTCACCCTGATCGGGCGCAAATGGGTGATCCGGCATGCCGACGGCAGCCACCTCGTCGTCGAGGGCGACAAGATCGTGGGCGAAACGCCCCGCCTCGCGCCGGGCGAGCAATTTTCCTACAACAGTTACCACGTGACCGGGTGCGATGCCACCGTGGAGGGCTCGTTCCATGGCGTCGACGAGTTCGGCGGGCACGTGCACGTGTGCCTCGCGTCGTTCGCCATGGTGGTCCCGGCCAACTGAAGTCGCTCGGCGCGGATCCGTCGGTAGGCCGCGGATCGGAGGAAGCTTGCGCGCACCGGTCGCAGTCGCAAGCTGACCGGCACCGATGAAGTTAACCGATCTCAACCGCCACGGCGGCGTGGGCGCCAGCTGCTTCTATGTCCAACTGGGCGAACTTCATCTCGTGATCGACTGCGGACTGCACCCGAAAAAGACCGGCCGCGGCGCCATGCCTGACTTCGCCCCGCTCCGGGGCGTGACGCTGGACCTGATCATCATCACCCACTGCCATCTCGACCACATCGGCAGTCTGCCCGTGCTGCTGCGCGATCAGCCACGCGCGCCCGTCATCATGACGCAGCCGAGTCACATGCTGATCGAGCGCATGCTCCATAACTCGGCCAGCGTCATGGAACGCCAGCGGGCGGAGGACAACATCCCGGACTACCCGCTCTTCACCCACGCCGAGATCGAACGGCACGCTGGCCGCTTCACCCCCCTGGCGTACGGGCACGCCAAGAAGTTCCGCGGCGCCCACGACGACCTGGAGATCATCTTCCACCAGGCCGGCCACGTCGCCGGCGCCGCCGGGGTGGAATTGCGGCACGGCGGGCGTCGTTATTTCTTCACGGGTGACGTGCAATTCGAGGCGCAACGCACCTGTCCGGCGGCGCGGTTCCCGGTCGATCACTTTGACCTCCTCGTGACCGAGACGACCCGCGGCGACACCGAACGGCCGGCCGGGAAGGAACGCGCCCAGGAGGTGGCTCGCCTGGTCGAGACCATCAACCAAACCATCCAGCGTGGTGGCTCGATGCTCATCCCCACTTTTGCGCTCGGCCGCATGCAGGAAATCCTCTCCATCGTGCACGATGCGCGCCGGTTCGGCCGGCTGGTCGACTGCCCGATCTATGCGTCTGGTCTCGGGGTCGACCTGTGCGACTACTACGACGACATCGCCCGCCAGACGAAGCAGGTCGAGTTCAGCCGCCAGATCCTGAAGGACCTCAAGGTGCACCATCTGCCGCGCAAGCTCGTCCCTGGCCGATTGCCCAGCGAGGGCGCCCTCTATGTGGTCAGCAGCGGCATGGTCGTGGAGCGCACGCCCTCCTACATGGTCGCCGCGGCGCTCGCCGGACAGGCCCGCCATACCCTCGGGTTCGTCGGGTACTGCGATCCCGACACGCCGGGCGGACAACTGCTGGCGGCCAAGCTCGGCGAGCCGTTCCTCTTCCACAAGATTGACATCAAGACGTCCCTCAAGGCGCGCATCGAACGCTTCGAGCTGAGCGGACACGCGGACCGGGACGAGCTGGTCGACTTCGCGGTCCATTGCCGGCCGCGCGTGATCTTTCTGAACCACGGCGACCCGCCGGCGCGCGCCTGGATGGCGCAAACGCTGGGCGCGCGCCTGCCGAAGGCCCGCATCGTCGACCCCGTCCCGCTGCACCGCTACCAGGTCTGAGGCGGAACGGGCCTTTGCGGCAGGACGCGTTTTCCGTAACGCGTCGCCCCATTGCATCCAGATGGTCGGCGGGTTAGGGACAACCCGCCCGACCCTTGGATCGGTCACTTATCCGAGGTGGTCTCAGTCTCCCTGCCCGATTCGACCCGCGCGCTGGGATTCCGGCCGCTTCGGCCGCGCTGCTCAACCGGCGCGAAGCAACTGGCGGATCCGCGCGCAGACGGCCCGGTTACCCGCCACATAGTGGATGCGCGGCGGGGCCAGGGCGAAATGCCGCAGGGGAAACGGATTGTTGCGCAGGTAGTGGATCTCCGCCCCGCCCCCGAGCGCGATCGCGTGGGCCGCGGCGATGTCCCAGACCCGGACGTTATGGTCAACCACACCATCGAACAGACCGATGCCGACATACGCCAGATGGAGGGTGCTGCTGCCCAGGCCGCGGATCTTGAAGTGCTCGATGAGTGGCCCAATCTGCGGGACCAGAGCCCGGTCGTACGGGCTGTGGAACCCAATGAGGCTGCCTGCGTGCGGCCGGTCGGCGCCCACGTGCGCCGGGCGCCGGCCGTCAAAGGCGCCGCAGCCGGGTCCGCCGTGGATCAGCCGGCGCCGGGCCATGTCATAGACCACGCCGTAGATGGGCCTGCCTTGATCGAGCAGCGCGAGCGAGATGGCGCAGGAGGGTATTCCCATCGCATAGTTGTTCGTTCCGTCGATGGGGTCGAGCACCCAGGAAAATCGGGACGTGATCGCGATGGGATGCCCGGCATCGAGCATTTCTTCGCTGAAACCCTGATCCAACGGGAACCGTTTCCGCAGTTCACGCAGGATGGCCGAGGAGATCGCCCGATCCGCCGCGGTCACCCGGGTCCCATCGGTCTTCCACTCGCTCCGGGCGCGTCCGAACTGGCGATGCAGCCGGGCGGTCTGGGCCCGCACGGTCCGTTTCGCCACTTGGATTCGCCGCAGGATCTCCCGGGTCATGGTTCTACCAAGAACAGGAACCCGGCCGGGAACCAAGCCCGGAGTAACGCGACCAGTGGAACGGCACTTGCCACGAACGCCGGGGTGGGTTCCCCTGCCTCTATCCGCCATGCGCTTCTCTTTGCTGCTCCTTGCCCTCGTATCGATCGTCACCTCGCTGCGCGCCCAGCCGGCCAAGGCCTGCCCCTGCGACAGCGCGACCATCATCTTGACGGGAGAGGTCGACTACCGCCCTTTGCCCGCCGGGCTCGCCATCGAGGGGACCGACCAGCCGGAGGCGTTCGCCGTCCAGGCCTCGGGCCGGGAATTCGAAGCCATCGTGCCCGGGCTCAAGGCCGGGCGCTACCAGATCGAAATCGATGCCGCCGAAACGACGGAGCACGCCGAGAGTCGGCGCCGGATGGACGTATCGTGCGGGTCGGTGGCGCTCGCGCGGAATTTTGACGTGTTCCAACACGCGGGCGGTTTCGCCCGGGCCTGCCGGATCCAGGGTGCGGTCGACTATGCCGGGCCGTGGGAAGGCGGCCCGCTGACGATCCGGTTCGAGGGCCGGACGGGCGAGGCCGTCTTCAACGCGATCCGTGTCAAGGACGCCGCGGGCGGGATGGTCGCCGCGATCACCGCAGCCCAAATGAGGGAGATCGAGCCACCCACGGCGTGGCGGGTCCCCATCGTGCCGGAGGCGCCGTGGTACACCGACCCGGCGCAGCCGGTGGAAAAGCGCATCGATGATCTGGTCCGCCGCATGTCCCTCGGCGAAAAGATCACCCAGTTGCTGAACGCGGCGCCACCCGTCCGACGCCTGGGGATCCCCGCGTACGATTATTGGAATGAGTGTCTCCATGGCGTGGCGCGCGCGGGGATCGCCACTGTTTTCCCGCAGGCGATCGGACTTGCCGCGATGTGGGATCCTGCCCGCCTGCATGCCGTGGCCGAGGCCACGGGGACCGAGGCGCGGGCCAAGTACCACGACGCCGTGCGGCAGGGGAATCGCGCGCGCTATTACGGCCTGACGTTCTGGACGCCCAACATCAACCTCGTGCGCGATCCGCGCTGGGGCCGCGCCCAGGAGACTTATGGCGAGGATCCGTTTCTCACCGGGCGGATGGCCGTCGCCTTTATCACCGGCTTGCAGGGAGACGATCCCCGCTACGCCCGCGCACTCGCCTGTGCGAAGCACTTCGCCGTGCACAGCGGACCGGACACCCTCCGCCACACCTTCAACGCCCTGCCCTCGGAGCAAGATCTCTACGACAGCTACCTGCCGCATTTTGAGCAAGCGGTGCGCGAAGGCCATGTGGGCGCCGTGATGAGCGCCTACAACCGCGTGCTGGGTCAATCAGCCACGGCGAGTCCGTTCCTGTTGACCGAACTGCTGCGCCGGCAATGGGGCTTCCAGGGCCATGTCGTCTCCGATTGCGATGCGGTGGGCGACATCTGGAGGACGCACCATCTGGCGGCCACGCCGGAGGAGGCCGCGGCGATGGCCGTGAAGGCCGGCTGCGACCTCAATTGCGGTGACCAATACTATGCGCTGGCCCATGCCGTGCGAAAAGGGTTGCTGACTGAGGCAGATGTCGACCGCGCCCTGCGCCGTGTTTTGGGCGCACGCTTCCGCCTCGGCATGTTCGATCCGGACGCGCTCGTGCCCTATGCCGGGATTCCCATGTCGGAAGTCGACTCCCCCGCTCATGCCGCGCTGGCGCTGGCAGCGGCGCAGGAGTCGATCGTGCTGCTGAAGAACGACGGTGTTTTGCCGTTGCGGCGCGAGGGCCTCAAGCGCCTGGCGGTGGTTGGCGCCAACGCGGATTCCGTGCGCGTGCTGCTGGGCAACTACAACGGCACGCCCTCGCATCCGGTCACCATCCTGGCGGGACTCCAGGCCGCGGTCGGCCCGGGGGTCGAAGTGGTGTTTTCCGAAGGGTGTCCCCTCGCCCTCCGTCCGGGCGAACCGGCCACGGCGGATGCGCCCGCCTTCCAAGCGGCGGTGGCCGCGGCGCGCGGGGCGGACGCGGTCATCTATGTCGGCGGCATCAGCCCGCAGTTGGAGGGTGAGGAGATGCGGGTGGATTTCGACGGCTTTGCCGGCGGCGATCGCACCCGCGTCGAGTTGCCGGCGCAGCAAACCGCCCTGCTGCAGGCGCTGCACGCCACCGGTCGCCCGGTCATTATGGTCAACTGCAGCGGGAGCGCCGTGGCGATGCCATGGGAGGCCGAACATCTGCCCGCCATGCTTCAGGCGTGGTATCCGGGTGAAGCGGGCGGCACAGCGGTCGCCAAGGTGATCTTCGGCGACACCAATCCGTCCGGGCGCCTGCCGATTACGGTGTATCGCGCGACGACGGACCTACCGCCCTTCGACGACTACGCCATGCGCGGCCGCACCTACCGGTTCTTTGCCGGACAACCGCTTTTCGCATTCGGGCACGGCCTGAGCTACACGAAGTTCGTCTACGGTCCCGTCAAGCTGGAGCGCACCAGGGTTGCCGCCGACGGCGTGATCCACCTCAGTGTCGAGGTCGGCAACACGGGCGCGCGGGACGGCGACGAAGTGGTTCAGGTGTACGCCCGCCGCGGGGGAGCCGCAGATCCGAAGTTGCCGCGCCAGCGGCTGTGCGCCTTCCAGCGGCTCGCGGTGCCGCAAGGGCAACATGCGATTGCGGTCTTCGACGTGCCGGTCGCGACGCTCCGCCGCTGGGACGCGCCGACGAAGCGCTATCGGGTGGACGCCGGCACCTACGAATTGCTGATCGGGGCGTCCTCCGCTGACATCCGCAGCACGGTCGTGGTGCGCGTGCTACGGTAGGACTGCAGCGCGCCGCCACCGGGGCGCTATTCGTAGTCGTGCAGTTTCGGATCGCGGATCGGCGGGCCCCGGCGCACGCGGAAACGGTGTTTCGGTTCTTTCGGATCGGTGGCGGGCTTGGCCCCGCCCTCTTCCGGGCCCATCCCGTATGGATCGTCCATCGCGCCACCTTCCCCTTCGCCGAAAGCGCCGCCCATTTGCTCCTCCAATTGGTCCGGGTCCGCGCCCTCCTCGAGTTTGCGCACCACTTCCTCCATTTGGTCATCGAGCCTTTCGCCCGTGAGGTCGGCCATGCGGCGCATCATGCGACCCATGGCGCGCGGGTCGTTTTCGTCGACGTTGGCGAACTCGCCTTCCATCGCGGACATCGCCGCCTCCATCCGCGCGTCGTCGGCCGGGGATTCGCCCGCACCGGCGTCTTTGCCGCCGGGGCCGCCTTCTTCCCCGGCCCGACCTCCCGCCTTGTCGGAGCGCCCGGTGACCGCGAACGGCGACAGGATCTTCACCAGGCGATAGGCCGGGTTATCAGGGCAACGCGGGATGGTCTGCCCCTGCGCGAGCGTCTTCGCGTAAAAGGAGTAGATCGTGTGATTGTCCGGACAATAGTATTCGTAAATCGGCATGGATCGATGGCTGGATAAATGGACAACCCTTGGCGGGGCATTTTCAAGTCAGAAGACGTCTTTGCTCTCCCGATTCCCGTGGTCTTCGCGGCTTCGCTCGGGCTCCAATTGGTGGCCGTGCCGCACCACCGGTGCCTTGCCGCCTTCGTTCAGGCGGTCGAGCACCGCCGCCAGCCGGCGTCGCTTGTCATCGGCCTGCCCAAAAATCTCCAGTTGCGTCGGGCCTTCGTCCAGGCCGGAAAAGCGCACGCTGACCAGCCGGAGCGGCTTGCGCTTGGTCCACGCCTGGCGCAGCAAGGGTCGCACGAGTGCGTAAAACGGTGCCTCCAGATCCGTGGCCGCTTCGAGACTCCGCCCGGCCGTCTCGTTCTCCATGCCTGGATAGCGTATTTTGACCGTCAGGGTGCGCACCCGTTTCCCGTCGGTGCGGATTCTGGGCATGAGTTCGTCGATCATGCGTTTGGCGATGCGTTCGATCGCGGCGAAGTCGCCGATGTCCGCCGCGAAGGTCTCCTGTTGGGAGAAGGATTTTGCGTCTTCGTCCGCGGTTTCAACCTTGCTCTCGTCCTCGCCGCGGGCGCGGGCCGCGACGGCGCGCCAATCGTCGCCGAAAATGGCATGCAGTTCCTCTTCCTGGAGCGCCAGCAGATCGCTGATGCGGCGGATACCCCGCGCCTGGAGCACGGCCTCGGTCTTCACGCCGATCCCCGGCAGGCGTCCGACCTCCAGCGGGGCGAGGAATGCCGCTTCCGTCCCGGGCGGGACCACAACGAAACCGCGCGGCTTGCGCAATTTGCTCGCGATGCCGGCGACCAGCTTGTTGGCGGCCAGGCCGAATGAAACGGGCAGCTCCAGTTCGCGCCCAATCTTCTCCTGGAGCGCCCGCACGGCCGTCTCCACCTCCGCGGCAGTCTTGAAGCCGCACGGACCCACGTCGAGGAACCCCTCGTCGATCGAGCGGCGCTCCACGACCGGGGTCCATTGCTCGCACAGGTCGAACAGGCGCCGCGAATAGCCGCCATAGCGGCCGGCTGAATGGCTCACGAGGACCAAGTCGGGGCAGACCTTGAGCGCGCGCGCCGTCGGCATCGGCGTGTACACGCCACACGCCCGCGCCTCGTAACTGGCCGAAGAGATAATGCCACGCTCCCGTCCGCCCACGGCGACCTTCTTTCCGCGCAAGGAGGGATCCAACGCTTGCTCAACCGAGACGAAAAACGCATCGGCGTCCAGATGGACGATCGTTGGCAGCGGGCGGATCACGGAAAAACGGAGGCAGGGTGCAAGCCTGCATCTTTTGTCTCCGTTTCGGCGTGCGCCAACAATCTTTTGTTGCGCCCGGCTTCCGTTTCACAGTCGCCAGGACCGCTGCCCGCCGATCTCCCGCGCCACGAGGTCAGCCAGCGCATCGGCATCGAAATCGGCTGCGACGACCACGAGTTCTCCCCGGTCGCACACCGCCAGGCACACTCGCGAGGGTGCATTCCTGGATTCCCCAGCCGGCAGGTAGATGAGCACGGTTTCCTCATGGTCCTCCACCCCCACGATGCGCGTCCAACCGCGGCGGGCCATGGTTGCATCGACCGCGGCGGCGAAATTGCCATGGTGCGCGGCGGAGTGGCCGGCGGCCCTTTCATAGACTCCAACGCTCGCCGAACGGACTGCCCGGAGCGCCTGCCGAGCCTCGACGGGCAGGTCGTGAATCGACGCGGTGCCGGCCCGCACGGCTGCCAGCACGGCGGGGCCCACGGTCAGCTGCACTTTGGTATGCCAGGTTTCGCCGGTGGCCGCCACCATCAGCCGCCGGAGCGCGGTCGCATCGCGGTCGAGCTGGACGGTTTGCAGCACCAGGAAAGCGACGGCCACCCACGGGAGCAGGAACAGGCCGGCCAACCATGGCCAAACGCGGTGTTTTGCATTCGGAGGAATATCGGAGGCATTCATGGGAACCTCGGTAGGAAGATGGGCGTAGGATGCGCAGGGATTCCCCGGCCGTCCACGGGTCACGACTGGTGGTGCTTGGGCAGCTCGATCTTCTTGAGCGGGTCGATGTCAAACCGCTCCGCCAGCGTCGCGATCTGCTCCGGTTTGATGTCGCCGACAATATTGATCAGCACGACTTCATGGGTGCCGTTGATCACCGTGACGACCAAACCTTCGATCGCCTCCTCGCCGTGCATCTTGGCGAAAATCCCAACATCGTCACCCTTCGGGTCTTCGCGGACGGTGACAATCGGCATCCAACCCCGGGTCGCGAGCTCGCGGCGCACCTCCTTCACTCGCTGGATGGTCGCCTCGCGGTTGGCGTCGTTCAATTCGACGACGTTGACCCGCACGCGCTTCAGGTTGCGCAGCACTTCGGCTGCCTGTGGTTCCTGCTTGGCCGCGAGCAGCGATCCGAAGCGGAGGAGGCCCTCCGGGATGTTGACTTCGACGAATTTGCCATCGGCGGAGGGGACTATTTGGCCAAAATCGATTTCGCCGGGACCGAGATCGGCGGCGAACGCTACGGCAGAGGTTAATGCGATGGCGATGAGGGACGTCGGAAGGATCGGATTCATGGGAAGGATTGGTTGGAGGTTGCCGGGTTGCGGCCGCAGGGCCGTCCCTCCTCAGAACACGAGACCCGGGCGGAAAGTTGCAGGCGAGCGCCGTGGGGCCACGGCGAACAGCCGCTGCGTCGCCCTGTCATCACCGGCGTTCCAAAAAACACTGGCGTTTGGGCGGGGGACCTCTCATTTCCCAATGTTCCTCCAACCCCATGCGCCAAACCACCCGTCCTCGCCATTTTTCCGCCTGCGTGTTCGCGGCCAGCCTCATTTTGACACCCACGGCCTTTCCCCTCGAACCGCCGCCCGCGGCGGCACCGGTGGTCGCCCCCGCCGCCTCGCCCGCGAGCACGGTCGAATCCACGGTCGTCAAGGTTTTCGCCACCGTGCGCTACCCCGATTTGGGCCGGCCGTGGACGAAGCAGCCACCGCAGGAGGTCACGGGCAGCGGTGTCGTGATCGAGGGCAAGCGCATCCTGACCAACGCCCATGTGGTCTCGTACGCCAGCCAGGTGCAGGTGCAGGCCAACCAGGCCGGCGACAAGATCTCCGCCACGGTCGAATCGATCGCGCCCGGCATCGACCTGGCCGTGCTCAAACTTGACGACGCGTCGTTCTTCGACGCGCATCCCGCCCTGGCTCGAGCCAACGCCCTGCCCGCGATCAAGGATTCGGTGATGGTCTACGGATTTCCCACCGGCGGCACGAGTCTTTCAATCACGAAAGGCATTGTCTCCCGGATTGAATTCGCGAGTTACATCTTCCCGGTGTCCGGCCTGCGCATCCAGATCGACGCGGCGATCAACGCGGGCAACAGCGGCGGGCCGGCGGTGGCCGGCGACAAGATGATCGGCCTGGCGTTCAGCCGGCTCGGCGGGGGCGCCGAGAACATCGGCTACATCATTCCCTGCGAAGAAATCGAACTGTTCCTGGCGGACATCGCCGACGGGCACTACGACGGCAAACCGGCGATGTTCGACGAGCTCCAGACGCTGGAGAACCCGGCGCTCCGCACGTTTCTCAAGCTGGACAAGACGGCCGCAGGAAAGACGGTCGAAGGTATTGTCGTTCATCAGCCCTACTCTGAGGATCCCTCCTACTCGCTTCGGGAGTGGGACGTCATCTCCCGGATCGGAGATACGCCGGTCGACGACCAGGGCATGGTCAAGCTGGGCGACAACCTGCGGGTCTGGTTCGCATACCTCATCCAGAAGATCGCAGCAAACGGCCAAGTTCCGCTCACCATCGTGCGTGCCGGGAAGGAAATCGCGGTGAAACTGCCCGTTTCGCCAGACCGGCCGATGGTCATTCCCGACCTGCGCGGTGCCTATCCTCCTTACTTCGTCTACGGGCCACTTGTTTTTTCGGTGGCGTCCCAGCAGTATGTCGGCGCCGTCGGCGCCAACGCCAACGTGGTCAACATGCTGAGCGCTCTCGGCAGTCCGTTGGTGGCGCGGCGGAGTGACAAACCCTCGTTTGAAGGCGAGGAACTCGTGATCGTCTCCTCGCCGTTTTTCCCGCACAAACTCGCCAAAGGCTACGGGCCTCCGGGCGGGCGGGTGGTGAAGACGATCAACGGCGTTGCCATCCAGAATCTTAACCATCTGGTCCGGGTTTTGCGCGAGTCCAAAGACGAGTTCATCACGATCGAGTTCTGCGGCCGGGAGGCGGAAGCGCTGGTCTTCCCGCGCAAGGAGACGGTCGACGCCAGCGAGGATATCCTCAACGACAACGGCATCCGCAGCCAAGGCTCGCCGGATGCGATCAAGGTCTGGTCGGCGCAGCCGTAGTCGGGATACTCCCTGGCGCGGCCAGGGGGCATCCATACCGACCCCAAATAGTTCTGGAGCCGACTACGGGTTCATACCGCAGGGTCGTCGGATGATGCGCGGCAAAACGCGGCGCGTCGTTAACCGAAAGAAAAACCATCATGAAGACGATCACCAAAGACCAGTTCGTCGCCATCCTCAACGAAGCCGGCATCACCGACGCGCAGAAGCACAAGCTGCATGCTCTGTTTGAAACTCATCATCCGGAAGCCCATGAAGCGTTCCTGCAATGGCTCGGGCTGCCACCCGAGGCGATTCGCTCCATCCGGGAGCAATCGCGCCCGCCTTCCTAGGCCGCCGCACCGCCCGCCTCGGGGCTTCCGGGGCGGGTCTGCGGCCGCGGGTCGGTTTTCGGCACTAATTCGCCGGTGTCTTCGATCGCGACGACAAGCATCCCGTCCAGCTTGCTCGTGGAGAAGCGAAAATGAACCGAACGCATTTCCCGCTCCCCCGCCACATGATGATCCGAATAGACTCCGTAGCGCGGGCAGCCGTCCGCCTGCGTGTCCAAGATCGCCCGGCGCAGCACGCATCCGCTGCAGTGTTCCGTGTGGCCACACCCGCCCGGTAGGTCCGCATTGAAACAATTGATCGCCACACCGGTCAGCGCTTGCCTCATCGCGGACAGATCCCGTTTCAACACTCGCGTGGCCGCCCGGTTGGCCTCCAGTACAACAGCCCCGCTGGCGACCACAAGGATGGGGAAATCGATAGAATTGATGAATTCGGCGAGACTCACCAGATTGCCCTCAAGAACCTTTCGTCGGCAATCTTCGCAAATGCCGTGGGACACGGGCCCCGGGCCGGCTTCATCTACGATTACTCTGCTACACCACGCACAGACGACATTCATCGGCTTTCGGCAATCTAACCCGTTTTTCTGCAACCGCAAGGTGCCGGGGCATCCGCGGCCGGGTCCTGACGCCACGGGCCCCCAGGCCCGGCTTACGGCGGGGTGATCATCGGGAGCTTCCAGATCTCGCTGGCATATTCGGCGATTGTCCGGTCGCTGGAAAACCACCCCATGCGCGCCGTGTTGAGGATCGCCTTGCGCGCCCATCCGTCCCGGTCGCGGTACGCGGCGTCGATGCGGGCCTGGCCGTCACAGTAGGCGCGAAAATCAGCCAAAACCATATAGGGATCGCCTCCGTGCAGCAGGCTGTGATGGATCGGGGCAAAGGCCGAGCCCTCCTCCGGTGTGAAGAAGGCGGAGCCGATCCAGTCGACCACCGCGCGCAGTTCCTCGTCGGCGTGATAGAAATCCCACGGGTTGTAGCCCCGCGCCCGCAGCGCGGCGACCTCGTCCACCGTCAGGCCAAAGATGAAGATGTTGTCGGCGCCGACCTCCTCGCCGATCTCGATGTTGGCGCCGTCGAGCGTACCCAGCGTGAGGGCGCCGTTGAGGGCCAGTTTCATGTTGCCCGTGCCGGACGCCTCCTTGCCCGCGGTGGAGATCTGCTCGGAAATGTCGGCCGCCGGAATGATGCGCTCGGCCAGGGACACCCGGTAATTCGGCAGAAAGGCAACTTTGAGGCGCCCGCCGATGCGCTGGTCGTGGTTGATGTGGTCGCCGATGACGTTGATGGCGCGGATGATGTTCTTGGCCAGATCGTATCCTGGCGCGGCTTTGGCGGCGAAAATGAAAACCCGCGGATGGAAATCGAGCGACGGATCCTGGAGCAGGCGGCGGTACAGCGCCATGATGTGGAGCAGATTCAGGTGCTGCCGCTTGTATTCGTGCAGCCGTTTCACCTGGACATCGAAAATGGCGTCCGCCGACACCTTGACGCCGCATTCGCGCTCGATGAGCAGGGCGAGATCGGCCTTGTTGGCGCGCTTCACCGCCATGAATTCGCGACGAAAATCGGCGTCGCCCACCCACGCCTCAAGGTCGCGCAACCGGGCGAGATCCCGCACCCAAGCATCGTTGCCGAGCGTGCGTGTGATCAGCGCCGCCAGCCGGGGATTGGCCTGGAGGAGCCAGCGCCGCGGACTGATGCCGTTGGTCTTGTTGTTGAACCGGCCCGGAAAGAGTTCGTCAAACTCCGGGAAGAGGGTCCGCCGCAGAAGATCGCTATGCAGAGCCGCCACGCCGTTGACGGCGTGCGAGCCGACCACTGCTAGGTGGCCCATCCGGACCATTTTGTCGCCGTTCTCCTCGATCAGGGAGCAGACCCTTTTCTTGTGGCTGTCGCCAGGCCAACGCTGCTCGCATGCGTCCATCACGCGCACGTTGATCTCATAGATGATCTGCAGGTGTCGCGGGAGCACGCGCTGGAACAACGGCACGCTCCACCGCTCCAGCGCTTCGGGCATAAGCGTGTGGTTGGTGTACGCGAACGTGCGCGAGACGATCGACCAGGCCTTCTCCCACGGCATGTTGACCTCGTCCACCAGGATGCGCTGCAACTCCGCGATCGCCACTGCTGGATGCGTGTCGTTGAGGTGCACGGCGACCTTGTCCGGGAAGTTGTCCCAAGAATTCTCGGGATTCTTGTGGTGCCGGCGGATGATATCGCGCAACGAACACGCGATGAAAAAATACTGCTGGACCAGCCGCAATTCCTTGCCGGTGTCAGTTTTGTCGTTCGGGTACAGCACCTTTGAGATCGTCTCGCCCACTGCCTTTTCCTCGACCGCGTCGACGTAGCCACCCTTGTTGAATGCATCGAGATCGAACTCCTCGGTGGCCTTGGAGGCCCACAGACGGAGGAAGTTGACCGTCTTGGTACCGTACCCCGCGATCGGCGTGTCGTAGGGCACCCCCAGGATGGTCTTCGTGTTCACCCAGCGCGGCTGCGAATTGCCGCGGTCGTCAAAATCATGCACGACCTCGCCGTAGAGCTGCACGCGGATGGTGTACTCGGGTCGCACGATCTCCCATGGATCACCGAAGATGATCCAGTTGTCCGGATGTTCCATCTGGTGGCCGTTGACAAACTGCTGTTTGAAAAGTCCGAACTCGTAATGGATGCCGTAGCCGATGGCGGGGTAGTCGTGCGTGGCCAGGGTGTCGAGGAAGCAGGCCGCGAGGCGCCCCAGACCGCCGTTGCCCAAGCCCATGTCCTCCTCGGCGTCGCGCAGAGTCTGAAAATCGAGCCCGAGCGAGCGCACCGCTGCCACCGCCTCATCGAACATCCCGGTGTTGTACAGGTTGTTTTCCAACAGCCGGCCCATCAGGTATTCGAGCGAAAGGTAGTAGAGCCGGCGGACGTTGTTGCCGTTGTGCACCCCCATCGTGCCGATGAATCTCTCCAGAATATGGTCGCGCACCGCCATGGCCGTCGAAATCCACCAGTCGCGGGTGGTCGCCGTGTGGGGGTCGCGAGCCAGCGTGAACTTCAGGTGGCGCAGGATCTCGGATCGCAGCGCATCCACGCGCGCCTCATCGGGCGCCGTCGTGCCGGCGGATTCGGGTTTGGGAGTCTTGGATGATCGCGTCGCCCGCGTGGGAGGATTGGTCGGCATGGGTGCGAGTTAATTGGAAACTGAAATCGTGTCAGCGAAGCCGGCCATCACCAACAATTTTCGTCCGGCCCCGGCGGCCTCGGACGGCGGCCGGAAATGATGGCCGGGCCGCGGGATTCGCCCTTGAAATCCCGACGGACGGTTGCGTAGTGTAGCCGATTCCATGCCATAACATCGGCCCGCCGACCCAAGTACCACAGAAAAAACAGACTATAATCATGAAGAAACCGACCGACTCAGGGTGCCGCAAGGACGACCTGATCCTCATCGCCGGTGCAGGCGGCTTTATCGGAGGCGCCCTCGCGCGCTACTTCACCGAGAAGGGCTTCACCCGCATCCGGGCGGTGGACCGCAAGCCGCTTCCCGATTGGTATCAGCGCGTCGCCGGGGTCGAATCCCTCAGCCTAGACCTGTCCGATGAGGGCAACTGCAAACGGTCGGCAGAGGGTGTCGTGGAGGTCTACAACCTGGCTGCCGACATGGGTGGGATGGGCTTCATCGAGCGCTTCCGGGTCATGTGCCTGCGCAGCATCCTCATCAACACTCACCTCATCGAGGCTGCCTACCGGGCCGGTGCCCAGCGCTACTTTTACTCCTCCTCGGCCTGTGCCTATAATACCAAACTGCAAGAAGATGCGCATTGCCGGGCTCTGAAGGAAACGGATGCCTACCCAGCGTTTGCCGAGCGCGGCTACGGATGGGAGAAGCTGATCTCCGAGATGTTCTGCCAGGAGTATACGGCGGAACGTGGCATGAAGACCGCCATCGCACGGTTCCACAACGTCTACGGGCCGTGGGGCACGTGGGACGGCGGCCGGGAAAAGGCGCCGGCGGCCATTTGTCGCAAGGTCATTGAAGCCAAGGACAAGGGCCTCGATACGATCCAGATTTGGGGCGACGGCACCCAAGCCCGCAGCTATATGTACATTGACGATTGTGTGTCGGGCATCGATCGGATCATGCACTGTCAGGATCTGGTCGCGACACCGATCAACCTCGGCACCAGCGAGATGATCTCGGTCAACGAACTGGTCGATATCGTGGAGCAGGTCGGCGGAGTGAAATTGAGGCGCAAATACCTTCTCGATGCGCCCAAAGGCGTTGCCGGTCGCAACAGCGACAACACCATGATCAAGCGCATTCTTGAATGGGAACCGAGCACCTCGATCCGCGACGGCATCAAGCCGACCTTCCGTTGGATCGCGCAACAGTACAAGGATCGGAAAGCGGGCCGCCAGACCGTCCGCGACACGATCTGAACAAGTACATGTCGCGCCTCCCGGCCTGCGAGTCTGCCGGACCCACCCGCCGCCCAGCTTCACCGTGACCAGAATCACCGACGCGATTGGCGACTTCCCCTATCGGCTGCAGTTGGCCGGAGGATGGATCGACCAACCATTTGTGTCGCGCCTCAATCCCACGCCGCCTGGATCGATGGTCGTCGTCAGCCTCCAGCCCACGTTCCATTACATGGACCGGGCCGGAATGGCCACCGGTACGCGCAAGGTTGCCCTCCGCCTTTGGAACGGCCGGCTGCCAGCCGCCGATCCCGAGCGATTGGTGGAAGAACTGTATGCCGAGGAGAATCGAGGGAAGACGGACCCGTCCGGAACTCAGGACATGATCGGTTTGATTTATCCCGGCGTGTGCCGGCTTGACTATGACGCCGCGCATCGTGCCGGGGTTTTCCCCAGCCATGTTGAATCGAATCGCGATCCGGCGGTGGCGCGTTGGCTCGAAGAGGTGATTCACCTGCTCCCAGTCATGCCGCGTCCCTCCGGCTACAGCCCGCTCGGGGTCCTGCAGCTGGATCCCGCCTGGGTGCAACGACTCGGCCGGTCGGGCCGGGATTGTTTTGCGGCGATTACCGCCCAAGACGCTCGCTCGCTCGGCGCCTCCCTTAACGAAACCATGGCCTGCTGGGAGGCGTTGCTGCCTCACACGGTCCGGCATCCGACCATCACCATGGATCTGGTCGGTCTGCTGCGCTACTATCAATCCCGGTACGCTGGGGCGATGTTTTCCGGCTGCGGCGGAGGTTACCTGACGGTCATCTCGGCCGACCCCGTGCCCGGGTCTTTGCGCATCCAGGTCCGCGTCACCTGACCGAAGCCATGGCCCGCGTCGTCGTCTCCGCCGCCTTTGATCAGCTCGGTTCCGCCGATTGCCGTTTCCTGCAGGAAGCGGCGAGCCTGGGCGAAGTCCACGTTGAGCTTTGGTCCGATGAAGCAGCCCGGGCCCTGACCGGCCGTGAGCCCACGTTTCCCCAGGAGGAACGTCTGTATTTCCTGCAGGCACTCCGCTACACCACCTCGGTGAGCCTCTCGGCAGCCACGATCGATCCGCATGCCGTTCCGCTCCTGGGGGACGTCAAGCCGGACGTCTGGGTCGTCAACGACCGGCAAGCGACGCCCGGCCAGCGACAAGCGTGCGCGACTCGCGACGTCGCGTATCGGACCTTGATCGGCGCGGACCTCGCCGGCTTCCCGGAGCCGCCGCTGCCGCCCTCGACGCGCAAAAAGGTGATCGTCACGGGCTGTTATGACTATTTTCATACCGGGCACGTCCGCTTCTTCGAGGAAGTCTCGGAGTTGGGCGACCTGTTTGTCGTGGTCGGAAACGATGAGAACATCCGATTGCTCAAAGGACCGGGGCATCCGCAATTCCCGGCGGTGGAACGGCGGTACATGGCGGGCTCGATCCGTTGCGTCTATCAAGCGCTCGTCGCCACCGGCATGGGCTGGCTGGACGCCGAGCCCGAAATCGGAATAATCCGCCCCGACATGTACGCTGTGAACGAAGACGGGGACAAGCCGGCGAAACGCGACTACTGCCGTGAACACGGCATCGATTACGTCGTGTTGCAGCGCCTGCCCAAACCCGGATTGCGCCGCCGTTCGAGCACGGAGTTGCGGGGCTTCTGAACACTGCCATGCGTCACGCATTGATCATCGCCGGCGGTTCGGGGACGCGACTGTGGCCGATGAGCCGCGCCGCGCGCCCGAAACAGCTCATCCCCCTCGTCGGCGGGAAGAGCCTGCTGCAATTGGCTTTCGAGCGGCTGAACGGACTCATCCCGGTCGAGAACCGCTGCATCTGCGCCGGCCAGCAGCACGCGGCGCTGATCCGCCAGGCCCTGCCGGGACTGCGGGCGGAACAGTTTCTCGGAGAACCCGAAGGACGGGATACCTTGAACGCCGTCGGCTACGGCGCCGCCGTCATCGCGCAACGCGACCCGGACGCGGTCATCGCCGTGTTCACGGCCGATCACATCATCGAACCGCGCGAGGTGTTTCAGCGTGTGGTCGATCACGGCTGCCGGCTGGTCGAGCAGCACGCCTCGACCCTGGTGACGTTTGGCATCGCGCCGACTTCGCCCTCCACGGCCTACGGCTACCTCGAACTCGGCGCGCCGATCGACGACGCGGCGCGCGTCGTGGCGCGCTTCAAGGAAAAGCCCGACGCCTCCACCGCCCAAGCCTACTTCGAGGCCGGAACCAGCCGCTATCTCTGGAACAGCGGGATGTTTGTCTGGCGGGCCGCCACCCTGCTCGACTGTATCCACCGCTACGAGCCGGCCACGCATAACGGGCTGCAGGAGATCGCAGCGGCGGCCGGCACGCCCGGCGCGGAGACGGTGCTGGCTCGGGTGTTCCCCACCCTGAAGAAGATCAGCGTCGACTATGCCGTGATGGAACCGGCCTCCCGCGATCCGCAGTGGCGCGTCGCCGCCTTGCCGATGCCTTTGCATTGGCTCGATGTCGGATCGTGGCCGGCCTTTGCCACCACCTGCCCGTCCGACGGGGCCGGCAATGCGCTCGGGACGAACCAAGCAATCATCCTCGACACCCGGGGCACCCTCGTGGCCTCGAGCGATCCGGGCCATTTGATCGCGGCCCTCGGATGCGATGACCTGATGATCATCCATACGCCGGACGCCACGCTCGTGTGCCGGAAAGACAGAGCCGAGTCCATCAAGGAGCTGCACCGGGAGGTCGGCCGGCGGTTCGGTTCCGAATTTCTCTAGACGACCGGTGGCCGCGCCAGACGCTCCCATGCAAACCTGGAAGACCCACTCCAAACGCGTTCTGTGCCAGCCCAATCGGTTCCTCACGGTCGAGCTGCACGAACTCGAACTCCCGGACGGGAGGCGCATCGCCGATTGGCCTTGGTTGATCACGCCGGACTACGCCAACGTGCTGGCGCGCACCCGCGACGGACGCTTTCTGTGCTTCCGGCAGACGAAGTACGCGGTCGCGGGTGTCTCGCTGGCACCGGTCGGTGGATTCATCGAGCCCGGGGAAGAGCCCCTAACCGCGGCCCAGCGGGAGTTGCAGGAGGAGACGGGCTATGGCGCCCGCGAGTGGCACGCGCTCGGACACACGGTGGTGGACGCCAATCGCGGCGCTGGCGTGGCGCATTTCTTCCTGGCCTTGGACGCGGAGCCAGCTGGCCCGCGGCACACGGACGATCTGGAGCAACAGGAACTGCTGCTCTTGACCCGCGAGGAGATCGAACAGGCGCTCGACCGGGGAGAATTCAAAGTGCTCGCTTGGGCAGCCCTCGTTGCCTTGGGTTTGCGATTTCTGGCGAAGCAAGGACACTGATAAAACAATGCCACCGTTGGTGGAACCAGACGCGCCGTTCCGGCGTCTGATGGAGCATGCAGCACTTAGTCTCCCCCGACCGACAGATTCTCGACGAAGACCTGCAAATCATCCGCGTGACTCTGGCGACCATCACCCAGGACGTCCGTCGTTTCTCCGAAATCGCTGCTGACGCCATTCAAGAAGCCCTGGTGAAACTCGATCGCGCGCAGAGCGAGTTTTCCCGAATGCGGAAGTCGTAGTGACCAAAGCGGCGCCCGGCCGGGCGCGAAAAACGACCCGGGAGATGCTCGAAACCGATTGGTGCAGGCTGTAGGAGCCGGCTTGCAGGCGATTCCCGCTCCTCCATCGCGAGCAAGCTCGCTCCTGCATTTGAATAAGTCCGGCTCAGCCCCGGCTCGCCCATTGATCGAGCGTCTGGCCGGTTAATGAGCGCGCCTCTTTGACGATGCCGGCCCGCCCGCCGGCGTAGACGAGTTCGCCGCCCGCATCGCCGCCGCCCGGGCCCAGATCGATGATCCAATCAGCCAGATTGATGACATCGAGGTTGTGCTCAATGACGACGATCGTGTTGCCCGCGTCGCGCAGCTTGAACAGCAAATCCATCAGGCGCTGGATGTCCGTCCAGTGCAATCCCGTGGTCGGCTCGTCGAGCAGGTAGAGCGTCTGTCCCTGTTGCCGCTTGCTCAATTCGAGGGAGAGTTTGAGCCGCTGCGCCTCGCCGCCCGACAGCGTGACCGCGGATTGCCCGAGCTGCAGGTATTCCAGACCCACCGCATCGAGCGTCTCGAGCTTTTCCATGATCCGAGGAACGTGGCGGAAGAGGTCCATCGCCTCGCGCACGGTCAGATCCAGCACATCGGCGATATTCCGGCCGTGAAAGCGCACTTCCAGGGTTTCGCGGTTGAAACGCCGACCGCCGCAGCTTGGGCATTCGGTGTAGGCGTCAGCCAGGAAGACCATGTCCAGGCGGATCTGGCCGTCACCGCGGCAGCGCTCGCAGCGGCCGCCGCGCACGTTGAAGCTGAAACGGCTCGGCCGATACCCGCGCACCTTGGCCAGAGGACACTGGGCAAACAGGTCCCGCAACAGGTCCAGCAGCTTGGTGTAGGTGGCCGGATTGGAGCGCGGGCTGCGCCCGATCGGCTCCTGGTCCACCTGCACGGTCTTGGCGAAATGGTCCAGCCCGTCCAATCCGCGGTGGCGGCCGGGCAGTGTCTTGGCGCCGTGGAGGCGGCGCGCCGCGGCCGCCGCCAGAATGTCGTTCACCAAGGTGCTTTTGCCGGATCCGGAAACACCCGTGACACAGGTGAGCAAGCCCACCGGAAAGGCGACCTCCAGGTTCTTGAGGTTGTGTTCACTGGCGCCGCGCACGACCAACCAGCGGCCGTCCGGTGCCCGCAGGCGCGCCTCCCGCATCACTCGCAGCTTCCTCGCAAGATAAGGCCCGGTGCGCGAACGGGCGGCCGGCTGCTCCATGCAGGCTGCCGGAGATCCTTGGAACAGCAATTCGCCGCCTTCCGTGCCGGCGCCGGGGCCGAGTTCGACCAACTCGTCCGCGGCGCGCATCGTCTCCTCGTCGTGCTCGACGACAATCACGGTGTTGCCGCGGTCCCGCAGTTCCGCCAGCGTCGCGATCAACTTCCGGTTATCGTGGGCGTGCAGTCCGATGCTGGGCTCGTCGAGCACGTAGATCACGCCGATCAAGCCCATGCCGAGCTGGGTCGCCAGCCGGACCCGCTGCGCCTCGCCGCCGCTGAGCGTCCCATACTCGCGGTCGAGGGTCAGGTAACCCAACCCCGTTTCCTCAAGGAAATGCAGCCGCTGTTCGATGCCCGTCAGAACCTCCCGCACGCCGGCGGCGTCGGCCAGGCGCGCCGGCAATTCGCGGGCGAAGGCGTGGGCGGCCGCCACATTCATGGCAAAGAACTCCGTGATGCCCCGACCCGCCAGTTTCACCGCGGCGGCGCGGTCGTTAAGCCGCGTGCCCCGACACACCGGGCACTCTGCGCTGACCTGAAAGGCCGTCAGGCGCGCGCGGAACCCGTCGCTGCGGGTTTCGCGCCAGCTCTGGTCGAGCAGCGTCAGCACGCCGGGGAACGGCAGGAGGCGCGGCTGGCGCATGCGCCGCAGCCGGAAGCTGAAGAGCCGTTCCCCCGCGCCATGCAGCAGGGTGCCCCTCACTTCTTCGGGCAGTTCGTTCCACGGCTTCTCCGCGTCGAACGGAAGCTGTTCAGCCAACTGGCGGAGAAGGGCATTGTTTTTGATGATCAGGTTCTTGCCTCCGATCCTCCACGGTTTGATCGCACCGCCCCGCACGGATTTCGTGGGATCAGGTACCACGAGGTCAGCGCTGAAGGCCATTTTGCGACCGAGGCCTCCGCAGGCGGCGCAGGCACCCTCCTGGTGGTTGAACGAGAAATGGCGCGGGATCAGCCGCTCGTAAACCTGCCCGCAAACTCCGCAACTCAGGCTCTGACTGAGAGTGATATCGCGCCACGGCGCAGCCGGCGAAGCCTGCGCCATGACCATCGCGCGGTCCCCGCCCTCGCGAAAGGCCAGCTCCAGCGAGTCGGCCAGCCGGCTGCGCTGGTCCGGCGCCGCCACGAGCCGGTCGATGACCAAATCGACCGCCAGTTCCTTGGCGCCCGGCGGAAGGAGACCGGGATCGTCCAGCGCGCGGATCTCGCCTTGGATACGGACGCGCTGGAACCCGCGTTGCCGCAGGCGCGGGAGCTCGTCGCGGAGCACCGCCGGCCGGGCGCGCATCCAGGGCGCCACGACTACGATGCGCTCTCCCGGCGCCTCCCGCAGCACCCGGTCCAGGCAGTCGTCGAGGGACCGGGGCTCGATGCGGCCGCCGTCCAGCGGACAGAACTGCTCGCCCTGCAGCGCCCAGAGCAGTCGCGCATAATCCGCGATCTCGGTGACGGTCGCGACGGTATTGCGTGGCGATGCGCCGCCGGTGCGCTGTTCGATCGCGAGAACCGGCGACAGTCCATGGATGAAGTCGACGTCGGGCCGCCGCAGTTGCTCCAGCACCTGCCGGGCCTCGGTCGACAGGCTCTCCATGTATTTGCGGTGCCCTTCGGCATAGAGCGTGTCGAATACCAGCGACGATTTCCCCGATCCGCTCGGGCCGGTGACTACCACCAGCTTCCCGCGCGGCAGCCGCACTTCGAGGTTCTTCAGGTTGTGCTCGCGGGCGCCTTTGATGTGGATGTGCGAGGCCGCCTCCATGGCGACTGCCATCAGGTCACGGTTTAGCCTTGGGCGTCAAAGCGGGAATTGTCGCTCCGCCTGTCGTCATTAGATCCGCTTAAGTTCTGCCGAAGCCTTTGGTTTTTCGTTCTTGCCGTCGATCGAGAAACCCTCTTCATGTCGCCTCCGCTCGATCGTGACTTCGGGTTCCCTCCCAAACCCCAATCCCGTAAACCTCCCTGCGCGGAGGTTTTAGTCGTCTATATACCCAGCTATGAAACCTCGACATGCTCTTGCTGTGTTCGCGTGCCGGCGATGCGGATTTGCCTTGGTGGTGGCGGTCTTCTTGCTCTTCGCGGGCGCCCGCACCGCCCACGGCTTTGTTTTTACGTCGGGTGACGTGAACGGCAGCTTCGACACGACGCTGTCGGTGGGCGTTTTGTATCGGCTGCAGAATCCCGACCCCGTCCTGTACGGCACGACGAACTCATTCAACGGTGTCCCCGGTCTGGCCAATTCGGTCAACGGTGACGACGGAGATCTGAACTACCCCAAGGGAGTCGATTCCGTTCTGTATAAGGTCACGAGCGACTTGGAACTGAAATGGCATGAATACGGGGTC
>Ga0182017_10000551_pt1 | contig 29757 bp, 29 predicted proteins | sample 712E3DmetaG_FD_120492 | JGI IMG/M metagenome (GOLD analysis project Ga0182017, IMG submission 120492) | Permafrost microbial communities from Stordalen Mire, Sweden - 712E3D metaG | ecosystem: Environmental > Terrestrial > Soil > Wetlands > Permafrost | place: Sweden: Stordalen | collected... | reverse complement strand
CATAACGATGGGCATATGAGTAGTGGCGGGCTTCGAAGTAGTTCATTGTTAACCGAGGCAGAAACTACAAAAGAAATACTGCCCTTGGCAACCCACAAACCCAGCCATTACTTATATGCCGTGTTGTGTGCCGTGTTTATTTTATCTGTTTCAATCCTTTATCAGTAAGTAAATATTTCAAAGTTTGTGATTTAACAATCTTGTCATTTCTATCTACAAAATCTTTTGCCTGAAAAATTAATATTACTTGTCCATTAACTTGTCTGAATATAGCATATTTGGCTATTGATTCACCATTATCCTCATTTGTCATATAATCCAGAAAGCCACAATTATAAATATTATCATTTTTAATCATGACAATTTTTTGTCCCCAACTATATTCAGCGGCAAGTTCAAGCATAATTATAATAGTCTTTTTATCAGAGCTTTCAAAAAACTTTGGTTTAATGATCATTGCATCAGAATTTGTCTCATCATACATAAATTTAACATCATCTTTCTTTTTGGATTTAATCATTGCTTTTAAATTATTACTATTAAATCCAACAAAGAGTAAATGATTACCCAAATCATAGGTGCAATAATCTTTTGAGCTTCCGGATATCTCTTTGCTACAATTAATTTTTACAGAGTAGAAATCAACTGTCTGCGAATTAATTGTCAGACAACAAAAACATAAAAATATTGTCAGTATTAATCTCATGGGACTCGTTTTAACATGGCACACAACGGTGGCAATATGCAAAGTTGGGGATTACGGAGCGATTCACTATCAAGTTACACGGTACTTGATGCGAGCCACAACCTTTAAATAACCTATTAAACCCCAATTTTGTATATTGCATGTTGGCCACAGTTTTTTATTTTTCAATTTTTTCTCTATAAGCTATCACTATTTTTTTAATCTCTTCAAAATCTTTATTTAAAGGATAATGAGCGTCAATAATTTTTATCGCGCAATATGTCATCAATATTGTATTTTGCAATATAAAACTAATATATGTGTTCTGATATTTCTTTAATTCCTCAGAGTTTTCAGGCCATTCATGACTCAGTTTAGTCATTCCTCTACTGAATAAGGTTCCGAATAATGTACCATGGATGATTTCAGATGAATGTCTATAAATGTAGAATAAATTCATAGTCAATATTGTTCCTATATCCTTTCCATATTTATCTGAAATCAATTCAATCTTTTTAAACGTATTGTCTCCAGTCCATGACCTAACTTCAAACCCTTTTTGACTTGTAAATTCATCAAGTGCAATTTTTAACTCATCAGAAACTGGGACGTTTTCTATATTTTTTAATCCGATAGCTACTTTAATATCCTTTATGTTAATCTCTCGATTTAAGTCCCTATATGACTTCTGATGAGTATGTTGTAATGCCTTTATTATAGAACTTTCTCCATTCACTCCGAAATAACCAATATTTAAAACATGCTCAAATATCGGACGAGCAATAATAAAACAATCACGCATTCTTTGTTTTTGAGATAACTCAAGTAATGACATACCGCTTTCAACAATTGGCCATACCATAGTCCACATGGTCATCATTAAATCGTCATTAATATTGGGGACTTTTTCGTTTGTTCTCCACAAAGTAGCAAGTACTTTATCTAAAGTAATTTGAGCCTCTTTTAGATATCCATCACTCCCAAGTAGAATTTCTTTATTCATTTAGCTTATTTATACTGATGCAAAGTCGTTTTTAAAATTGTGGCCAACGGATGGCGGTATGAAACGTTGGGGAAACCGTGGAAGCGAAACTATCCGCCGTTACTGAACTTGCCAGTGAGCGAAAAGCTTGATATACCACTTAAACCCCAATGTTTTATGACCGCATGTTAGCCAACGTTTTTTATTTTATTTCCTTCTATAATTATATTATAATCAGACAAATATCTTAAAACAGTTGATAATATAAGTCTAAAACAAGTCACCTGTTGGCCAAGTCAATATTAAATTTATCTGTTCTGTTACTGTATTATTCAAGTCGACATTTATTAAATCTTCATCGCTATCAATCCTTGTATTAGCTAGCACCACAAAACTATAGGTACTATTTAACCTACATAAAACTGCGGAAGTCCCTGGCAAGGAACCATTTTGAACCCATTTCAAATATCCGAAATAGAATTGGTTGAGCAAACTTGTCGAAATTAAATCTGGTCTAAATGTATTTCGGTCTATTTTTACAATAAATCTTGCTAAATCTGTTGCGGATGCAATCCACCCTCCACATGCATCCGCTCTTGTTACATTCATTGAATATGGACTAGACTCGCTTTGATAATATTTAACTTCTTTAGGAAATTTATCATTCAAAGTATTCCCCGCAATTCGCATTTCACTGATGCCACAAGGTTGCAAAATATTTGTTTTAACATAACTATCATAACTTACCCCTGTGATTTTTTCAATTACTCTACCCAATACGAAATAACCAAAATTTAGATAGTAATAAGTTGACCCAGGTGCAGTAGTTAAAGGTCTATTCATTAGTACGTCTGTTAATAATTGCGATTGGGTATAGCTTAAATTGTTAAACATTGGGTTATTTGGTGTATTTGTCCATCCTGATGTATGTTCTAACAAATGTCTTATGGTTATCAAATCTTTATTGGAACCAGAAGGAGGAACGCCATAGTCATTTCCTAAAATTCCGTTTGTTCCAAAAACTTTTTGGTCTAGTGATATCAAACCATCTTGTACTAATTTTAATATTGCTATTGCTGTAATTGGTTTTGAAACACTTGCTATTCTATAAAGGTCATCTACTGCGGCGGTTCTATTTGCCTCTTTATCGGCGTATCCATACGCTTTCATATAAACTAGTCTTTCATCTTTTATAATTGCAATGGATACTGCCGGAATATTATATTGATTCATTTTACTTGCAATAACACTGTCCATTTTAGCAAATACTGAAACTGTTTGAAATATAACTTCCTCTCCATATGCAGTTCCAACGGAGTTGGTTGCATATGCCTTTACATAGTATTTTGTTGAACTTGTAAGTCCGGTAAGAGTACTTGAAAAAATACCTGTTCCAGTTCCGCTCGAAGTTTTAGTTGGTAAAGAAATAATTGGGTTAGTACTTGTACTCCAAACAAGGCCTCTTGCTGTAATTGGCGCTCCTCCATCGCTTGAAATGTTACCGCCACCCGATGCGGTATTAGTGGTAATGTTGGTTATTTTGCTTGTTGTAAGTATTGGTAGATTTGTATTTGTAGTAAAAGTAATTTCGTTACCATAAGCAGTTCCAACACTATTTGTAGCATAAGCTCTTAAATGATAAATTGTGCCAGCCTTTAATCCAGATATTTTGCTGATGTATACGCCAACGCCTATACTGTCCGTAGTTTTTGAATCTGTAGTAGTAGGATTAGTGTCTATACCCCAACATACTCCCCGTACAATTATTGCTGTTGAGCCATCACTTGTTATATTTCCACCACTAATAGCAGTTGTATCAGTAATGCTGCTTATGTCCATACTTGTCAATACAGGCAAAGTCTTAGGACTATCCTTTTTACAACCTGAGATTAATACAAAAAGTAAAAGTCCAAGAGATAGCGAATAAAACCAAATTATTTTTTTCATATTTATAATTTAAAATTTATTAAACATCATTTCATCTATAACACTTTATGTCAACAATTAAACAAACTAACTTTTCAAAATGACGAAATCTATCAAGTGGTGCGCTTCAAAATGTTGGCTAACGGGCGGCGGTATGCGACGTGGGGGATGCCGTGAAGACGAACCTATCACCTGTTACAAACCTTGCCAGCGAGAACTGCGCTTGCAAATTGCGCTAAAACCCCCATGGCGTATGACCGCTTGTTAGCGTGCGTTAATTTTATTAATTTTTATCGTATCAATGGTTCTTGATGTTTTAATTGAAGCTAGGATTTCTTGTTCACTTTTTCCACCATTATAAATCTCATAATCTGTAAACATTATTATTTCAATTTTTTTATCATTGTCCAAATCAATGAATTTAAATTTTCGAGTCGTAGATAAAGTATCTTTATATTTATATAATTCTTCCAAAAACCCGCCACAATCTATAACTGACTCATCGTATCGTTGAAATAGTATATGCTCAAATTTATTTGCATAGCTCTTTATAATATAATTATTATTACAAGAGCCCATCCAAGCGCTACCAAATTCAAAATAAAAATCATCAATTCCATCATTGTTAAAATCAAGAATTGTGTCAGGCAATGCTCCTTGCTCTCCATAATCAACAATCAAAGAATCATTATAATGAGCAATTAAATTTAATCTATTTGCACTTCCTGACGAGGCGCCTGCATTTCCACCGATTGAAATGAAAAAAACGTTTTCTTTTGCTTTAAGAAAGCAACCTTTGAAAATCTTTATATCCGTTGTATCAATTGAGTGAAGGTTCCATATTTGTTTAATATGTTCATCTTGGAGTAGTGTCTGTGATTTTTTACAAATCAGCCGTTTAATACTAATTTGATAGTTTTCTTGACTTGTTTCACATGAAATCTGAGAAAACAATAATATCAATATACTTAAATATCTCATTGTAATTATCTTAATCCACGCTAACGCATGTTAGCGTGCGTTATTTATCAAATCTTTGTACATTTATAATCAATCTCAAGAATCTGTAACCTACATTATCATATACTTATAGCAAATCCAAAATGTCAACAAGATATATGAAACAACATTAGCAATAATAATGCTTTTGGTTATAAGACTTGATTCAAATTTATCACGCAATGAATTAAGCAGTATTTTCCTTTCGATAATTACAGATATTGCAAATGTTATCAAAATGCTCGTAACTATTTCAGAAATCACTTCTACATCTAATTTTGGATGATAAGCATTGCCAATACCGACATTCCCAAGTATTCCTTGAAGAACAGGATAAGAGTCAAAGAATTGCTTTGTCATTCTACCAATTATCCCCATAAGCAACAATCTTACGACACCTTGACAAAAATAACCTATTACTGTAGTTATAAGGTTGGCTTTAAACAAAATCCAAAACAATCGTTTGTATTGTTCCTTAATGAAGAACTTAACAATATATGTTTCAATTATTACTACAAATATAAATGCTAAAAGTACATTCCACCATTCAAAAATAAACAGAGGAAGTATCATGTCATATAAGTAGCCATCTTTAATTCTCTTGGTTATATTTTTCATTATTCTCATGTTCAAATAATATATCAAAAGTGGCCGTTCAATGATGCCCGCTGACGCTTGTTGTGCAGCGTAAATTTTACATCATAATACAATCCTTTGATTTGTAATAATATCCTTTGTTAATAGATTTAAAATTCCCTGATGAATCAATATACACTTTTATTGACTCTTTTGAAACTGGACAATGGCAGTATTTACATAAGTATAATTCATAACCATTTTGGGTTCTTCTATAAGAGCCTCCCCTTTTATCCTTTTCATCAAACCATAAATCATATGTTTTTGACACCAGTAATGCTTCTTCTAAATTGTCTATCTTACCAATAAATTTCCGAAATTCAGATTCTGTAGTTACATATTTCACTTTACCTGAATCAATAAAAGCTATATATGAAGCACAATAACCAGGCATACATTCCACAAAAAATCCAGATTTAGGTTTTATAATTAATTTTTTAAAAGCTGAATCGCCAACAATTCGAATTGTATAACTATCCCTAATCATATCAATTCTACCGTATTCCCAATACACGTATTTCTTATCAGGTATAATTGACTGAATAATTTTATCTCTGTCAATGGGGTCTAATTCAATTTTCACAAACCCTTTTTCTTGAGCTTTATTACACGCAACTAAAAGAACCACTATTAAAATATTCCAAACTTTCATGTCTTTGTTTTTATTACACATAAAGGCTCAACTATCCAAGCAGTTACATGAGTCTAAAATTAATAAATCCAAAATTCAATTTCAAGCTTTTATCAGCCGTTATTTGTACTTTTTCACTGTCCCCAGGGCAGTTGGGCTAATGCACGCTAACGTTGACGTATAAGTTTTGTTGGGGAGCCACGGAGCGATTCATTATCAATGTACACAGACTTTGAATAATAGTAATGCCTTTAAAATTAGCACTTCCACCCCAATAAAATTTATACGATGTTGGGCGCTGCTTATTTTTGTATTTCTTTTTTTCTTGCAAAGTATCTTAATAAAAAATAAAAGAAAAATGCAAAATTTAAAATAATCAATGCAAATTCATAAATAGTAAGTATAAATTGATCAGCACCATTGACAAACAATAGAATAGAAATAATAACTATAATACCATAATACACTAACCATTTGGGAAATACTCTTTTACTATTGGATACATTGTTCCGCAAACGCCAATCCAATAATAACATAAAAACCGTAATAATACCCGTTACTACTAATCCTAAAACACTATCAAAAAAATGATAAAATAAAAATCCCAGAAGTCCTATTAACAATACATTTAAATAAATCACTAAACTTGTTTTCATACTTATTTTGTAATTTGATATCGTTATTACATTTAATTGCAAATTGTGTAAAAAACAGAAAGTATTATTCTCGTCGCTTAAGATACGGGCAATTATAATGTTTCTTTCTTGCCCATTCTTTATAGAATTCAACAATCAGCGTATCTGGTATAAACGTAATTTTACGAGGAGGTTTTAGGCCCGATATTTCATAGAGTGCTGTTACTTTAGTTTGATAAACTGATAAACCCTTAAGTTTAAAATGATTACTTTCCATTTCTGGACAAAAAATATTTGAAAATAATTCGCAAACATACGTTGTATCTTTTCTTTCACCAATTAAAATATTGGCCTCCATTATATCGGCAGCATTATCACTTTTTAAGAGTTTATCTACGTTTTTACAACTTGTAAGTATTAAAAGTATTAGTAAAATAAAAATCATGTTTTTCATGTTTTAATATATTAATCGGCGTTTGAATTCTATTATTTCTACTAGTCCATTCATATTGATGTTGAAATAAAGTTTGCCAAATAGTTTAAATTATGAGATGTGCCATTTTCTTAAGTTGCGCCCAACGTTTTGCGCTATGAGCATGTGGCGGGCTTCGGAGCGCTTCACTATCCAACTACACCAAAACTTGATGCGGGATTGAAAGCTAAATAACCGTATAATCCCCGCCATTGCTTATGAGCGCGTGTTAGCGGCTGGCTGTTTTATTTGTTTATTAATTATCTCCATTATGAAATTTTAGAATTATTCCTTTATCACCAACAATATATCCAACATTTTTATTTGAAAAGAATATAGATAAAAGAACATTTGATACACCACTTTCCTGTTTAACCCATTTATTTCCACCATCAACAGTTTTTAATATCAAACCATCAACTTTATCTATTTTTACAATCTTTTTATATGGAGACATAGCAACTGAACTTCCAACAGTATATCCAGTAATAGAGTCAGTAAAGAATACTGATTTAAATTCATAATAGAATTCATCTGGCTTTTCATATAATTGTCTTTTCCATGTTAGCCCCCTATCAGTCGTTTTTAATATAATACCATTTTTCTCCCGCATGCTGCCTCCAACAATATATCCAGTGTTTAAATCAGAAAAATAAACAGAATTTAAATATTGTTTTGAACTACTTTGTTGTTTTATCCATGTTGAACCACCATTAACCGTTTTTAAAATTACATCTATTGTATCAGCAAAACCACCAACAGCAAACCCATTATTAGAATCTATAAAATAAACTGATTCTAGATTATAATATGAATCACCTGGCTTTACAATATTTTGCACCAACCAATCTTTACCTCCATTTGATGTTTTTAGAATTAATCCAGCAAGGCCAACAATAAATCCGGTATCTTTAGTTACGAAATAAACTGACTTTAAATAGTCTGCATATACTCCAAACTCTGTCTTTGTTAAAGACCATTTTTTATTAAGCTCATCAGTTTTATAAATCAATCCAACACCAAAATGATCTTTTGTCAGGATTGAAGTCTGCCCAACAATGTAACAAGTATTTTTAATAGCATAAACAGATGTTAAATTTCCAATTATGTTCGAGGTATCAAGTATCCAATTTAATCCACCATCTGATGTTTTTAAAATTGTGCCTTTATCTCCAATTGCATAGCCAAAATTTTCATTTGAAAAATAAACTGAGGTAAGGGCATTTTTTGTTCCGCTTGTTTGTTTAATCCAACTCGTTTGTGATTTTGCACAAAAACAAAATAGCGTTGAAAAAATCAACATATAAAGTTTCTTATTCATGCTTGTTGCTCTCAATATTATTTAAATTAAACTATTTCGCGCCGTTGCACCAGCTTGCCGCTAAACGTTGGCGCTATGGTTAGTTGCCGATTTCGAAGCACTTTCCTATCAAGTTACACCAAACTTTGATAAGAGCCAAAACCTTGAAACCAGCACTACAACGGCAATTAACTATAGCGCATGTTATGGGCTGGTTTTTTGTCATCAATTAAATGAAGTAATAATCTGGTCATCACCTCCGTAAAAACAAGATGGAGTATAATTAGTCCAACACCATTGCCATTGTGTCCCATTTCCATAATTTGAAGGATTCGCACTATTAGGATTCCCTCTTTCAATCTTAAGCATTTCAAGTGACATTCCAATCCAAACTTTTTGATTTGCTACATTTTCACATTCTTCATTTGTCCAATCGGGATGCTTTTTTTGAATTTTGCCAGCTTTACTATTTTCCCACTCTTTTTTAGCAATAGCCTCTACTTTATCAACACTACTTTTAAATTTTATCTTAATACCTGTAAAAAAATCTGGGTCTTGTATTGTCTTGATCGGTTCAATAATAATTGTTTTAGAATTCTCGGTAACATTTGTGACTTGAAGTAAATCAGTATAATCATTCGTTTTTCCAGATGAATCTTTAGTGCCTATGAAAAAATCAATCACATCTCTTGTTTTCGGATTATAAGTGATTAAAAGTTCGTAACCATCTTTTTTAAATGTCTTATCCCATTCATTATTTCCATTTTTAAGTTGAAGTTTAGTTGGTTCTGAATTAGATGAAGGAATTCCCCAAACTTTAACAATCTCATCAATATTTTTTCCGTCTAGTGTCGGGATATCAAAAAGAATATCCAATTTCTTTTTATCCGACTCATTTCCACCATTGTTGTTACATGACTGAATCAAAATAGCAATTAAAAACAACAAAATATAACTGGAACCTCTGAGAAAAAGAAATAATTTATTTTCTTTTTCTTGTCTTAATTTAAATAATTTATCCATAATATAATGTATTATTAAACAAATCGATTTGTTTAGATTAAAATATAAATTTATTAATTGTCGCAAAATGTCTTTAAACTTGCCCATAACGTTCCCCGGCTATGGCCAGTAAGGGATTGCGTGGCTGCATAATTGTCCGTCGTTGCAAACTTGCCTGCGGGTGGTGCCGCTTGCGAACCTTCTGAAACCCTTATTGGCTATGAGCCGGTGTTAGCGGGCGTTAATATTTTATTTATTATTTGTCATATTATCCATTTGAATTATATCCTTGTCACTCGGTAAAGGATAAAAGCAATTAATATCAATAGAACACTGATCTAAAAAGTATTCATCATTAATCAATAAGGATGTTATAATTATCTTTTGGTCATTTTTTAGACAAATCCTATAATAAAAATAAGATGAGTATGGCACCTTAAATTTACAGAAACACCTTTCGATCTTAAGAATATCATTTGTGCTAAAATCAGTCTGTTTACCACCTTTTGTTTTAATCTGTATATTTTTATTTAAAGAATTATAATGTAATTCTCTAAGATTATCAATTTGGAAATAAGTTATGTGAAGATATAAGCATGGAAATACTATGATTGCTGCAATAATCAATGCGATTTTGTATACCTCATTATTATCAATTGAATTATTTAAATAAAAATAAATCCACACAACCATACCTAATAATAAAGATATAATTGGTGTACTTGCGGTTTTTAGATGTTTTATAAATGTAATTTTATAAGTCTTTTCAGTCATAATCTATTATTATTAAAGATGCTTTTTGTGCTTATCAGTATTACAATTGTCCGCATTAATGACCGCTAACGGTCGAGGCTATGGCCAGTGTGGGATTTAGCCGCACTGTCCTGTCAACCTGATACAAATATAATTTAAACCACTGTCTTTCGCAAAGCACTAAAACCCACATTGGCTATAGCCTTTGTTAGCAGCAGGCATTAATCATTCTCCGGAGGCAGCGACTATCCTTTCGCACGTTGGTTTGGCGCAGCCTTTGCCCTCAAGCCTATAACGACGTATGGGCTTGCCCGGCCTATCTTCATAAAAAAAAATGGCGCAAACCTTGCAAACCAACAGCTCTGATCATAATCTGTGCATGAGTCCTTCGATGGGCCAACCGCAAGGGATGTGCCATTTTTTTTCAGGCACATCAAATCGGGCGAAGAAACAATTGCACTAAACATTTTACGTGCTAAGAGGGCAAAACCTACGGTTAATCGCTGCAAAGGATGTGACAAACCAACTTACCATCAACAGGGCGAAAAAAAAAATCTGTCCACGAAGAACAAAACAATCTACACGCTGAAACGCCCAATCAACGGGCAATCATTATATAAGCCAGACAGGGTAAGGGATTCACTTATATCACAAATCAAGGTCGTTGCTTGCTGCTAACGGTACATGTATGAAAAGTTGCCGTTTGCGGAGTGATTCCCTATCAAGATACAATGAACTTGCTGCGGGAAACAACCTTTAAATAACCGATGAACCGGCAATTTTTTATACATGATGTTAGGCAACGGTTATTTTTAAGTCAGAATGAATCCTCCAATAGTAATATTGAATTTTTCATATACTCGATTAATAAATGCTTGACCATTACAATTCTCAATAATTATTGGACTTAATGATACCATAGGATATAATAGTACTCCAAAATTTCCATGGGTAAAATGCACTCCAATCGCATACTCCTTTTCCTTATTTGATGTTAAATAAGACATTCCAAAGGAACCATTCATTGCTGTTCCAAATGATATCCTGCCTCCTACACCAAAAAAATTTTGAGGTCCAGCGGTTAACTCTAATCTAATACAATATTCAAATTTATTCTTAGGAGATCCAATTTGAATATGGTAATCACCAACAGTTTCAATGTTTCCATTTTTTAATACATACTCGAATGCATTATTAATTTTTTGCTGTTGGGTAAGATTAGTGCTAGTTTCATTTAATATCATTTGTTCTTGAAACAATCTAAACGCTTCGTAATCGCCAATCCAAGCGGTTCTCAAATTATTCTCAATTACACCATTTGAAATTTTAATAATATCCTTTGTCGAAATCGTAATATAAGAGATGATGAATTCAGTTCCAAAATCAGTCTCACGATTAATTTTGAGTAGATAGCCAATAATATTATTAATATCAACAAACTGTTTTTGCAAAATAAATTTTAATGCATTTTGAGCATCCAGAACACCTCCTGCAAATGATATACATAGATTTTCATTGATAATTACAGATTTCAATATTCCAGTTAACATATCACCTTTGACTAAATTAGGATCAGTGACACGAGAGTCAGATCTTATATCAAAGTAGTCTCCAATTATTTTTGCAATTACTATACTCACAGTGATTTTTTTAACTGTTGCCTAACGTTACATATAAGACCAGTAACGGATTTCGAAGTGAAATCCTTTCAACCAATACAAACCTACAAGAGAAGCAGTGCCCTTGAAAATGGCACTGCCACCGCTATTGGTTTTATATGATGTTAGCGTTTCGTTGATTATTCAAAGTTAAAACGATACTTTCTTAAAACATTATAACCCAATGTTAAAAGTAACTGTTAAAATCTAAAATAAATCAACCTAATCTTTAATACAGCGAACCGACCACCCAACAACCTCTGGGCCATTGCTATGGTCTATAGTTCCAGTATTATAGTACATAAGGCGCAACAAAGCAAAACCTGAAACAAATTCGGTTGAACTCCACCAGTAACCGTAATTGCCAATGTCATTAAATATCCCATTTTCTCTCCGGGCACCACCAGGAAGGGCCGTAAAACCGCTACTGTTATCAGCATTGGTATTAGGGGTAATCCAATGTATTGTACCAAGTTCTTTTAATTTGCCACCAGCAATACTTTCGCCACCTAAAAAAGTTGTTAAAATAGCCCATTCGGTATCGGTAGGTACATGCCAACCTAAGGGACATAATTTACCAGTATTTACCGTGTACCAATTGTATAACGCCCCATAAGCATCCTTATATGTTATCGGATCATTATTATACCAACAATATGAGGGAGTGACTGAAGCGGCCCAAGCAGAGCCATCTGACACATTGGGTATAGCAATGTCATCATTGTAAATGGTGGTTTTCAGGTTTTCTGTCATCCAGACTTGAGTGCCAATAGTGACTGAATGATAAAGATTTCCGTCAGCGTCGCTTACGGCATAAGTCTTTATCATTATTGTATTTCCATAGCCTGTACCTATAATATTAGTAGCATAAGCTCTTACATAATAGTTAGTGTTAGCTTCCATACCTGTTAAATTGCTTATAAAACTACCTACATCTGTTCCATTTGTTGTTTTGCTATCTGCAATAGTTGGGATTGGACTTGTACTCCAACACACACCACGAGATGTCACCGCAACTCCGCCATCACTTGTAATATCACCTCCACTAATAGCAGTTGTGACAGTTAATGAGGAAATATTAGTCGTAGTTAAGGTTGGTATAGTGTCGTTTGTCGTAAATGAAATATTTACTCCGTAAGCAGTACCAACAGAATTTGTTGCATAAGCTCTCAAATAATATATAGTACCAGGGATTAGTCCTGTTATATTGCTTGTAAAACTTCCAATACCTATTCCGTCTGTTGTTTTGCTATCTGTAATAGTTGGATTTTGGCTTTTATTCCAACAAACACCACGAGATGTTACAATAGCCCCTCCATCGCCTGTAATATCTCCACCACTGGTTGCAGTTGTAGCATTTATAGTAGAAGCAGTAATTGAGGTAACTTTTGGTATGGTCATTTTTGACGAAAATGAAATATCTGCTCCATAAGCAGTACCAATGGAATTTGTTGCATAAGCTCTTAAATGATATATCGTACCAGCTTTTAATCCAAATATTTTACTTACAAATGTGCCTGTTCCTATGCTATCTTTAGTTTTCGAATCAGATACTGAAGGATTAATTATGATCCCCCAACAAACTCCTCGAGCGATAATTGCAGATGAACCATCACTTGTTATATTTCCACCACTAATGGCAGATGTATCAGTAATGCTACTTGGTTCCAGACTTATTATAACAGGTGTTGTTGAGGGCTTATCCTTCTTACAGCCTGCAAGAAATATTAATAAAATAAGACTAATAGTTAACGAGAAAATCCAATTTATTCTTTTCATAGGTTCTATTTTAGTTTATGATTTTGTACTGAAATTTGTGTTTCCAATCGTGCCTTTTTTTCAATGAACGCTAACGGATGGCGGTATGCGAAGCTGGGGACAACGTGGAAGCGAAACTATCCGCCGTTAAGAAACTTGCCAGCGAGAACTGCGCTCGCCTTACCACTTAAACCCCAGTTTTGTATGACCGCGTGTTATGGCCAGTGTATTTTATATCATTTCCTTAACGGCAGAACGTCTCTTTGAAATCAATCGTGTATGACTTACTATTTTTTTCTTATGTCCAGTTGATTTATAGTAAGCAATAATCTCACTAATTTCCTTTTTGTCCTTATCAGTCAATGGTTTTGAATCAACAAAGAAATCAACACCATCTGGTTCTTTAATGTATCCCATATTATTATGAGTTAAAATATTTTCGAATCAATTTTAAAGCAGCATCAGGATAAATCACCATTTTATGTCCACCAACATGAACTGCACCAAGTGTTTTCTCATAATGCTCAATTAATTTAGTCTTGGATGTAAAAGAGACAAAACCTTCGTAACCTTTATCCCAAGAAATCTTACAAGTAAATGCGAAAAGATTACCGGGAACACCTTTATATAGCTTATGTTTTCCTAAATTAAATGGCGCACTTTCAATCAAATGCAAATAGTAATAATCATTATAATCACTTATGCTTACTAATCCTTGAATAATTTTTGGATTATCCTTAATTGTTAACTTATATACCTTTCTGTCAAACATTTTTGACTCCGCTGCCCAGTTAAACAACCAACCTTTAGTTTTGGTTACATTTTTTAAATCACTCTTGTCTAACGGCAAAACATCAGTAGCAAAGCTATCCCCCGAAATAGCATTTTCTATACTATTTGTCAGCTTATCTATCTCTATGCCAATCTTATATTTTTCATTTTTTTCCACATGCGAATTTACAAAATCTTTGCCAGAAATCTCGTTGTGTGGCGTATTTTTACATTGACCATAACGTTGGCGGTATGAAACGTTGGGGATTTCGTGGTGACGAACCTATCAACCGATAAGAACCTTGCCAGCGAGAGATGCGCTTGGCATACCACTTAAACCCCAATGTTTTATGACCGCGTGTTATGGCCAGTTTATATTTTTTTAATCAATTTATTATTCTTTAATCCAATTACCAATATTAATATAGATTTATGATAATCAAAAAGACAAAATACACCAATTGAATTTGATAATCTATCAGCTTTTACAACTTGTCCATTGTTATTCTTATAAGGAACTATTTTATAACGAAAAATATCTTCATGTCCCGACTTTTTCCATATTGCATTATTCTCCATGAAGGATAGAATATAATTTACAGCAATATGAGTTGAAGGTTGGTCTATTACATTTATTATATAATCCTTTGGGACAATACTATTAAATTCCTTATAATATAATCCTTTGAAGTTTTTTATATGGTTTAACTCTATTCTTGCTAAATCAAACTCAACACCACGAACATATCCATTTTCATCTTTATGTAATCTATCTTCCCCATTTTTTTGTCTTAGGATAGATTTTACTCCTGATTTGGTAAGCTCTATCTGATTGTCATTTTTATCATTCGCTATGCCAATTAAATCACGTAAATCGCTTTCAATTTTAGCAAAATTATCATTGCATTCTCTACAAGAAGGTACAGTAAGTCTATTGACAGAATATTCAGGACCATATCCATCAAAAAGACATTGTTGCGGAACATGGTCAACTGTTTCCCCTTTTGCTGGATATTTTTTTTCTTTTGATGCAATCTTACTACTTATCATTGGTTCTCCACAATAGCAACAAAGCATAGAATTATCAATCTTATGAATCTTCGAAACATTTTTTTTTCGTCTCACGCCATAAGTCTTTAATCTTATTTTACCACGCTTTGTTTTTCTATCACCTTTGCCCATGCCGATTTTTTAAATTGGCCATAACGGTTTGCGCTATGAGCATGTGGCGGGTTTCGGAGCGCTTCACTATCAAACTACACCAAAACTTGATGCGAGATTGAAAGCTAAATAATCGTATAAACCCCGCCATTGCTTATGAGCGCGTGTTAGCAACAGCCTTATATTATTTTTTTCATTTTATATTCTTGCTTTAAACTGTCATATTCTTTGTCATTGATTAATTCTCTATCCTTAAGCCATCGCAAAATATTCAATTGAGTTTCTTCCGGCAAGTCAGAATCAATCTTACCATATTTGTCAAGAATATATTTATTTGCACTTTGAATCACGTAATCAATAAACTCATTAAGCTCTTTTTCATTTTTTGTATCATTATAAAAAGTCAGAGTCTGTTCGCCACCAATAATATTAATATCGTTGTTAACTTTTTTAAATATAAATAATAGTCCAAATAAAACAACTACTGAATCTATAATAATTGTTGAAATAGTGTTATCTCTTGTATGTTTATTAAAGAAAATATACAAAATTGTACATGAGATAAAAATTGTCCCAATAATTATTATAGAAAGTATCTTGGGGTTATTAGACTCCTTAACATAATATTTTTGATTACCTATCTTATCTAATCGAACTTTCCATGATTTTTCTTCTTTCCATGATTTATGTTCGATACTTAAATATTGTTTATCAAGAATAAATTTTCTTGATGCAAAGTTTCTCTTTTGAAATAAAGTATTTTCCATGTCTGAATGTCGTTTTAGGTTGTTGCTAACGTTTGCGGCTATGAAATGTAGGGGAATTCGTGCCTGCGTTTCTATCCGCCGTTACTGAACTTGAAAGCGAGTAAAGTACTTTGCAAACCGCTGAAACCCCTATATTTTATAGCCGGTGTTATAGCGCGTTTTTTATTCAATATTTTTATTTTCAATCTCATTAAATTTCTGCTTATCTGTTGGTTTAATATCAGTCAACTCATATTTATTTGGGTCAAGCCTATCAAAGTCAACCAAGCTAAGGTATTCATTAACAATATTTCTATCTATCATTATCTTTCCACCACCAGCCCAATGTCTATCTTGACCATTTTTCTTTATCCCAGAAATCCAATATCCTTCTCTTTCTTCAAGGTCATAATAATTTGCCGAATCCGAATATGCGAATCCAGTGCCAGTCATTTTTTTAAATGCCTTACCATTGAAATATATAGTCTGTCCAGATTTGGAAAATTCAACTTTTCCTATCCATGCAGGTCCTTTGTCTGAGAATCCAGATTTTAGTTCAATATATCTTATATTATTTTCCACTTAGGATTCCGTTTATAAGTATTGTCAGGTTTAATAACATTTTTAATCATTTCCTTTTCACATGCGCCTAACTCTTCAAAATTAATCTGTGCCTGTCTTAATGAAACTTTATTTGCTCCATTGTCCTCGTCAGGATTATCACGTTGAATCGGGTCATCCTCCCAAAAACAAATCGGGCAAATGTCATAATGACCAGATTCCTCTGTCATTGAATCATATCCACAGCATAAACAATAATATCTAGTTTGCATAGTGGTCTTTTTTTTAAAATGCGCTATAACGGCACATGTATGAAAAGTTGCCGTTTGCGGAGGGATTCCCTATCAAGCTACAATGAACTTGATGCGGGTGAAATCCTTTAAATAACAGATAACCCGGCAATTTTTTATACATGATGTTGGCGGTAGTTGTTTTTTAAATCATCAATCCAACGTTGAATATCATTAGCAATTTGCAATTTATTTTCCTTAATCAACAAATCAATTGTTAGTTTTGCTGCAATTTCAGGTATGCAAAATGTAGTTAAACCCAGCTTAAGTCTATAAGTGTCATTTATAAAATCATTCACAGTAAAATCAACAAAAGGATGAGGATAATTTTCAAGAGCTTTGATAAATTTAACTCCACTATCAGTAAATAATTTCAATAAGTTTATAAAGATATTTCTATTCTCTTCCATTGATTCAGAAAACACCCAACCTTTTGCTCCGAATTGATTAGAACCAATTCTTTTCATAAATGGACAATTAGAAATCTTAATTTTATTAGTATTTGTTGGACTATCATCCATATTAAGTAATTCTTTGAATTCAGGAAAAACAACTCCAATATCAGAGAAAATACTTTTAGGTCCAACTACAGATGTATAAATAATATAAATAAAAATTACATTCTCCCCAGTTTTCCTATAAGTATAACCATTTCCAGCAAATCCTAATTTACTTAATTCATCTTTAAAAACGCCTTCTCCAATTTTTCTTAAGTCATTTGCTGTCATGGTACGATTTTTTTACAATTACCGCCAACGTTGAGTGTATGAACCGTAAGGGATTTAGAAGCAGTTTCCTATCACCCGAGACGAAATCCTAATAAGAGGGAAAACCTTCGCCACCCCACGCCACCCTTATGGTTTATACACTGTGTTAGCGGTAGTTATTTTTAGTCTTTCAAGTTTATTATCAATTTCGTTTATTCTATCAATCCAATACCTTTTGGCGTCTTCGTTTTTTATTAATCCTTTCTTAGATCTAATCTCAGCAGTGACTTTACTTATAAAAAGCCAATTTTTACTATTACTATTATCTCTATCTATTTCATTTTTGTCCGTCGGTTCTTCTCTCTTCCGCCAAAAGTCCAAATTGTAATTATAATCCTTTTTAATTTCTTGTAAGTATGCAATTAGACTTTCAGTTGTATTGGGTATATATCCTGGTCCATTACAGCCACAAGAGTGAAATGTAATCCCAACAGAATATAAACGTTTAATATGCTCCCATTCTTTTACCGCACCTTTTTTAGGTGCTTCAAAGTCTTTTCCCATATTAGCCATTAAATTTCCACATTGAGGGCATTTCGCTTCTTTCAGCTCAAGCTCAATGTCATCCTTTCTCACAATATCGCTTAATAGTCTTCTTTTATATGTCTTGCGGCATTCAAAACAAGCATAATGCGATTTATATTTTGTCATAGCATATCTACACATTTCTCTATCGAATTTACTAAGTTAAATTCAACGAAGCGGTTTTCTTATAATTACCGCTAACGTTCCTCGGCTATGTAAAGTGCGGGATTTACTTGCAGGATATATCCCACTACACAAATATAATTAGAAAGCACTGAACTTGCAAACCCTCTATTACCCGCATTTTATATGAGCCGATGTTGGCGGTAGTTTTTTAAATATTCTCAGGATAAAAATAATGATATATATTCTTATGTAATGTAAAATTCCATTCCTTTAAATTTATAGTGTCCAAATGGCTATTCTCTCTATAATTGAAATACAACTTACCATCGCTATCTTTCGGAATTATTATTGAATATTGCCAAAGAATATTAATTATTTCATCTACTGATTTTGAATTACAACATCCACTTAATTTTCTTGATAACAAATCGTAATTATAACTTGAACCTGAATGAGTCAAACTTTTCAGTGAATCTAAAAGTTGTTGAATTGCAATTGGCTCAAAATAGATACTTATTTCGTTTCTCAACTCTGAAACATTTTCAATAAAATACTTTTTGAGCAATGCTTTAACCGTACTCCCCTTCATTGGGAATAAATAATCTTCTTTACCAATTGGGTTAAAAAATAAAATTAAATCTCTTGGACGATAGAATGTAAAGTCAATAATATATTTAAACGAAGATTTACCATTATACGAATATGTATCTTCTTCAATAAGTCTGTTCCATGCATTTGAATTATCAAAACTTATTTTATTTGCTTGAAAATTTAATTCAATACGTTTATTGATAAATTTTTTAAGCTGTGTCTGATTCTCATTACTTTTAAAACTTTGATGGTCATACCAATTAATATTAATTTCATAGCTTGAAAATATCTTTGCACTATATCCATTATGTAATTCTATTATCTTTTTGATATCATCTCTTAGAAATATAAGAATCTTGGTATTTGTGTCTTTGAAAAACTCTGTATTATATATTTTTGAAATTCTTATTAGCTCAGTTATTCTATTAATTGAATCTTTATCATTTGCTTTAAAATTTATATCGAGGTCATCAAACAATAGCCAAAATTCTTTTTCCTTATTTACATCATATTGAATGACTTTTAAAACAATTTCTTTTAGTGGGTTAATAAGTTTATAAAAAGGAGCTTTTACGGTTTTTGAATCAAAAGCTCTACCAATATTGGTATTGATATGTTTTAAAACCTCAAAAGCAACCTCCAATTTTTTCTTTTCAATAACCTCTTTGATTTGAAATTTATCAATGTTTACAATTCCCGAATTTCTTTCAATAAACTTTTTTAGTTTATCATATTCAGGTACATATTTGAAACTATCATTTTTTATCAAGAGTTTTATAATCCTGACTAAGATAAGCCACTCAAATATTACTGATTCTTTATTTTCAAATTGATTCAATTCATCAAGTTGGACTAATTTTTCAATTTCTATATCATTCAATCTTATTAAATCGCAGAAAGAACCATCAGTTTTTTCTGCAGTATCTTTAATATACTTTGCAATAGCGGATTTCCCAGAACCTTTCCTTCCTGTAAAAATAAATCGCTCATTTTCAAGTTGCGGTAATATTGATAAATAATCATCAAAGAAGTTCTGGAAATTCTGAAGTCCTTTTTTATTTTCCCCTTCAGCTTCTGGAGAACCTAAATAAAATCCTCTAGTAGTCTTTTTATTAGACTGCTCATTTTTAAATTTGTCTAATATTCCCATGATGTATTTTGTTTTGTAAAATTACCGCCAACGTTGAGTGTATGCAGCGTGCGGGTTTTCGTGTTCACTTCACTATCCACCGTTACTGCCCTTGCCAGCGAGCCCTGAACTTGCAAATTGCTCTGAAACCCGCATGATGTATACACTGTGTTGGGTGCTGGCCATTTTTATTTAATTATCATCAATTCTATCATTTATTTCTTAAATATATCCTCTTTTATAAACTTTGCTTTATTACCTAAAGATAATTTTTTAGTAATTATCACGGTTGAATATATTAATAAATCGGCAATTTGATTTATACTCAAAAGTAAATCAAGATTAAAAAATCTATTTGGAATATTGAGGTTTAAATTCTCCTTTAAAACATTGACTAGGTATTGGTAATCCTTGTCGTCGTCATCTATTCTAATTAACCCCCCATTATCTTGTGGAATCATAATATGTCTTGTTGAAGAACCATGAACTAACAAATGTCTGATCACATAAAATGCTTTAAAATTGGAAAAACACTTTTTTTCATCATCATCAAAAACATTTTTTAAGTCTAAACCTGTTAAAAATTTATATTCACTAATATATTTATCGATACTACTTATCTTAATTACTTCATCTATATATTTTAGCATAACTTTTTCTTGAATTCCAGTTAATCCTTTTGTATTTAAATCATGCAAAAGCTTCCATTCAAAACTAGCTTCAAAAAGACTAAAACAATTTATTATTATTGAAGAATTCAAAGTCATAAGAATTTGGCGATCATTAGCTAACTCAACTGGATCTCGGTTGGCTGAATTACTTGAGCTGTATGATAAGCTTATACCACTTTCTTTAAAGTTCGAATATATAATGTCAGGCCTAATATTTAATAATGTCCTAATATTGCAGTAAAAGAAATCTATATTATTCTCTAGTAATTTTGGATTTTCACAAGTTTCCATAATATTCAAGTTTATCTTTCAACAGTGCGATTCCTTGGCTTGCACCCAACGTTGAGTGTATGCAGCGTGCGGGACTTCGTAGCCACTTTCCTTTCAACCGTTACCGCCCTTGCCAGCAAGCTCTGAACTTGAAAATTGCTCTGAAACCCGCATGATGTATACACTGTGTTAGCGCCAGTAATTTTTTAATCTTTAAAATATCTAAACCCGATTAATTTAGAATCCATATAATTGGGTATTTTAATCCAGTCATTATCTGATTCACTCCAAATTTCATTATCAAAATCAAAAATAAATCCAGTCTGCAATTCAATAATTTCCCTATCATTAAAACTTTTAATTTCAAACTGAATTTTGTCAGTCACTAAAATATCACATAAATCTTGAAGTCTTATTTGCCTGGTAAAAATCCACGGATCAAATCTAAATAGTCCATTAGAATAATTAAAATTATCAGTCGTATCAGAATCTAAATGGTCATTTTGTATTGCAAAAAGCTTTTTATTATCAGTCCAATAAAAGAATTCATACCAACCGTATAAAAGTCCAGAAGATCCTGTCTTGAAATCGTTATCAGAATCAGGACATCCGATAATCTCAACAATTTCATCCTTTGTCATTCCGATTTTTACAGGTCCAAAGGCACCCGATAAGGCAAAATCATATATGCTAATTTCTTTCATATTATTGGCGCTAACGGTGGCAATATGAAAAGTTGGGGATTAAAGCGCGATTCACTATCAAGCTACACAGCACTTGATGTGAGCCACAACCCTTTATTAACCTATTAAACCCCAATTTTTTATATTGCATGTTGGCAGCCGTTTATTTTTCAATTTTTTTCTTTGTTATTCCTTTATCAAGATTTTTCTTATCAACTTTTATATTATAATCAATTGGTTTCCCATTTTCGCCTTTAGTAACTTTAAGTTCCAAGAAATCTTTATCATCTCTCCTGTCGGTTTGTTCAATCCAATTACAAGTAGAAGATATGACTTCCTCTTTACATTCAATTATTGAACATTGTTCATTAATAATATATAATCTCAAATAGGTATTTTCCCCTCCACAACCTGATCCTCTGCAATTATAAGCTCCACAACAAGGTTCAGAAGACTCTAATAAAGCATAAATTTTATTTTCTTTTAAATAAGAAGTAATTACTTTATATACACCTTGTCCATCTGCATTATCAATATGATTTAAAACAACATTGCAGTTATTTGACCTTAATTGAACATGACCATACAATTGTTTTTCCTGATTGATTAAAAATGAATATTTCTGAGGCTTTTTTAGGTTTGTCCAAATACCAGAAAATTCATTTACTTTCAAAATACCTTTAAAGAAAGCTGTCTTATTAAAATTTTCATCCATCTCAAATAAGACAATTGTATCAGACAAATTATCAACGGTGCCAATTAAAGTAATAGGTTTATAATACTTTACATATTCATATGATCCGATAATGTTATATCCATATCCAATAATGCAGCCTTTATTGTCATATTTATTTTCTGACTTTATGTTCAAAGACATACCTATCTCTATGTTATTATTAATCATACCATGAAAAATGTAATTATCATATAGAATAACAGGTTTTAATTCTATGGATTGACCTATAATCATCTGTGTTGTAAAAAGAAAAATCAAGATAGTGATACTTTTCATGATGCTGTTTTTTTAAATGGCTGCCAACGTTTGAGGCTATATACAGTGCGGGATTTAATCGCACTTCTGTTTCAATATACAATTAAACTAATAGAAAGCACTTTCATTCGCAACCTTCCAAAACCCGCATTGTATATAGCCTGTGTTGTGTGCAGGTTTTTTAATGCTTTATTAAATATACTAATCCAGTTATCACAAAACCTACAATAAACCAATTAACGAGAGAAATCATCCAATTAAATTTATTAAATTTTGCAATCCCTGTTATCATTATCCTAAAACTGAGAATCCATAAAGCTGTCTCAGTTAAATAATTAAGCTGGGGAATTTGATTAATATTTCCTTTAATTAATCCAGCTATAACAAATGCTAAAGTTATAGGGAGATAGATTATGAATGGTACTAAGGAATATATAAATGAATTCTGTAAATCAATAAATTTAGATACGCCTTTGAATCCTCTGCCCACAATCCAATAAGAATAACTAAATCCATATACAATTGGATAATATAAAATCATTAAAACAAAAATATATATTGGAATAAAGAATACGCCTAACCTGAGAGTCTGCATAGATACAATCATTTTTGAAAGGGTCATGCTCATTAATGATAAAATCCAAATTATAAAAATTGAAAGATTGCCTAATTTTTTATCTTCCAAATTATCAAAAAAAGCTGATGGCGAAATTATTAATCTAATATATTTTGTCATAATTGTTAATATTATAAATTACATCTCATTGGAGCGACTAAACTTGCACACAACGGTGGGTATATGGTTAGGTGGCGATTTCAAAGCAATTCTTTATCAAGTTACAAATTACATTGAATAAAAGTACAAAACTTTCGCAAACCACCGCCACGCCAATTAACTATATACCGTGTTATGCACTGGCGGTTATTGTATCTATCAGTTAATGTGTAAATTATATCAGTCATTTTAAACTTGTCTTTTCCGTCTCATGTGTCGCCCGTGTGATGGCGTGTTTTAATTTTTTCTATTAGCATCGGAGGAAAACTTTGAAATTCTTCTCTGGGGAGTATAGGTGGAAGCTCTTTTGTAAGCTTTGGTTTGTACTTTTCATTGTGCGGCTTACAAATGTGCTTGCACCTGTGCGCGGTTTTATTTTTTGTTTATGCGTTTATAATTAATTAAGCGGATCAAATCTTTATAAGATGGATTAAGTGTGTTGTCCTGATGCTTTCCAAACTCTCCGTATTTGGAAGCAAACTGAAACCAAATTAATTCTAAACCTGTTTGCTTAATTAATTTCTCCAATAGTTCCTTTTTTGCATAGTAAAGTTTTGCATTCTCAGTCCATACGATTTTAGTCTTTTGATCGCCTTTTTTGTCATAAAAGGACAAGTTATCTGTGTTAAAAATAAGTCCAACAGGATTTGATATTTTTGGATTTAAAAACTTAAAATAAGGATTTTGAAAGCGGTTGTTTGTCCAGCCAGTCCATGTAAATTCGTACATTACATCAATCAGACCCCAAAGGTCTTCATAGTTACCCTCTTCCGACCTCTGAACAAAATTGCTCCAATTTATTTCTCCAGCATAGAGGTTGTAAAAGGATTTGCTGCTACCGTGGTAATTTCGCCTTTCAATTTCTGCTTGAAAATTCTTGATTTTATTAATTGGGATAAGAAAACTATCAAGTGATAGTTGAAATCTTGTATCATTTTCATTTCCTTCTTGGGTAATATCAGCAGAAAGCAATATCCAGTCAAACTCCGTATTCAAATTGTGAATGAGGAATGAATCAATGAAGTCTTGTTTGTCTGAATTAATCCAGTCTTGAATATTATCTTTTCGGGACGGGAAAAAGCATTCAGTTACAATTTGAAATCTCTGAGGTAATCTTGGAAATGTTGGATCAAAGTAATTGTAATCGCACCTATATCTGTATTTGTCTTCCGATTTAAGTTTTCTACTTAAGACTAAGTATCCTACTAATTCATAGTAAGACTGCCAGAGATATTTTTCAGGGTAAATTGTTAGATTGTCATATGAGCCACGACCATATTTATATCTTTTATCTTCTTGAAACTCCTTTTTAATAGACTCAAAAAGGGTTTCATTGTATCCTTTACTTTTTATTACGTTTGAAATAATTGCTAAACAATCAACAGAAGAATAAGTCTTATGTTTGTGATAACCGTCACTAGCGATACTAGATATTTGATGCTTTTTAAAATCATAAAGGTCTAAACCAAACAAGTGAGGGAAATGAATAAAATGGTCATTTTTCAAAGATGAAATTACAGTTTTATCCTTAGTTAATTTAAAGTGCTTTCTATCAAAAACTATTTTGGCGCTGTAATCAATTTTAAAATTGGCAAGGGCGAATTCAGAGATGGTTTCAATATAATCTTGAATACAAATGTGAGTGTTTTTGAAATTCGGTATAAACTTATTTGCAATAAACTCTAAGCAATCAATTGTGAAAACTTCATTTTTTAAGGATAGAACAGAACCACAAATTGCTACAATTATGGATTCGATGGAGTTTAAGTCTCTAATATTAACTACCGCACTTGCTAACTTAATAATCTCTGATGGGTGCTTTTTGGATATTAAAAATAAATTCTCTGTAGCTATATTTCTTAATGTTTTATCACTTGATGTAGTTGATAGAAAAGATATAAGTAAGTCTTGCTCAACAACTCGTCCAATCAATTTATTTCTTAAATAATTTTTTTGTATATCGAATAGTAAATGATAAACATCATTTCTACTTTTTCTAACCAACTCACTCCAAAAAATATCAATCTCTACTTGCTTCAGATTTTCCAAAGCTCTAATAGTAAAACTACCTAACCCATGAACTTCTTTTTTAAAAGTGTTTTCAAAAAGTTTTTCAAATAGCAATTTGTAATTTCTACTTTCTTTCTTTTCTCCTGAAATAATTTTTAGAAGTTTTTCTTGCCCTACCTTATTACCAATAAAATAATCCAAGCTATTAAAACATTCTTCAAGCACTACTTCATTGTCATATAGCTCAAATAAATGAACTCCGAACTTTACGGGAAATAGATGAAGTAACGACATTAAAATGTCTTGCCTTAAAGGGTGTTCCGTTTCTTTCTTGAATAGTTTCTTATCAACTTCTAACTCTGCTAATTTTGCTGCAACCTCGTTAGTTGAAGATATAGATTTCAGTAGAATTTTTGAAGCAATTGAATAACCACCTATTAAATCATAAGTAAATTGAACAGTTTCGTTTCCTGTTTCCAGGTTTCTTTGAAAACATAAGCCTTCGTCGAGTAGTTTTTCAGACAAGCTACCGATTAATGAAGGACTTTCAGGATCAATTATTTTATGGAATTCAGCAATTGAAACTTCTCTCTTGTTATTAATCCACAGCTTATTACAGAACTCTTCAATTCTTGATTTTACTTTTAATCTTAAAATTGGGTCAACAGATGAATTTTTAATACTTGCTTTTTCTTCAATAAGATTAGTGTAGATATCAATACTGTTAAATACGTTATTAAGAGAAATGTGAATACCACTCTTGCCTTCATTTACTTCAGAGAATATTCTCAGTAGGAGTGGATTTTGAAATAAGTCTTTATTAAAGTTCCAAGAGGTTGGGATAATGTTATATTTATTAAAATACTTTGGTATTGCCAATAATCTCTGTTTCTCATCTAATCCTTTTAAAAGAAAAGTGTTTTTAATTTCGTTACTACTTTTCACTTCAAAAATGGATTCAATGTAACGGTCACGACATGTTGTTATTAGAATTACATTTTCTAAATCTTCAATATCACGAATTATATCTTTAATGTTTGATTTCCATATTGTATCGTAAGGAGCGCTTTCATTCAGTCCGTCAATAATTATTGGAATCTTAATGCCCTTCGTGAATCCTAAAGTATTAAGTGCTTGGAGAAATTCTTTAAAAGAATAATTTTTACTAATACCTAATTGCTCAAGGAATATTATTTGAGGTAATTCAGATTTTCGAAAATTCGAGCCTAATATTAACAAACAGGGAATGTTGCTTTCCAAACATGTTAAACAAATATTGCAGGCAATATTTGTCTTACCATAACCAGCACTACTTAAAATGTGTAAGTCTTTTTGAAATATAATTTCAACTAAGTCAAGGATTGTATTCTCTATTTTTTCCTCATCACTTCCTGAAATTAGGAAGTTTTGAATTTTATTTATAGATGAGATTAAATATTCTCTATGATGCCAATCCTCACTATTACGTTCTTCAACTTCATCTTTCTCTAAATGTTCTTTTGAATTTATTTTTTTATTCAGAAAATCTGCTAACTCCCGATATTCTTTTATGTGATGAAGAAGTTTATTATAAAGCAACTTTGCCTTTGCAATTGTGAGTTTTGAAGAAATTACCTCAATAATTTCTTTCGAGGTATTTACAGATAAATAAAGGAGCTGATATGCCTTCGATATATACTCTTTAGTAAAAGACTTGTAATCATTCTTTGTGTATAAATTGTCTTTCTCAATTTTATCAATATCATCTTGCAAATATTTGATTCGAGTTTCTAATTCGGCAAATATCTTTTTGTAATCTATTAAGAATAGAATTTCATCATCATAATGTGAAGGTGTGTAAAGATCTGTATCAAATTTCTTTCTTAAGTCTTGAATTCGTCTTTGTGAGTAACTTCTAATAAAGTTAAAGCCAATAAAATTGGAGTTGAAATAGTGATTATAAACAGGGCTTAATTCCTCAAATTTTCCTGATAGAAAGTTTGTAAAAGTACTTTTATTCCAATTGACAAATTCGGTTTGTGAAGAAAGTTTTTTTAGTTTTGTTTTGAGTTTATTAAATTCTCTCTCCACAAAGCTGCCAGGGGTGCAAATAATCCATTTCTTAATATTTGGATGAGCTTTTATTGTAATGGCGAAGTTTTCTAATAGCTTTTGTTTATGATTTGCATCAAGAGATGAATTATCTTCGCTATTAAACCACCATTTTACTTGCCATCCAATTTCATCACCTGCTTTTAAGTTTAATTCCGTGCAATTTGAATGAAGCGTTAGATAAAATTCAGAACCGGGAGTATTGAAGTAATTTTCAAAAGAGCCAAAATCTTTGTATTCTATGTAGGCAACTTGAAAGCAAAAGGATTCAAAACTTATATCCTTTGCATGTTGATTTTTGTCAAATTGGTTCCAAAATATATTAATCATACTAACAATTTGGCTGGTTTGTCGGTTTTACACAAATTGATTAGGCTGTAATACGGACAGCCACCTCTGCAATTGATACTGTTTTTACACTCACGTTCACATGTATTCTTTTGTGCATCTCTATAAGTATCCCAGTGAATATTCCAGATTTCAGAGAACGATTTTTCTTTCAAACTATATGTATCTCTAATGTGATTAGTAAAGGAACATGGTTTTACATTTAAATTTTCATCAACATATGCTGAGAAAAACGCACACTCACACGGTTCTATAAAATCAATTGTCGTGTTTGTAAAGTGCATTAACATTGGCATAAAACAAGAATCGAATCCAATGTTTAGATTACAGTTATGCTTATCTATTAACCTACAGAAGTTTTTAAGGTCGTCATTTAATTCAAGACACAAATCTTCCCTACCTCTACCCATTGGCTTAAATGTCAGAAATATAATTGAATTAAATCCTTTCAATAGGTCATTATATTTTCCTTCTAAAATTTCAATTCCTTGTTTAACGCTTTTTCTATCCAATAAGAAATGTATATTGGTCTTTATACCTTCTTCAATAAAAATATGTGCTTTTGATATAGGTATAGTCAGAATGTTTGGAAAAGAAATAGCAACAGCTCCTACCAATGGTTTGATTTGAGTTGCAATTTCCTTTGTTATATGCATTGCATTTGTCGTGAAATTTGGAACAACATTGTATTTTCTCGTGTTTTTTAAAATTTCAATAAAATCTGGATGCTCTAGTGGTTCGCCTCCGCCTAATGCTACTTGAAATACATTTCCCCATCGTTCATCACTCATTGATTTTAAAACAAATTCATAATCATCAACACTCATAAAGTGATTGTTCGGAATACTGTTCCGATAACAAAACGAACACCCCTTGGTGCAATGGTTTGAAATAGAAATATCGACTAATTCAGGTAATGGTGCTTTGTATGGATTTTCATCAAGAGTCTTTCCCCATCTCATTGTCATTCCATTGTTTACATTAGCAACAAAATTGTAATCTGTGCTATGTCTTCGAATAAATTCCATTTAATACGTCTTAACCATTGTTGAACCAAAACCTTCAATTAAACTTAATTTGCCATTAAGAATAAACTCTCCATAAATGTAACTCAATAATTCATCATCACTTATTGTTGTAAAATCAAACTCTTTTCCTTCTGAGTCTAAATACTCTTTATCTATTGTGTCTCCATCTGTTTGAAATTCTACTTTTTTGTAGATAATTTCTTCTCCATCGAGATAAATCCTTGTACCGTTTTCAATAAGGTCTTCTCTTAAGTATTCAGTAATTCTTTGAATTTCTGGTTTTCTATAATCTCCAATCGCTCTTGCATAAGTACTTACAATATCGGTTTTCATAGTAATAATGTAGCTTACAGAACTACTATTTGTTACGAAGTCATTTCTGATTTTCATATTATAAAAAATTAGAATTTAAAGAAGTGTTGTTAAAATTACACTCTTTTGCAAGTTTTGGACTGTGTGCCGGCATTGTGCGACTTGCAAATGTGTGTAATATAAGCAGGAAATAGAATTTCAAAATTTTTGTGAGTCGAGATAAAAAATTAAAATACATTCGCACCGGCAATGATTGTCGGATAGTCATTTCGTTAGTGTAATTTTCCATTACAAGTTTAATATTCCATTTCATTGTCATTTTGCTGTGTCGTTATCTTTTTATCGCTTGTGCATAACGATGGGCATATGAGTAGTGGCGGGCTTCGAAGTAGTTCATTGTTAACCGAGGCAGAAACTACAAAAGAAATACTGCCCTTGGCAACCCACAAACCCAGCCATTACTTATATGCCGTG
>Ga0182017_10000550_pt1 | contig 29769 bp, 27 predicted proteins | sample 712E3DmetaG_FD_120492 | JGI IMG/M metagenome (GOLD analysis project Ga0182017, IMG submission 120492) | Permafrost microbial communities from Stordalen Mire, Sweden - 712E3D metaG | ecosystem: Environmental > Terrestrial > Soil > Wetlands > Permafrost | place: Sweden: Stordalen | collected... | reverse complement strand
GGTCGAAACCTGGAAAGACGGGTTGTCGCCACCGGCGAACCCCGTTCCTGTGCGACCGTCGCGGGTGGCTTCGCTCGGTCACCCCGCCCGAACCGCCGAACCGGCGAGAATGCGGTTGCCCTGACGGGCTTGCGGAGTTCGCCGCGCCGGGCGGAGCCGAGCGGCGGGATTCCACTCCCAGCCCGCGGAGCGTATCGTGTGGCGATGGACGCTGTTGCTCTCGGACCCACTCAGTCTGTCGAGTCGCGCTCCGCCGTGCGCCGCGACCTCCTCGCGATCACCGGCTGCTTCCTGATCCTGGCGCTGGCCTATTGGCTCGGCGTCCGCCTTGTCGCCGGGCCGGTCGGGTTTCCGCTCGATGATGCGTACATCCACCTCCAGTTTGCCCGAAACCTGTTCGAAGACGGCCAGATGGCATTTAACCGGGGCGTGCCCAGCAGCGGCTGCACCGCCCCGCTCTATCCGGTGCTCCTTGCGGGCGTCTACACGCTGGTCCGCAATTGGTATCTGGCCTCCGCCGTGCTGGGCGGCCTGTGCGGCCTCGCGACGGCCTGGGTCGTGTATGCCCTTCTGCACGCCTGGACCGGGCGCCGGGACCTGGCCCGCGCCGGCGGCCTGCTGGCCGTCCTCATCAACCCCACGGTGATCAGCGCGTACAGCGGCATGGAGACCCCCCTCTACACGCTGCTCTTTCTCGTCGGCTTGTGGCTGTATGCGGCCCCCGGATGGCGCGCCCTGGCGACCGTGGCGCTGGCGCTGTGCGTCTGGGTGCGGCCGGAGTTCGTCATCCTGCTGCCGCTGGTCGCACTTGAGCGGGCAATAGCGGCGTATCGTGCGCCCACCCGTCGCCTCGCCAAGTTCGCAGCCGACCTCTGGCCGCATGTGTGCATCTGGGCGGCCGTGCTGGCGGCATATTTCGCCTATCACTGGCACCAGGATCGGCATTTGCTCCCGACGACGTTCGGGGCCAAGGCGTTCGCCCTCGGCGGATTCTCCATCCCGTATTTGAACGGCTTGCCGGCCGCCGTCGCGCGCGGGGGGGCCATTCGCATCCTGCTGGCACTCACCGTGTGGCCGCTGCTGCTGTTGCTGAGCGTCGGGATCGGCCTGGGGGTTAATTGTGCGCCGCTGGCGCTCGGGCTGCGGGAGGCGGCACTGGCCGCCTGGCGCGACACGAGTCCGAGCGCCGCCGGCCGCCGCCTGGCGCTCCTCGTCTTCCTCGCGTACCCCGCCGCGCGCGCCCTGGTGGACCCCGGCACCATGTTCTGGTACCAGTTCCAGCGCTATTATGCACACCTGAGCTTCCTGCTCATCGTGCTGGTGCTGGCCGCAGTCCCGGTCACCGGGACGATCGTGCAGCGGCAATTCTGGAATTGGACCGGCGTACCGCTGCCCGTCCAGCTTCGGCGGACGCTTGGGTGGGCCTGCCCGGCGTTGCTGGGCCGCCTCGCCTTTGCGGTGATCGCCGTCTCGAACATCAACACGATGCAGGTGCACCTCGGGGCGTGGGTCCGCGAACACACGGCGCCGGGCGAGCTGGTGGCCACGAACGACATCGGAGCGATCGGCTTCATCAGCCGGCGGCCGATCCTGGATACGGTCGGGCTGATCGAGCCGCAGATCGTCGAGCACTACCTGCACGGCGGCAAGCTGCTGGAGTATCTCAAACAGCGCAACCCGGCCTACGTGATCTTCTTCCCCAATTGGTACACAGACCTGGCCCAGCGCACCGACCGCCTCGAGCGCGTGTACTCCGTGGCGTTGAAGCTGAATGTGATCTGCGGTGGCCGCGAGCTGGTCGTGTATCGCCCGCGCTGGTACACGCCGCCCGAGCCCTGACGGATTGCCGTCCGTCTTTACTTGCGGCGCAGCCAGCCCTCAGTCCTCTGAAACACGTCTCGCTCAGCCAACTCCTGCGCATGCTCCGCGCGGAAGCGAGCCGTCTCCGCGGCCAAGGCGGCCGCGTCAAAGGCCGGATCGAACCGCAGCCGGTACGCCGGCCGCTCGGGAGTCGAAACGTAGAAGTAATAGTCGCTACGGTCGAGCGGCTCGTGAAACGTGAATTTCAGCTTGGTGACGCCACCACCGTCGGCCATTTCCAGCACCGTCGCGTCGAAAAGCTTGCCGCGCACGATCATCCCAGGCTCAAAACGCACACCAGCCCCGGTGATCTTGAGTGAATAGCGCTCGGGCACCGTCGTGAAGTACCCGGGCGGCTCCGTGGAGACGACCAGCTCGTACGGGCTGATGCGCTTGACCGTACTGGGTCGGTCCATCCGAAGCAACTGGGAGGCCAGCGTCAACGCGTACCCGTCTATGTCGTCGACGCCCCAGGCTTCGCGCAGCGTGAACATGGTGAAGCTCGAGGGCAGCGGCAGGTTGATGAAAAACACGTTGCTGCCGGGCCTGGGAGACGGGGTGGTGGACAGGATGTCCGCTGCGATCAGTTGCTCGGCGCGGCAGGCCGCCCGGTTAAGCAACCGGTGCCCGCCAAACGCCACCAGCACGATCGCCGCCGTCCCCACGGCGAGCCAGCGTTGTCGCGGCCGGGGCTGCGCCGCCAGGAAGACCGCGATGCTGATGGCATAGCCGACGAACGGGAGATACGCGAAGTGCGGCATCGAGGCGATGGGCACGACCGGGGCGAAGCACAGCAACAGCCACAGCGGCCCAAACCAGCGCCCGGGCGCGCCGCGCGTTGTCCGGACATAGCCGACCGGCACGGCCACGACCGCGGCGAACAGGATGAAATGGACCGCGAGCACGGCCGCCGTCTGGCTCTGCACGTAGTCGAGGGACGAATGGAGCGGGAAGTGGATCAACAGCAGCCCGGCGAGCTCGATCCACTTGCCGAACGCCCACAGCACATACCCGGCGCTGGCAGGCGTGTCGAGATACCCGCCGGGAAACTGACCCGTCGGAAAGAGCCAGAACCGCCAGGCCAGATAAACCAGCGCCAAGCCGACGTGCGTCAGGTGCACGCCGCGGCGACGCCAGGCATGGCCGCGCCCGCCGAAGCAGAGGTCCAGCGCCAGCGCCAACGCGGGGAAGACGATCGTCGACTCGCGGGCAAACAACGACGCAACCCACAGCAGCACGGCGAACACCCACGGTCGCCAGCGCAACGCCGCGGGCGCGCGGTGCTCGTCGAACGACGCCCGCGCGTACGCATAGACCGCAGCCACCAGCAGGAACGTGCTGATGAGCGTGTCGTGCGCCGCCGTCCAGCTCACGGCGAGCGCCCCGTTCGGGTTGATTACAAACAGGAGCGTGACCAGCAACGCCCAACGCCACGACGCCAGCACCCATCGGCAAAGCCGGTAAACGGCCAGCGTGCAGAGCCAGTGCCACATCAGGCTGAAGGCGTGCATCCCGACCGGCCAGCCGTCGACCAGGACGAACTCGGTCTTCATGATGAGCATCTTGAGCGGGCGGGGGTACCGCCACTGGGCCGGCTCCTGCTGCCACCAGAAGGACATCTGGTGTCCGGGGAAATCGAAGGTCGTCGATTCGATCAGGTCGTGCCAGCTCCAGCCGAGCGTGCGCAGCTTTTGGCGGTGCAGATGGTCGTCGTGACGGACGCCGTCCCACAACGATCCCCACTGAAACACGAGCACCGCCAGGGCCAGAAGCGCGCCGACGGCGAGCTCGTGTCGCAAGCTGGTCTTCGGGGTGGGGGCGTCAACCGCGCTGGGCATAGTCGTCGTGGTCCGTCATGGTACTGGGGGCGGAATGATAGGGCTGGTTGGACCCCGTGACAACCGCGTCCGGCCAGCCGGTTGCAGGTCGGCGCGCACGTGGCGCACCCACGCGCGCCCCGCGACCATCGCGGAGACTCCTGCCGCAAGTACGGCCGCTGCCAACAGCCCGGCCCCGGCCACGATCGCGGCGGTCCAGATGAGCCAACCTCTGGCCGGAAGCGCGGCGAGCAACACCGCCAAAGCGGGCAGCACGGCGACGGCCAGCGCTGCGGCTATGTTCTGGCGGCGATTCCAGGCCAGTGGTTCGGCTGGGCCACCGCGGGCCGCCGCGCGAAGCTGGTTGCCGCCGCATGCCAGCCAGAGCAGCGCCACGTGCCCGGTCCACAGCCCGCAGGCCAGCCGCCAGGTCGGCCCTGAATCGAGGACGTGCAAGCCGCCGGCCAGCGCGACAAGCAGGGCCAACGCCTGGGCGCAGACCACGCCGTACGCCGGCAGTCCGCGCCGCCACGCGCGGCCGAGCAGCAGCCAGACGCCGGTCGCGAAGGCACCGATGTACAGACCGGCGCAGCGCTGGCAGACCGGCAGCGGCGCGCCGTCGATTACAAAGCAGCGGGCCTGGCCGCACACGTGCGCGAAGGCCGCGGTGAGCGTGTCCATCGTCGCTCTCGCCCGGGCGTTACTTGTGCTCGCCAGCCGGACGGGTCGTCGCCGGGTCGATCTTCGGTACCGCAACCCGCGACACTTCCTCGCCCGCGGGCGTGTAGAAAACGATCGCAGCGGCCCGCAGATACCCCCCCTCCTCTTTCGGCATCAGCTTGAATGCGACGCGCTGCGAGTCCGGCGCGAAGGTGGGCTGCGCGAGTTGCTCGTTGTCGCTGTGCCAGTGTTTGAGCGACGTGCCGTCCGCTTTCAGGAAGAAGACGTCGTGCTCAAACGCGAGGACCACGTGCTGCCCGTCGGGCGCGAGCGCCAGGGCGCCGGTGTTGACGCCCTCATGTTTACCGTGCTCCGGCAGGTGGATCGCGACGGATTTCCGCAGCGTCCCGTCGGGCTCCACGTAGTGCAGCACGAGATTTGAGCTGTCCTCTGTCGCCTCCAGCACCGCCAGCGTGTGCTTGTCCGCCCACGTCAGCCCACCGAGCGAAGTGTTCCTCTCCCACCGCCTGTAGAACGCAGACTCGCCGGTCGTGTCGATGAAGCCCAGCGCGGACTTCTGGAGGATCGCGAGCGTCTTGCCGTCCGGCGAAAGCGCCGCGGCCGCCGCCGGCGCGCCCAGGATGCGAGCTTCGTTCTTGGCCGGATTGACGGCGACGGCCACGTCGCCGGCACATAAGTACACAGACTGGCCGTCGGGACTAAACTGCGGCCGGAGCGTCACGTACGCCATCGCGAGGCCCGGGAGCGGCAGCTCGAAGTGCGTCGTGGACGCGATGTTCCCTGAGGCCACCTCGCGCACCACCAGGACGATGGGGACGGCCGGGCCCTGCTCCAGGCTGTCGCAGAGTTCGACCATGCCCTCCAGGGCGGGCAGCGCATGGTCGGTCGTCTCGATCGTCGCGGGCCCGGTCGCCGGAGCACTCGCGGCCGGCGCGCTGGTCGGCTGCTCCCACATCACCTCCGGCCGCGACTTCTTGGCCTCGTCATACTTCTTCGCCTGCTCCTCAACGCGCGCGGCTTGCGCGGCGGACAGCAGGGGGATGCGCAGGTAGCAGAACTGTTTGCCGTCCGGGCTGTAGGCGGGCGCCGTCAACATGCTCGCGGTCGTCTCCTCGACCGTGCGCAACTGCTTCCCCTCGGACAGCACGAACAGGCGGTAGGCGTGCGTGCCGGCCACGTGCAGGTCCTGGTCGTCGAACGGCTCCATCGTGACCAGCGCCAGGTCTTTGCCGCTGGGCGAATAGGCCATCGGACTCTCGATGCACGCCAGCAGGTGCCAAAGGAGGGCCGCACCGCCGATCACGATTGCCAATACCGCCGTGCCCGCCACCGGTTTGCTCGTCATCACGTGTCGTACCATGCTGGTCTCCTCGAATAACAGTCCGTCTGTGCCGACTTCGTTTGCAGGAGTGTCCCCAGAAGACACTCGGTCGCGATGCTCGTGCTGTGGCGGAGCAACGACAGGCTGACCCGGCGTTTTCGGGCGTCGCGCTCCAACACCGTCGTGCGGAGGGCCCAACTCACGCGCCGCCAGCTCGGCCGCAACAGCGTCCGCCAGTACATCCCCCGCAGCGCCGGCAAATCCAACGCCTCGGTCGCGCACACCGGCGTGTGGAAGTTGTAGTGCGCCAAGTCGCCGTCGATTCCGTGCCCCCGCAGCGGCGCCAGCGTGCGCGCCGTCACCGTCCCCGGATTGGGCGTCAGCGGCATGATGAGACAGTAGTCCGGCCCGAGCCGGTCCTGCCAGGCCATGAGCCGGCCGAGGTCCGCCCAGGTGTCGCCGGGCAGGCCGAAGATCAGGGTGCCGATGATGTAGACCTGGGGATACTTCTCGCGCAGGATCGCGATGGCTTCGCGGCAGATTTCCGCGCCGTTGTGGTGCTTGCCCAGCGCCGCCAGGCCGGCCGCGTCGTCGCGCTCGAGGCCGATCACGGCCTGCCGCAGGCCCGCGCGGGCCAGCTTCTCGAGAATGCCGAGCCTTTCGTCGCGGACGATGCCATCCGCCCGCAGCCAGGCCGTGTGCAGCGTCCGGGGCTCGCCTCCAGGCGAAACAAGCTCGGACGCCAGCATCCGCTCGGCCCACTCGTCCGACCACGCCGGGAGCGCATTGAACGTCGGATCGACCCAACCAAACGTGCGGCGGCCGTAGTCGCGATACAGCCGGAACACTTCATCGAAGCTGCGGGCGGCGCTCTTGGTGCGGACGTGCGGCCGGACGTCGCCGTTGCCGTTGACGCTCTGGCCCATGTGCTTCCAGAGGATGCAGAAGCTGCACGAGTCGACGCAGCCGCGCGAATGCTCGATGCTGACGAGGGCCCGGTGGTTTCGTGAGCCGCGGCCGTAACGTTGCAGGTCGATCAGGTCGTACGCGGGCCAGGGCAGGGTGTCGAGGTCGGCGATCAGCCGGCGCGGCGGCGTGACGACAACGTGGCCCGCGGCGTCTCGGAATGCGATTCCCGGGATCGCACCCCATGAGCCCGTGTCGTCCATGTGGCACAGCAACTCAACGAACGTGTCCTCGCCCTCGCCGCGCACGATCACGTCCACGCAGCCCGAGCCGAGCGTTTCTTCAATCGCGTAGGGGAAATACACGCCCCCGGCGACAACCGTGCACTGCGGGTGCAGCCGCTTGACGAGCCGGGCCGCCCGCAGGGCCTCGTGGGCGGACACAGCTTCTTCGCCCATGCCGAGCACGTCGATCTGCGCCGCGGCGAGCTTCCGTTCGAGTGTCCGCCAGCCCCACCGGTTTCCCGGACAGTCCCACACCTCGACTTGCGTGTCGGGCAGCTCCCGCCGGGCCGCCGCCGCGATGCACAACAGTCCCAGCGGCGGCCAGAACGCGGAGGCGTCGCTGTTGAACGGCCACAGATAGCGCGGCGGTCGGAGAAGTAGCAGGTTCATGCCGGCGTATCCGCCGATAGTTCGGCCACACGGCCCGAGGCGCAGGGTCCTGGTGCACACCCGACCCGCGTAGCTTATACAAAAGGCGACGGGGTGGGTTGCTCCTCCACGAAAAGACACAAATCCAGCGGCGGGGATAGCTGTCAGGGACGTCCCCAGCCCGCCGTTTGAACGTGGGGCGGCAAGGCCCCATGCGGTGTCGGCGGCGGATGGAAGCGTCGTGGGATATTTGAAGTTCTGATCTTGAAACAGCCCACGCCTAGCTGTAGACTGCCGGACATGGTCGAACGCGACCTGACAGCCCGGCTCCGCGCCGCCGCCCGTTCGTTTCCCGCGGTGACGGTGACGGGCCCGCGCCAAAGCGGAAAGTCCACGCTCTGTCGGGCGGTATTCCCCAGGCACGCCTACGCAAACCTCGAAGCCCCCGACGTCCGGGCGTTCGCCCTGGAGGACCCGCGTGCGTTTTTGGCGCAATTTCCCGGCGGGGCCGTCATTGACGAAGTGCAGCGCTGCCCGGAGCTGCCGTCGTACCTGCAAGGTCTGATCGACGGCGATCTGAAGCCCGGCCGTTGGATTCTCACCGGTTCGCAGAATCTTGTGCTGCTCCAGTCGGCGAGCCAGTCGCTGGCCGGACGCACGGCGGTGCTGCACCTCTTGCCGATGGCGCGCTGCGAGGTGCGTCGCTTCCGTCCGCATCCGCGCACGCTGGACGAGACTATGCTGGCGGGCGGTTATCCGCGCATCTTCGACCGCAAGCTGGCGCCGGCAGACTGGCTGGCGGCCTACGTCGCCACGTACATCGAGCGCGACGTGCGCACCATCTCAAACGTCGGCGACCTGACGACGTTCCAGCGGTTCGTCGCGCTGTGCGCCGGACGGACGGCACAACTGCTGAATCTCTCGTCGCTGGCGACCGACTGCGGCATCGCGCAGCCGACCGTCAAGGCCTGGCTCTCTGTCCTGGAAGCCAGCTTCATCGCGTTCCGCTTGCCGACCTACAGCGGCAACCTGCGCAAACGGCTCGTCAAGATGCCCAAGCTGCACTTCTACGACACGGGCCTGGTCTGCTGGCTGCTCGGCATTCGAACCGTCGCCCAGCTCCGCACGCATCCCCTGCGCGGCGCGATCTTCGAGACCTGGGTGGTCTCCGAGATCGTTAAACACCGTGCGAACCGCGCGGAATCCGGCGGCATTTGCTACTACCGCGATCAGCATGGCCTGGAGGCCGACCTGGTCATTGAGCACGCCAAGCGCCTCACCGTCGTCGAGTCGAAAGCTGGAGCGACTGCCTCCAGCGACATGCTCAGCAGCGCCCGCCGAGTGACGGAGGTGCTCGCGGGCGTTGCTCCCACGGCACCGATCGTGGTCTATGGGGGTGACGCACGTCAGGCCCGCGACAAAGTCACGCTGCTGCCTTGGAGCGCAATCCACGAGCAGCCGTGGACGTAAGAACGTGTTTTCTGCGATGTAGGGGCCTGGGGCGGCCGCCCGTCACCACTGGCGCTGTTCCGTCTCCACCTTGCACGGCGGCAGGCTCGCTAGAAATCGCCGCCCGTACGGCTTGCGGACCACGCGCGGGTCGAGCACGACCACGATCCCGCGGTCGGTCTTGCTGCGGATCAGCCGTCCGAAGCCCTGCCGGAACTTCAGAATCGCTTCCGGAAGCTGGTACTCGTTGAACGGCTCGCCCCCGCGCCGCCGGATCAGCTCGATCCGCGCCTCGACCATCGGGCGGTCCGGCACCGCGAACGGCAGCTTGACGATCGTCACGTTGGACAGCGCTTCGCCGACCACGTCCACGCCTTGCCAGAAGCTGTCGGTGCCGAAGATCACGGCCCGCGGCGTCTCGCGGAACTTGGCGAGCATCTTCGAGCGCGGCAGCGATTCGCCCTGCACCAGGAACGTGTAACCCTCCGCCGCCAACTCGTCGCGCACCCGCCGCGCCGCGTCGTCGAGCATCTTGTAGCTCGTGAACAGCACGAAAGCGCGGCCCTCCGTCTGCCGCAAGTAGTAGACGATCGCGCGACACGCCGCCGCGACGAATTCTTCGCCCGCCGTCGGATCGGGCAGCCCCGCCTCGACGTGCAGCACGACCTGCTGCTCGAAGTCGAACGGCGAGCCGAGCTTCAGGGCCTCGGCCTCCGGCACGCCCAGGCGACCCAGCAGGTAGCTGAAATTGCTGTCGCCGGCGGCGGCGAGCGTCGCGCTCGTGAGGATCACGCTCTTGATGCGGGCGAAAAGCAGCTCGTGGAGGATGGGGGCGACGTCGAGCGGCGCCCGGCACAGAGAAATCCGCGCGGAACGTCCCGTCTCGGTGTCGATCCAATCCACGTGCTCCTCGTCACCCGGTTCGAGCAAGCTCTCGAGCGTCTGCGCGGCCTCCGTGGCCCGGTCGAGGAACGCGCCCAGTTCGTACCGATCCTCCTCGCGCGGCAGCGATTTCTTCAGCGGCTCGAGCGATGTCGCCACGTCCCGCAGCGCTGGCGAGAGCTCGTTCGGCACGTCCGGGCGTGCCACGAGCCGCCCGTTCGATCGCCCGCGCGTCCGCTGCCAGTTGCTCAGATCGTGGAAGAACTGCGTGCAAGCTGATTGGGCGGCGATCACCGCCTTCCGGTGCCGCTCGTCTCCGACCGCGGCCAGAAAGCCCTTTCCCGTCCGCTCGTTGAACAGCCCCGCCAACTGGTGCTGAATCTGGTTGTTGGCGATGCTGGTGCCGAATTGATCGCTGGCGACGGCCTCCAGCGTGTGCGCTTCGTCGAGGATGACCAGGTCGTAATCGGGCAGAACGTTGGCATTCTCGCGCCGCAGCACGAGGTCCGAGATCAGCAGCGCGTGGTTGACGACCAGCAGGTCGGCCTGCTCGGCCCGCCGGCGGGCACGCTGGTAGAAACACTCCCCCAGCGCCGAACACTGCCGCCCAAAGCACATGCCGGCGTCGCTGCGGACCTTCTCCCACACCTCGAACGGCGGCGGCTCCGGCAGATCGCTCAGCGTGCCGTCCTGCGTTTCGTACGCCCAGTCCTCGATCGCGTGCAAGGCACGTCGCAGAAACATGTTCGGCAGCAACGCCTGCTGCCGCGTGCTGACCCCCTTCAGCCGCCGCAGACACAGGTAGTTGTTGCGACCCTTGACCAACTCGGCCTTGAACGGTTGGTCGAGCGATTGCTGGAGAAAAGGCACGTCCTTATAGACCAATTGCTCCTGCAAGGCGATCGTGTGGGTGCTGACGACGACCCGCCGCGTGTGCTCCACGATCTGCTCGATCGCCGGCAGGAGATAAGCGAACGTCTTGCCGACGCCGGTGCCCGCCTCGACGGCCAGGTGTCGCGGCTGCGCCAGCGCGCGGGCGATCGCTTCGGCCATCTCGACCTGTTGGGGGCGCGGCTCATACCCCGGCAGCCGCGCGGCGATGGGGCCGTCCGGTGCAAGCCAGTCGGTGACCAGCACCCGCGTCCTCCTAGCCGCTGGTCAGAGCGACGACGAAGTTCCAGGCGATCATGAATGTCGCCCCCGCGGTCGCGAGCACGATGATCGTCCCGAACGCGGTCACGAACGTCTGCCCGCTGAAGAACCCGCCGCGCATTGTCGCGAGGATGTGCGGACGGGCCAGGACCAACATGCTGATGAGCATCGCGCCGGAGGTCAGCGGCACCGAGATGGAATGGATGTAGCTGTACAGCCACGTGGCCCGGCTGACGACGCGCTCGTAACCGTCCAGGGAATGCAGGAAATGCCCGCGGATGTAGTACTGCGACACGCGCTTGCCGTTCGCCTGCACGAGGACTGCGCGGTGCCCGTTGTGGGCGTCGCCGCCGAGCGCCGCGTAGGTGAGCGTGTAAACCAGGTAGTTCAGCAGCCCGAGCGCGATGATCCCGATGCACATCTGGTTCCGGCGGCGCCGCGGCAGGCGATCCACGGGGCACAGCGCGCCCGCCTCGCCGGGTCGCGCCGCTGGCGCCGCCTGGTCTGCGACCGCGCCGCCGGCCGGCGCGATTCCGTCGGGCGTGCGGTCTTCCCACGATCGCAGCCAGGCGTCGTTGGCCGTCGGTTCGGCGTCAGGATTACCGGGGAGCAACGGGGGCAATGCGGCCCTCCAGGGGTGAAGACGCGGTGGCGTAGAGCTTGCGCGGGATGCGTCCCGCCCGGAACGCGAAGTAGCCCGCTTCGAGCGCGTTCCTCATCGCGCGGGCCATCGCGACCGGGTCGCGGGCGCCCGCGATGCCGGTGTTGAGCAGCACACCGTCCGCGCCCAGCTCCATCGCAATGGCCACGTCCGAAGCCGTGCCGACGCCGGCATCGACGATCACGGGATACTCCGGATCGTCCGCCTTAAGCTGTTCGAGGATGATGCGGATGTTGTTCGGATTGAGCACGCCCTGCCCGCTGCCGATCGGCGACCCGAGCGGCATGACGCTCGCGCAGCCCAGCGTCTTTAGCCGCTGACAGAGGATCGGGTCATCGTTCGCGTACGCCAGGACGATGAAGCCCTCCTTGAGCAGCGCCTCCGCGGCCCGCACAGTCTCGATCGGGTCCGGCAGCAACGTCTTCTTGTCGCCGAGGACTTCGAGCTTCACCCACTTTGCCCCGGGATTGTCGAGCCCCTCCAGCAGCTCGCGCCCCAGGCGAGCGGCGCGCACCGCGTCGTCGGCCGTAAAGCACCCGGCCGTATTCGGCAGAATCGTGTACCGCTTGAGGTCGAGGAAATCGAGCAGGCTGCGGCCCTGCTTGTCATACAGCCGCTCGCGCCGCACCGCCACGGTCACGACCTGGCAGTCCGCCGCGGCCAGCGCGTCGCGCATCAGCTCGTAATCCGGCTCGCCGCCGCGGACGTATTTCCCAGTCCCCACGAACAGCCGCGAGCGGATGCTGAAGCCGGCGATGTTGAGCGGAGGGATCTCCATGTACCACCTCGATTGTCGGCCGACCTCGCCGGGGACGCCCCGCCCGGCTCAGCCGCCGCCGACGAGCGTCACGATCTCGACGCGGTCGTCCGCGTTCAGACGCGTGTCGCCAAACTGCACGCGACGCACCAGCCGCTCGTTCACCTCGACCGCCACACGTTCCGGCGTCAACTTGAACTGCTGCACCAGATCAGCCACGGTAACGTTGTCGTCGACGGTCCTCGCGTCGCCGTTCACCGTGATCTGCATCGCGCACTCCTACGCGGATTATACCGAGGTTCCGCCGCACGTGACACATGCAGCGTAGAGGACGCCTGGTCCGGCCGCGCCCCCCAAGCAGTCCCGATCGCTACGTCTCAGATGACATCCCCACGACGTCCGTCCTCCGCGGCGTCGCCGGCCGCGCGGGCTGCCCATTGCCGAAAACCCTGATTTCGCGCGGACGGACGTACACGCGCTGTCCGACGGACCAGCCCTGCGCGCGGTAGCGTTCCTGCGACGACTCGACGTGGATCGACTCGCCCGCCGTCGATAGCACCTCGATCTTCACCTGCGGGGCCGCCGCGTGAATGCGAACGATCGTGCCCTCGAGCAGCGCGTCCGCGCTCGGCGTGCGGTCGAGCTCCAGGTCGTGCGGCCGCACGAAGCCCCGCAGCTCCAGCGACCCGGTCGGCGGCGCATCCGGAAAATCAACCGCCAGCGTTCCGAAGATCGCCTTGCTCCCCTCCGCCCGGCCGTGAAAGACGTTCACGTGACCCAGGAAATTCAGCACGAATTCGTTGGCGGGATGATGGAACACGTCCTCGGGCGTGCCCATTTGCTCGATCCGCCCCGCGTTCATCACGACCACGCGATCGGCAACTTCCAACGCCTCTTCCTGGTCATGCGTCACGAGCACACCGGTCACGTGGATTTCGTTGTGCAGGCGGCGCAGCCAGCGCCGCAGCTCCTGGCGCACTTGCGCGTCGAGTGCTCCGAACGGCTCATCGAGCAGCAGTACTTTCGGCTCGACCGCCAGCGCCCGGGCCAGCGCAACGCGCTGCCGCTGCCCGCCGGAGAGCTGGGTCGGATAGCGCTCGGCGAGCCATTCGAGCTGGACCAGTTCGAGCAGGCGGTGCACGCGCTGGCGGATTTCGGCACCCGCCGGCCGCACGCTGCGCCGCATCACGCGCAGCCCGAACGCGACGTTCTCGAACACCGTCATGTGCCGGAACAAGGCGTAGTGCTGGAAGACGAAGCCGACGCGCCGCTCCTGCACGCGGCGGTCAGTCGCGTCCTCGCCGTGGAAGAAAACCGACCCGCGGTTGGGGACTTCCAGGCCGGCGATGATCCGCAGCAGCGTGGTCTTGCCCGAACCCGACGGCCCCAGCAGCGCGACCAGCTCGCCGGTCTGTACCTCCAGACTCACGTCGCGCAGAGCGGCGAATGGGCCGAAGGTCTTCGTGACGTTGCGAACCTCAATGCTCATCGGTCACTCGTTCCACCGCAGAAACGCGCTGCGTCTTCCATTCCACGAGGCTCCTGGCCGCCAGCGTGACCAGCGACAGCAGCGCCAGCAGCGACGCGACCGCAAACGCACCCGCGAAGTTGTACTCGTTGTACAGCACCTCCACGTGCAGCGTCAGCGTGTTCGTCAGCCCGCGGATGTGCCCCGACACGACCGAGACCGCGCCGAACTCGCCCATCGCCCGCGCGTTGCACAGGATCACGCCGTACAGCAGCCCCCACTTGATGTTCGGCAGCGTCACGCGCCAGAACGTCTGCCAGCCGCGCGCCCCGAGCACAACCGCCGCCTCCTCGTCCTCGCGCCCCTGTGCCTGCATGAGCGGGATCAGCTCGCGCGCCACCAGCGGACACGTCACGAACAGCGTCGCCAGCACAATCCCCGGCACCGCGAAGATGATCTGGATGTCGTGCGCCCCAAGCCATGGCCCGAACCAGCCGCGCATGCCGAAGAGCAGCACGTAGATCAGGCCGGCAATCACTGGCGACACCGCGAAGGGCAGGTCGATCAGCGTGATCAGCAGACTCTTGCCGCGAAACTCGAACTTGGCGATCGCCCACGCTGCCGCCACGCCAAACACCGTGTTCAGCGGCACGACGATCGCCGCCGTGAGCAGCGTCAGCTTGATCGCGGCCCAGGCCACCGGCTCGGTGAGCGCCGCGAAGTACGTCGCCACGCCGCGCTCCAGCGCCTGGGCGAAGACCGTGGCCAGCGGCAGCAGCAGAAACAGGCCCAGGAACACGAGCGCGACGCCGATCAGAACGCGGCGTACCAGGGCCGGCTCCGCGGTCGCACGGGCCGCAGCGGGCGGAATTGCGATCTCGGCAGGGGCGCTTGCCATATTCCTCAATCACCAAATGCGGGCCGGCGCCAGGTGGCCCAGCGTTGCAGCCCGTTGATGGTCAGCAGCAACACGAACGATGCGAACAGCATCACGACCGCGACGGCCGTCGCGCCCGCGTAGTCGTACTGCTCCAGCTTGCCGACAATGAGTAACGCCGTGATCTCAGTTTTCATCTGGATATTCCCAGCGATGAACACGACCGAGCCGTATTCGCCGAGCGCGCGGGCCAGCGCCAGCGCAAAACCGGTCGCCAACGCCGGCCAGAGCTCCGGGAAGATCACCCGGCGAATGGTCTGCCACCGGCGGGCACCGAGACTGGCCGCAGCCTCCTCGATTTCCGCGTCCAGGTCCTCCAGGACCGGCTGCACCGTGCGCACCACGAACGGCAGACCGATGAATGTCAGCGCGACGACGACACCCAGCGGCGCGAACGCGACCTTGATCCCCAGCGGCTCCAGCCAGCGGCCGATCCAGCCGTTGCCGGCGTACAGGCTCGTCAGCGCGATGCCCGCGACGGCGGTGGGGAGCGCAAACGGCAGGTCCACGAGCGCATCGACCAGCTTCTTCAGCGGGAAATCGTAGCGCACCAGCACCCAGGCGACGATCGCGCCAAAGAGCACGTTAATACCGGCCCCGGCGAGAGCTGCACCGAACGTGAGCCGATACGAGGCGAGCGCCCGCGGCGCCGTTACCGCGCCCCAGAACTGCCCCCAGCTCATCGTGCTCGACTTGAGCACCAGCCCCCCCAGCGGAATCAACACGACTAGGCCGAAGTACAGCAGCGTGAACCCCAGCGCCAGCCCGAACCCGGGCAGGATACGCCGTCGCCGCGCCCCCATCCGCCCCCCTCGCGCAGCCACAACCTGGCGCTCCAATCCCATTGCCCTTCTCTGCGTTCGCCGCGCCTCTGTGGGGCTCTCTTACGACCCCGGCTGATAGATCTTGTCGAACACGCCGCCGTCTGCGAAATGCTCCTTCTGCGCCTTCTCCCACCCTCCGAACTCCTCCTGAATCGTGAACAGCTTGACCTGCGGGAATTCGTCGGCGTGCTTCGCGGCGACTTCCTTCAGCCGCGGCCGATAGTAGTGCTTCGCCGCAATCTCCTGCCCCTCCGGCGAGTACAGGTACTCCAGGTACGCCGTCGCGACCTCACGCGTCCCGTGCTTGTCCGCGAACTTGTCGACCACCGCGACCGGCGGCTCGGCCAGGATGCTCTCGGACGGGAAGACGACCTGGACCTTGTCCTTGCCCAGCTCGTGCATCGCAAGCAGCGCCTCGTTTTCCCACGCCAGCAGCACGTCGCCGATCTCGCGCTGCACGAAGGTCGTCGTCGAACCGCGCGCACCCGAGTCGAGCACGGGCACGTTCTTGATCAGCCGCGTCACGAAGTCGCGCGCCTTCTCCTCGTCGTGGTACTTGTGCCGCGCGTACCCCCACGCCGCCAGGTAGTTCCACCGCGCACCGCCCGAGGTCTTCGGGTTCGGCGTAATCACGGAAATGCCCGGCCTGACGAGGTCGTCCCAGTCCTTGATCGCCTTCGGGTTGCCCTTGCGGACGAGGAACACGATCGTCGAGGTGTACGGCGTGCTGTTGTCCGGTAGTCGCTTCTGCCAGTCCTTCGGCAGCAGTTCGCCGTGCTCGTGGATCGCGTCAATGTCGTACGCCAGCGCCAGCGTGACAACGTCGGCCTCCAGCCCATCAATGACTGCCCGGGCCTGCTTGCCCGACCCGCCATGTGACTGATTGACCTTGACCGTGACGCCGGTCTTCTCTTTCCAGTGCTTCGCGAAGGCGGCGTCAAAGTCCTGGTACAGCTCGCGGGTGGGATCGTAGGAGACGTTGAGGAGCGTCACTTCCTTCTGCTGCGCCCATGTCGGCGGGCAAAACAACCCGGATGCGATCCACAGGGCGGACACGGCTGGAAGAACACGCGAGAGCATCCCTAACTCCATTTTCTAAAGCAGGTTAAACGCAGACCGCGCCCATGACGTTCCCCGCAGGATCGCTCCGATCTGAGAAAACGCGCCTACTCGATGTAGCCCAGGGCTTTGAGCCGCTGCCGGATCGCCTCGACTTCACGCTCGGTCAGCCCCGGCGGCTTTCGGTCGAGTTTCCCGCCCGCCGCCACGTCGCGGAGAACGTACGTCGCGAACTCGGTCACGCTGCGGAAGCCCGTGCCGTGGATGAGTTCCGACAGCGTGTCATATAGCTCCCCCGGGATTTTCAGCGTGACCATGCGCCGCCGTTCGGTCGGCTGCTCCATCGCGCACGCCTCCTATGAAGGCTCTCAAAGGGCGCCAGCAACACTCCGCTTAGAGTGTAAGCGATTTGAAACCCCTGTCAATGCTCGATTAACGTGGTTTTTCGTGACCGGTAACGCCGCGGACAGCCGCGAATGGCCTGAGGCTACTGCGGTCGCGGCCAGAAGACGTAGTCGCCCGTCTCGCCCGATGTCGGCGTGCCGTCTTTACGGAGAATCTCCCCCGGCACAGTTGCCGCTCAGTGCTTGTTATGCAGCAGCGCCAGCACTTCGGACCGCGTGGCCTGGTTTGTGTGCAGCGTCCCGCGGAGGGCGGACGTGACCATCACGCTGCCGGGCTTCTTGACGCCGCGGCAGGTCATGCACGTGTGCACGGCCTCCATGACCACGGCACAGCCCTTGACCTTCAGCCGCTGGGCCAGCACGTCCGCGATCTGCGAGGTCAGCCGCTCCTGTACCTGCGGCCGGTGGGCGAAAACGTCCACGAGCCGGGCGATCTTGGAGAGTCCGAGCACCTTTCCGCCTGGGATGTAGGCGACGTGCGCCTTGCCCTCGAACGGCATCAGGTGGTGCTCGCACGTGCTGTTGAACGGGATGTCGCGCAGCACGACCATCTCGTGGTGCCCCTCGTCGAACATCGCGTGCAGGTGCACGTCGGGGTCTTCGTGCAGCCCGGCGAACAGCTCCGCGTACATGCGGGCCACGCGCGCCGGCGTCTTATGCAACCCCTCGCGCTCCGGGTCTTCGCCGATCGCGAGCAGAATCTCCCGCACCGCCCGCTCAATCCGCGGCAGGTCGATCTTTGGCTTCGTCGCCCGCTTCTTCATCGCTCACACCCAGAGAAGGCAACAACGTAACAACGAGGGCTCTCGCCGCAAACGGGCACCCGCAATCACCTTGCCGCTTGACGACCTTGTCAATCCTCCGGCCCCGGCGGCAGCGGCTGCGGGTCCCGAATGTTCACCCGCTCGATCGACCGCGCCCGCCCGCTCGCGTCGTCCGTCTCGACGATCACGCCGCACAGCCGCACGTCGTCCGTCGCCACGTTGTACGGGTGCGGCACGCCGGTGACCAGCGATTGAACCACCGCGTAGCGATCGCGCCCGAGCACCGAATCGTACGGCCCGGTCATGCCGAGGTCCGTGATGTACGCCGTCCCGCGCGGCAGCACGCGTTCGTCGGCCGTCTGAATGTGCGTGTGCGTGCCGACGACGGCGGTGATCCGCCCGTCCAAATACCAGCCCAGAGCGACTTTCTCGCTGGTCGTCTCCGCGTGCATGTCGCACACGGCCGTCTTCACGTCGGCCGGCAGCGAGCCCAGCAGCCGGTCGGCGGCGTGAAACGGGCAGTCCGCCCGCACGTTCATAAACGTACGTCCCAGCACCGTGAACACTGCGACGCGTGCCCCGTTGCGGGCCGTGACGACCGCCAGCTCCCGTCCGGTCGCCTCGCGCGGCAGGTTCGCCGGCCGCACCACGCGGTCGGACGACTCGAGCAAGGCGAGCGTCTCGTGCCGCTTGTACACGTGGTCGCCCATCGTGCACACGTCCACGCCATAGTGCCGCAGCTTGGCGAACATAGGCATGGTCAGGCCGCTGCCGGCGGCGGCGTTCTCCGCGTTGGCGATCACGAGGTCGATGCTGCGCTCGCGCACGAGCGCGGGAATGACCTGCGAGCAGACATGCTTGCCGGGTCGCCCCACGATGTCCCCGATGATGAGCAGCCGCATGAATCTGCTTTCTAGCGTCCGCCGCCGCGTCGGGCGGCAGGACGAGAGTCACCCAAGTATAGTCGTTGGGCCGAGCGCAGCAACCGAGGGGTGCCGCGATCCGCTGCCTGGCCCACGCGCGACCGGCCGCCTATTCCGGCGGCTTGCAGCGCGAGCAGGCCGTGTAACCCTTCGCCTTGGCTTCCTTGACCGACAGCGAAGTCGCCCCGCCCTGCACGAACTGGCACTTGCGCCGATGGTACTTCTTCCCGTGCTCCGTCACGTAGACGAGCTCGGAATCGGCCGGCGCCGTCTCCGGACGGCGAGGCGCGGCCGCGGTCGTGGGGCGTGATGTCGAGCGTGGCTCTGTTCGCCCATCGTGGCGCGGCGCCCAGACCCCTTTGCCCAGCTTCCGCGCGAACGCCTCGTGCGCCCGAAACAGCTTCTCATGCTCAAACGGCTCGTCCACCGCTAGCCGGGCGTAGCCTTGCCGCAGCAACTCGAGATTGACGAACAACCCGTCCGGGGCGCGGTAGACATACGCCCATTCGCGCTGGTCTCCGTCGCGCGGCGGGCCGTTCGGGTCGCGCTCGACGTAGACGGACTCGCCGTCCAGCAGGCGGCCGAGGAACAGGCGGGCCTCGTCGGCCGTCGGCTCGTCGTCTGGCACGTCGATGCCGATCAGACGAAACGCGTGCGACTCGCCCGCGACGCGCGCGACAAAACCGTCTCCGCTGCGCACTTCGAGCACGGGGCAGGCCGGCGCACCGAGAAAATCCCTGCTCGGCGGCCGCGGAAGGTCGCTGCGCGGTACGTCGTCGCCGCCGACCGCCAGCGCCAGGCTCGCGGACAGCAAAGCTGCACTCCGAGCGACACGGCGCAGCGCTGCAGCACAACTCATGGGCACGCTCCCGATTCTCACTCTGCGTGCACGCGGCGCGGGGCTACCATGCGTACGCCTCGGGCGCCGGACCGCCCGGGCCGGGGAAGATCTCGTCGAGCTTCTTCAGCGTATCCTCCGCCAGCTTCACGTCGAGGACACGGACGACACTGTCGAGCTGTGCCATCGTCCGCGGGCCGACGATCGGCGCCGTGACCCCTGGATGGCAGAGCACCCAGGCCAGCCCGACCTCGGCCGGTTTCTGCCCCAACTCGTCGCAGAACTTCTCAAACACTTCGACCCGCGCGCGACTCTTGGCCAACTCCTTGCAGGCCCACTCGCCGGCGCGGCGGCCGCTCTTGGCCTTCGCCGCGGCCCCCGCGAGCACTCCGCCGGCCAGCGGGCTCCACGGAATCACGCCCACGCCGTACGCCTGGCACGCCGGCAGCACTTCGAGCTCGATCTGCCGGTAGAGCAGGTTGTATTTGCTCTGCTCGGAGACGAGGCCGAGGAAGTGGCGCTGGCGCGCGCTCTCGATGGCCTGCACGATGTGCCAGGCCGCGAAGTTCGACGATCCGACGTAGAGGATCTTGCCCTCGCGGACAAGCTGCTCCAGCGCCTGCCAGATTTCGTCCCACGGCGACTCGCGCCAGACGTGGTGCATCTGGTACAGATCGATGTAGTCGGTTTGCAACCGGCGCAGGCTGCCCTCGCACGCCCGCTTGATGTGCAGCGCGGACAGCCGGCCGGTGTTCGGCCAGTCGCCCATGTCGCCGTAGAGCTTGGTCGCGAGGACCGTCCGCTCGCGCCGGCCGCCGCCCTGGGCGAACCAGCGGCCGATGATCTGCTCGGTGACGCCCTCGCCGGTCTTCCACCCGTAGACGTCGGCGGTGTCAAAAAAGTTGAGACCCAGCTCGTGGGCGTGGTCCATGACCTTGAAGCTGTCGGCCTCCGTCGTCTCCGGGCCGAAGTTCATCGTGCCGAGGCACAGCCGACTCACCTTCAACCCCGTGCGACCGAGATTCACGTATTGCATAGCGCTCTCCTTGCGACCCGGTTTCAATTTCGCGATGCGGCCTGACGATGAACCCGATTGTACTTCACGCGCGCAGCATGGTCTCGGCGTCCGCCTCGGCGAAGAGGGCATCCACCCTGGCTCGCATCGCGGGGGTAGCGGGCGCCGGCCCGCGCTCGTCCCGCACCAGCGCCTCGAACAAATCGACCATCCGCAGCCAGTCGCCGAGACTGACGTACTCGCTGGCGATCTTCTGCCGGCCGGTGTCCATATTGTGGTAGTTCCCGAGCGCGACGCAGACGCCGGTCGCCGCGTAGCCGTACGCAATGAACGGAAACGCCTCGCACGTCCCGCCGTCCATCAGCTTGCGTTGGTACTTGAAGCTCTTCCGGCGCTCGACCAGCTCGTCCGCCACACGCCGGCAGAACGCGGTCAGGTGAGGTGTGAACACGGCCGCCCGGTCGCCGACGCGGATGATGGGGCCGTCGCCGACGCGCGCGTTGGGCAGCTCGCTGCTGGTCTCGATCGAGATCACCGGCAGCCGCTTGGGGATCGTCCGCACCCGCGCCGCCGCGATCGCCCCGATGAACCCCAGTTCCTCTGCCCGGGTGAACAGGCAGTAGACCTCGCATCGAGCACGCTTCCGGCTGAGGCGCTGCAACAGCGTCAGCATCGCCGCCGTCCCGGCCACGTCGTCGCACCCGCGGGCCGTGACGATGTTGCTTTTGAGGGCCGGCTCGGGCAGGTCCCACATGCCCGGAGCGTTCGGCCGGACGTCCGCCGCGACGCGGAGCATGGCCTCCTCCGGCCGCCCGGACCAGCCGGGCACGTGCGCTGGAGCAACCCGGGTCAACTTAACGACGCGACCCTTGATCCAACGCCCATCCGACCAGAATCGCACCCGCGCGCCCGGAAAATACTCCGGCTTCACGCCGCCCCGAAACGCGGCACGCACGGTCCGGCGGTCGAGCATCTCGCGGGCGACGAACCCGGGGTGATCCGTATGGGCCACAAACGCCAGGGGTGTCACGGCGCGCGGCTTCCACCGGTAATGAGCCAACAGGTTGTGATAACGGTCGTACTTAATGTTGACGTGTGCCAACCGGCGGCACGCACGCGCGAGATAGTCCATCACGGCGGTCTCGACGTAACTCGCCGTCGGCAACGAGAGAAGGTCCTGCATGGGTTTGGGCAACGGCATGCACCGTACTCCGTATACACACGTAGCGGACGCATCGCGCGGTCAACGCGGCCGGTGCCGCGCGGCCCCCGCCCCGTGCGGCAGATGGTAAGTTATGGGCACCGGTTGGCCAAGACGCCGGCGCTGGCCGGCGGCCGGGACAGCGCTGGTTTTCTGCCGCGGTTTTTGGTAGGCGATGGCAGACAGCGCCGTCCATAAGTAGTGAAATGACCAGCATGTCGATCGACGGCGAGTCATTGCGGCAGCTCGTCGCAGAGGCGCGGCAGGGCGACCGGGCCGCGGCCGACCGCCTCGTGCGCGAGCACGCGTCGTGGGTGCGCAGTGCCATCTATGCGGTTACCGGCCGCGCGGATCTCGTCGAGGATGTCGCCCAGCAGGTCTGGACCCGCGCCTGGGAGCAACTCGGCACGCTTGAGGACCCGCGGCGGCTGCGCGCGTGGCTGTACACGATCGCCCGCAATACGGCGATCGACGCTAGCATCGCCCGGCGCCGGCAACGGGAACTGGCGGCGACATTGGACGGCCAAGCGGTGTGTGACCGGCGAGGTCGCGGCCCGTTTGGGGCGGCCGCCGGAGACGAGTTGCACGAGACGCTGCTGCGTGCCGTGCAGGCGTTGCCGGCGATCTACCGCGAGCCGTTCGTGCTGCGGCACCTGGAAGGTTGGAATTACGCGGAGATCGGCGAAACGCTGGGCTTGCCGGTCGAGTCGGTCGAGACGCGGTTGGTGCGCGCCCGGCGATTGCTGCGTGAGATGTTGCAAGGCAAGGTGGAGCCGTGAACCCCGAACTGGAAAAGCTGGAACACCTGATTTCGCGTGCCCTGGACGGAGAGTGCACGTCGGACGAGCGGAAGCTGCTGAAGTCGCGGCTGCGCAACGACCCGCAGGCGCGGGCGCTGTTCGACGAGCTTCGCACGCTGGACGAGGCGCTCGGCGACGCCCTGCGCCGCGCCACCCGACGCACTTGGCACATCATCTCGTTTCGGTCGCGGTGGGGCCGGGTGGGTCAGGGCCTGATCGTCACCGCCGCCGCGTGTCTGGCCGCGATGGCCTGGCTGCACCCGACGCCGCCGAAGGCCGGGCCGGCCCGTCCGACCAGGTCGATACCGGCGCAAGCCAGCCTGACGCCGTCCTGGTTCGCGCCGTCGCCGCCGCCGGCCGATGAGGTGACGCCGATTCCGTCGGCCTACGAACGCCCACAATTGCGCGTGCGCGGGACGCAGCGCAACTGGATCGTCATCCCGGGCGATCGGCCCGGGACTTTCATGGTTATCGAGGTCGATCGCGTCCGTACGCACGTGATCGATGTGCACAGAGACTTCTGATTAGGAGAGCGCTATGTTCGCGCTGTTGTTTGGTCTTATCGCACTCATGCCAGGACAGTGTGCCGCGGGGCAGGCACTGGCGGCGGACGAACCCAGACCGCAGAAGCACGTGATTGTCATCCACACGCAGGCCGGCTCGGACAGCGATGCGGATGCGGAGTCGATCGATGAGCCCGTCGGCGCGTCGTCCCACAAGCAGCATCAGATCATCATCCAGAGAAGCGGCGGGGCCGACCTGCCGAAAGTCTGGATCGGCGTGCGGATCAGCGCGGTGCCCGCCCCGCTCGCGGCCCACCTCGGCGAGCGCGGCGTCATGATCGGAAACATCGTGAAGGGCAGCCCGGCGGACCAGGCGGGGCTCGAGCAGTATGACGTCGTGATCGCTTGCGACGGACAACCGGTCAACCAGCCGCAGGACCTGACTGGCGCCATCGGCAAGACCGAGGCCGGCAAGTCGCTCACGCTGACCCTGCTGCGCAAGGCCGCCGAGCGCCAGGTGGACGTCAAGGTCGTGTCGCGCCCGACCGAAGACGGCACGGAGCTCAAATACCCGGAACCCGAGGACGCCCTGGCCGGCGACGCACTGCAGATGCACGGACGGATGCTGCGGCTCGGCCCGAACGGACAGTGGAACCTCGAAGACCTGGGGGCGCTCAACGGCATGCCGGATGTTCTCAAAAAGCTCGGGCCGCTCGATTTCAAGTGGTGCACGCCGGATCTGTTAAACAAGTACTGCCCGGACACGTCCGCGGGCACCGCTGAGGAACAGGACGTTCAGATCGAGTTGAACTTGCAGGTAAACGAGGACGGAGAGAAAACCGCGATCCATCGCTTGACCGACGGGAAGATCGACGTGACCCACACCGACGCCGACGGCAAGGAGACTTCCGCGACGTATGACGATGCGGCTGCTTTGAAGGAAGGCGATCCGAAGGCGTTCGAGATCTACGTCCGCCATGCGCCGGATGCGCGCGGCAACGTCTTCTACATGGCGCACCCCGCCCCCGACCGTGCGAGCAAACTGCAGAAGCAGTTCCAGATCGACGTGCGCAGCAAGATCGAGGACGCCTTTCAGCGGGCGCATGAGGCGCAGAACAGCGCGATGAGCCGCTACAACGAGCAAATGGACGAGGCCCGCCAGGCGATGGAAAAGGCGCGCACGCAAATGCACATGCAGGTCCGAGGCGCTCCCGGACACGCGGAGACCTTGGTCGTCAACGTGGACGACGACGGCACCATCCACGTCAAGACGTCCGCGGACGGCCAGGAGAAAGCCTACCAGTTCAAGACCAGAGAAGCTTTCAAGACCCAGGAACCGGAGCTTTATGACCGCGTCAAGGAGTTCCTGGATTAAATCGTAAGTTCCTTCCCCGTGGAATGCAGCGGCCGGCGCTTGGCGTCGGCCGCTGTGCTTTTGGCCACATCTACTCGAGGTACCCCAGGTCGCTCAGGCGTTTCTCGAGAATCCGCCGATCCTCCTGCGTGTACGCTTCTTCGGCGCCGCGCTGCACCTTCTCGACCGGCGGTTCCGGCTCGACGACCAGCTCTTTGGTGAACGCCTCGCGGATCACGCGCCCCTCCATGTCCACCGGCACCCGCAAGCCCAGCGCGGCCAACGCCGTCGGCGTGATGTCGACGATGTTCGCCTCGATCCGTTCGCCGCGGCGGACGTTCGGCCCGCCGAGCGCGAGAATCCCCTCCACGCGGTGCGTGCCTTCCAGCCGGCGCACCGAACACCAGCGCACCGCGTGACGCCCGCGGATCTTGCGGACCACGGCGAACCCGGGGTGCGGCGCCAGGAGCAGATCCGGCAGGTTGGGGTTGTCCTCGCGCCGGCAGTTGTAAAGCTCCTCGGTCTTCCAGACGTGCTCGAAGACCGGCACCGTCCGCCCGTCGGGCGACTCGACCGTTTCGGCGCGCAGCCGCGCGGCCAAGTCGTCCCGGAAACTCGCATAGTCGCGCGGCTCGACGATGCCGTACGGCCCGCGCCCCTTGAGGTTCACATACAGATAGCCGTAGATGCCCGCGTGCATCACGCAGGCCCGCGTGCGCGTCCAGTCGACCGCGAGATCGTGCTCGATCCCCCGGCTGCCCTGTTCGAACCGCGTCGCGCGGCCCTTCGTGAGCCGATGCAGCCAGTACTCGGCGCGCGTCGACGCCTGCTCCCAGCCGCTGCGCAGCACCAGGTGGCCCCAGCGCTTCAGCAGCAGGTTGGGCTGGGCCTTGCCGTCCAGGCTCCCGTGCCCGTGGTCGGACATCACCAGCACGGACGCGCCGTTCCGGTTGGCGTACTCCAGCAGCTCGCCCAGCACGTGATCGAGCCGCTCGAAGCAGCGCGCGGCCAGCTCCGCCTCGTACGGATAGCGGGCGGTCGTGCGCGGGTCGAGGTACTTCCAAGCCTTGTGCTGGAGGTTATCCACCAGCTTGAAGACCACCATCTGCACGTCCCACCCGAACTTGTCGCCGCAATACGTGGTCAGCCGCGCCCCCTGATCGAAGCTGTTGGCGATGTACTCCAGGTTCTCCGCAAGCTGCGCCCGCTTGCCAAACGCCGTCCGCCGCCAGTTCGTCCGGTAGTTGTAGTTCGGGATGATCCGGAAGATCTCCTCCTTCAACTCGCGCGGCCACGTGAACTGGGCATCGATGCTCGGCGTCTCAAAGCCGCTGATCATGAACCCGTTCACCGGCTTGGGCGGATAGGTCATCGGCACGTTGATGCTGCCGACCCGCAGCCCCTTCTCGCTGAGCAGTTGCCACAGGGTTTGCTCGCGGATCTCGTACGTGCTGTTGAACGTCAGCGCATGCTTCGTCGCGTCGTACGTCTCGAAGTCGAGGATGCCGTGCCGCCCCGGCCCCTTGCCGGTCATGAACGTCGTCCACGCCGCCGGCGTGATGGGCGGCTGCGTCGAGCGCAGCACCCCCGACACCCCGCCCACGATGAACCGCTGCAAGTTCGGCATCCGTCCGGCCTGAATCAGCGGGTCCAGCACGTAGAACGTGGCCCCGTCCAGCCCGATGATCAGCAGCCGATCGATCACCGGCTTCAGCGGGCGCGGCGCGCGCGGCCCAGCACTCGGCTGTTTCTGTATGGCAACAGGTGCACTCGCGCTCATGGCCGCCTCGACCTCATACTTGCTGAATCCGCGCCAACCACCCGCGGCAAATGTCTATTCTAGACCAAGCTCGGCGCCAGGTCGAGTCCGCGAATCCACCGCCCCAGGCCGTTCTCTCGGCGCGGGCCGGTGGGTAGCATCCGCGTATGCCGCCCACGATGGACCGCACCCGCCCAGCGCTCGGCGCCGGGCCACCCGAGTTCGGACGCCGCGCAACCCGCGTCTGGCTGTTCGTAATCGTCGTCCTGGCGGGCATTCTCCGTCTGCCGGGGCTCGACCACTTCCCGCCCGGGCTGCACCAGGACGAGGCGGCGAACGCCTGGAATGCCTGGTGCTTGCTCAAGACCGGCTGCGATCAGGTTGGCGCCCGCTGGCCGATCTTCTACATGCGGGAGCTCGGCAGCTACCGCACACCCATGTTCGCCTACGTGCTGCTCCCGTTCCAGGCCCTCGGCGGCATGAACCTGTGGACGAACCGGCTGCCGGCCGCGCTCGGCGGCCTGGTGACGATCCTCCTGATCTACTGGGTCGGCGCGCGGCTGTTCGACCGCCCCACCGGCCTGGCCGCGGCCGCGCTGCTTGCGCTAAACCCCGTTCACATCCAGTTGAGCCGTTACGGCAACGAAAGCTGCCTTACACCGCTGCTCGCGCTGGCCCCGCTGGCGGCCTGGTTGTGGGCCGGGCTGCCGTTGGATGACCGCAACGACCCGCCGGGCCCCGGGCGCGCCATCCTCGCCGGCCTCGTAACCGGCGTCTGCTGCTACGGCTACGCCGCGCTGCGGCTCTTCCTGCCCCTCTACCTGACCGCCTGTGTGCTCGTCACGTGCCCCGCGTGGCTGCGGCTGACACGCACGCGCCGCGGCCTCAGTGCCGTCACGGGCTTGTTGCTCGCGCTCGCCGCCACGTTCGGCCCGCTGGCGTACAAACACATCACCGAGCCGCACGTCATCGGCCGACGTGCAGAGACAACCTGGATCTGGTCCCGCGACGACCCGCTGGCGGTGCGGGCGGCCAAAGTGCTCGAGCGCTGGGCACAGCACTTTCATCCCGACTACCTGTTCGAAAAGGGCGACGCGGACGAGGCGGTCTGGGCCGTGCCTTTCGGCTTCCTGCCGCGCTATCTCGCCCCGGCGCTGCTGACGGGCCTGATCTTCAGCGTACCCAAGCTGCGCGCCTCGCGCGCGGCACGTGTACTCCTGGTCGGCGTGCTGCTGTTTCCCATCGGCGACGCCTTCAACTGGCACGTCAGCCTGCACTCGCAGCGCACGGCCGCCGGTCTATGCGTGCTGATCCTGCTCGGCAGCCTCGGGATCAGTCGTCTGCTGGGATGGCTGCTGCGCAGACGGCTCCGCGTCTCGGCGCTCGCCGCCGCGCTCGCCTTCCTCGCCCTGATCGCGATCGAAGAACCTCGTTTCCTGAAGTGCTACTTCGGTGACCGTAGCAAGCGATTGACCGTCTATTACGACACGCACCAGGACCTGCTCGCCGCGTGCGACTGGCTTCGTCCGCGGCTGGCCGAGGTCGACGACGTCATCTGCTTTCCCACCGGTCCGGATCCGGGCTACACGCCCTGGGTCATCACGCTCGTCGCGCTGCAGCACGACCCGCGCCAGTGGTTCGCCGAGCCGCGGGAGGCCGACACGAGCGGGCCGTGGGACCGCTATACACGCTACGGGAAGTTCTACTTTCTGGCAGACGCGGCGCGTGGCGACCTGCTCGAGAAGCTGCGCGACAACGACCGCACCGAACGCGTCATCCTCTTCCTGCGGCCGCAGGACCCGGCCCCCTGCGGGCCACCCGCCCACGTCGTGCGGGACCCGAGCGGCACCCCAACAGTCCTGATCTACGATTGCCAGATGTAGCGGGCGTGCGCAGCCCGCCGCGTCACGCCAGCTTGAGCGCCATTTGCAGCCGCTCTTCGACCGTCGCCCAGTTGATGACCTCCGCGAACGCCTTGATGTAGTCGGCCCGCTTGTTCTGGTACTGGAGGTAGTACGCGTGCTCCCAGACGTCCAGCGCCAGGAGCGGCACCACGCCCCACACGCCCATGTTCTCGTGCTTCTCCGCCGCCAGCACGAGCAGCCGCTGCGCCGCCGGTTCGTACGCCAGAATTCCCCAGCCGCTCCCGTGCACCTGGGCGGCCGCGGCGGACAAATGCGCGTGGAAGGCCTCGAGCGCGCCGAAATCGCGTTTGATCAGCTTGGCCGCCTCGCTGCCGGCCGGCGGCTCCCCGCCCCCGCCCTTCTTCATGCTCTTCCAGTACAGGTCGTGCAGTAAGTGGCCCGACAGGTTGAACGCGAGGTCGTCCGTGACCGCGCGAACCCGCTTGATCTCCGCCCCGCCGGCCTGTCGAATCGCCGCCAGTTCCGCGACGGCCGCATTCGCGCCCTTCACGTAGCCGGCGTGGTGAATGTCGTGGTGCAGCTTCAGCGTCTGCACGCTCAGGAACGGCTCCAGGTCCGCATATCCGTACGGCAGCGGCGGCAAGTGATAGGGGCCTTCCTCGACACCCCCGGCCGCCGGCGCAGGCTTCGTCTCCTGCCCGAGCGCGGCGTGCTCGCCAAACAACATCCATCCGCCGACAACCGCGGCCGAACCCAGCACTTCTCGACGTGACACCCATGACATGGTCATTCCTCCAGCTTCGAACATGGCCCGCGCGGCACATGCCGCGTTATTTGCCGTCTGGACGCGCCACCCAGCGATCCGTCGCACGCTCGTACGTGACGATCTCGTCCGGCCTGAAGAACAGCTCGATTTCCGTCTTCGCCGTCTCCGGCCCGTCGCTGGCGTGCACGAGATTCATTCGCTGATCCAGCCCGAAATCGCCGCGGATGGTCCCGGGCGCCGCCTTGCGCCCATCCGTCGCCCCCAGCAGGTTGCGGACGACCGTGATCGCCTGCGGCCCCTCGAGCACCGCCAGGATCACTGGGCCGGCGGTCATGAACTCGACCAAACCGTCGTAAAACGGCTTGCCGCGGTGCACTTCGTAGTGCCGCTCCACCTGCTCCCGCGACGACCATTGCATCCTGAGCGCGGTAATCCGCAGCCCCTTGTCCTCGAACCGCGTCAGAATCCGTCCCACCAGATTCCGATGCAGCGTATCCGGCTTGAGGATAATCAGCGTCCGTTCCATACGTGCTCCCAAGGGCGTGTTTTGGTCACGGCGGCGATTGTAACCTCGTGGCAGGACTTGGGTAACCGGCCCCGCCCGTGCTTTGCGCGCCGGTACCGCTCTCGGGAGCCACTCCCGGGGCTACTTCCACCTCGCACTCATCAACGCCGCGACAGACGCCTCAGGCCCGCATCACGCCTGACCGTCGGCGGGCCTCCCCGCCCGGCAGTGCGCCACAGCCCACGAGCCTGCCCCCCAAACGCGGCGCACGCAGCCCCGTCGCGGAACGCAACGCACGCACCGTCCGCCGGTCGGACGTCTCCCGCAGCAGCGTCAGGTGCGCCGGCGTGTAGGCCGAAAGACCTGCCCCCAAACACCCGCGCCCCGCGCGGCACGGCGCCCACGCAGGGCGCTGCGGGTACGCCCCGCCGCCCCAAGCCGAAACGGCCGACGCCAGCACCGCTGATGACGTCGCAAACGCCTCGCAGGTGCAGAGCCGCGCTTGCCCGATCTATATGTACACGTATAATACGCATCCTGTTTATTTCTTGCGCTCGATCCAGCGGGTTCTGCAGAGCGACCGGATTCGCTCGGGGGTGAGGGCATTCCAGGCGGCGGAAGCTTCGGCCAGCAGGTTGTCGTAAT
>Ga0182017_10000549_pt1 | contig 29801 bp, 28 predicted proteins | sample 712E3DmetaG_FD_120492 | JGI IMG/M metagenome (GOLD analysis project Ga0182017, IMG submission 120492) | Permafrost microbial communities from Stordalen Mire, Sweden - 712E3D metaG | ecosystem: Environmental > Terrestrial > Soil > Wetlands > Permafrost | place: Sweden: Stordalen | collected... | reverse complement strand
TTCAATACCGAGGAATATTGACAGTATCACAATGAATATTGCTTCCCTGTGCAGTAAGAAAAACTCAAGAATATTTCCCATTATATATGTTATTTTAAATTTAGCAGTTGTTTAAGTCTCTGACTGATATACTCTTTGCCATGCACGGCAGTTGTTCCATTTATTATTTCATCCTGTAAATTAAGAATGAGTTTAGCGTCCTTATCAACTATTATCTTGAGCAGGTTGATGATATTGCAACCAAACATTTTACTGGCATCTGAAGGCATTTGTGCCGGATAGTCTGATTTACCAACTATCTGTACACCATTAACAACAATAGTTTTCCCATCCTGTGTAAGTTCACAGTTTCCGCCTGAAGAGGCCGCAAGGTCGATAATAACCGAACCTGGTTTCATCGCATTAACAGTCTCTTTCAAAAGCAGTACAGGGGCTTTTTTGCCGGGGATCTGAGCCGTAGCAATAACTACATCCGCAGCAATAGCACGTTGCTGGATAAGATCCTGCTGTTTCTTTTTGAATTCTTCGGTTTGCTCAACAGCATATCCGCCTGCTGCTGCATCTTCTTTTGCACCCTCAACTTCAACGAATTTTCCACCAAGGCTTTTAACCTCCTCTTTAACAGCAGATCTTACATCAAATACCTCAACCTGAGCTCCAAGTTTCCTGGCAATTGCAATTGCCTGAAGACCAGCTACTCCAGCGCCAAGAATAAGTACCTTTGAAGGTTTTATGGTTCCCGCGGCCGACATGAACATTGGGAAGAACCTTGGCAGCATTGAAGCAGCTTCCAGAACGGCTTTATAGCCTGATACAGTTGCCATTGAGGAGAGAATGTCCATGGACTGCGCGCGTGTTGTACGAGGAACAAGATCAAGCGCAAGAACAGAGAGACCTCGTACCCGTGCACTTTCCAGCCATTTACTGTTTTCAACAGGATTAAGAACTGTACAGATTACCTGCCCCTCCCTGAAAGATTTAATATCGTCACCAAGCGGAGGGTTAACAGATAACAACATTTCGGATTTTGAGATAACTCCATTTCTGTCAGCTGCAGAGGCACCAGCCGCCAGATAAGCTTTATCAGTGGCAAAAGCCCCTTCACCGGCATGATGCTCAATAATTACCTCAATGCCAAGTTTTTTTAGTATTGATACTTCACCAGGCAATAAAGCCACTCTGTTCTCTGTCCCGGAATCTTTTAGTATGCCAATTATCATATGGTTTGGTTTAAGTTCAAAAATCAGAATTTTGAAGTTCCAAATGAAGCAAAAAAAATTGTATTATAAACAGGCAGAGGGACGTTAAATCCCTCATGTCTTCTTTTAAACTCAAATCCTTATTGCCCAAAGAAATTCGACAACCAGAATTTATTAGCTTCATTTCTTGAGTGTGTTGCCTTAGCTCCTCCCCATCCGTGACGGCCCTCCGGATAGAGCATGAACTGAAATGATTTTCCTTCGTCTTCAAGTCTGGAGATCAGATGTATTGAATTCTGGAAATGTACATTATCATCCATATCTCCATGATTTAAATAAAGCTTCCCTTTATAATTCTTTACGAATGTGAGGGTTGAGCCATCTTTATAGCCCTCAGGATTATCCTGTGGAGTATCCATATAACGCTCTGTGTAGATATCATCATAAAGGCGCCAGTCGGTAACGGAAGATCCTGCAAAACCATGTGTCCAGTAATCTGCTCCTTTAGTGAGAGCTAAACATGTCATATAGCCACCGTATGAGGTTCCGGTAATACCCATTTTATCAGGATCAACGAACGGTCTGGTACGCAGCCATTTCACCGCATCGGCATAATCGGATATCTCCCATTTTCCAAGACATCGATAAATATAATCGAGCCCATTTTTACCAAACTGACCGGATCCTCTGTGGTCAACCGTAAATGTAATGATCCCATTTTGTGCATACCATGACGCCATATTCCCCTGCCATCTGTTATAAACAATTTTTGAATCCGGTCCTCCGTAAATTGTAAACACGACCGGATATTTCTTATTCGGATCAAAATTTAATGGATACGTGATAATAGCCGGCATATTAAAAAGATCATCTGAAGTCATTATTTTCACAAATTCTGCTTTTGAATTCTTGGCAGGATCGAAAGTGGGTTGTTCAACCTTATAGATCTCTTTTATAACCTTCGCTTTTTTGTCATATGCAATTATTGAACCGGGAGAAGTAATGCTACTCCAGGTATCAATATAGTAGCTTCCTTTTGGTGAAACAGTTACGTTATGTGAGCCAGGTCCTTTTGAGATCTGAAGCAGATTCTTTCCGTCTAGACCAACACTGAAAAAATGGTTGTCAGTCGATTCGGGACCGGTTCCTGTAAAATAAACGATTTTTGCATCTTCATCAACTCTAGAAATACTATATACTCTCCAGCTCTCATTTGTAAGCTGAGCGATCATCTTTCCATCCCACCCATAATAGTAAAGATTCTCCCAGTCGTTTTTGCAGCTTCTGAGGATAAATCCAGTGCCATTCTTCATCACATAGATATCCTCGAAAAATTCAACCCATGTTTTTCTTGATTCCGAGTAGATCTGTGTATAATCTCCTGCCGAAGGGTCGGCCAGAATAATTCTAATATCATTCTGATCGCGGTTAAGCACCTGAACAGCAAGCTTTTTGCTATCTGGTGTCCAGAAGGGCCAGGCAATATATTGATCAACATTATAATCGGTTTTAACCCATGTAGTCTTTGCAGTAGCTATATCAGCAATGCCCATTTTCACTTTAGGATTCGGATCTCCTGGTTTCGGGTAGGGAGTTACTTCCAGGAGACCATGGATGCCGTCGGCCTCATCAAGACGGTTAAGGGTGAAAACAGGAACCTGTGTCTCATCGGTTCTCAGGTAAGCAATTTTATTCCCATCCGGAGAGAACCAGAATGCTGCATAGTGGCTTACTCTTTCGAGAATTTCTTCCATGTAAACCCATGATGAATAACCATTGTAAACTTTATCTGAAGCATCGTTTGTAAGACGTATTTCCTTGTCGCTTACAAGGTCATAAACATAAAGGTCCTTATTTTTAGTATAGGCAATTTTCTTTCCATCCGACGAAAATCTAGTATTCACCTCAGGCACTTTATCAAAAGTGAGTCGCTTTAAGTCTTTGTCACCGATTTTGAAATAATAAAGATCATTTTCTTTCACAAAAATGACACTTTTCATATCCTGACTGATAATGTCTAAAAATCCTAGATTAGTACCTTTAGGCAAAGATTCGCTTAACAAATCCCTTTCAGATTTTGGAGCTGTATATGCAACTCCTTTCCCTGTTTTAATGTCAACATTCAGAGTAAGAGGTTTCTTTTCAGCATCCAATGTCTGAAAAATATAGTGTGAGTCATCAGTCCATCCGGTAACTCTGACCGGATTACCACCTCCACGCTGTCCAAACTGTGCCTGCAGCTGATTTTCAAACAGAGAAAAATATAATAACAGACAAACAAGAATTGGAAAAAAAATGACTCTTTTCATAAGTATTAAATTAGGACTATAATTATTGTTGTTTAAGAAAACAAAAATAATCAAATCCATTTATCATTTACATAAGTTATTGCAAAACACTAAAGATATCAAATCCTCACAAACAAGAATAACTTGGATAGTGCGACGGAATAGTGCGGTAAAAACCTAGCTTTTTAAACTACCAATTTGTAATATTAAATGATCCTCTTAAAAGTATTATTTAGAAGAAATATAAATTATTGTTATTTTATTAACATTGTTATTTTATTAACAGATAAATATTATATTTGCATCGAAGTTCGTTTTTAAAAATTATTAAAAATTTTCATAAAAACTAATATATATTTGAAATTCAGATAAATATGAAACAAATTAGAACACTTGCAGATCTAATAAAAATTAAAGATGAGTATCTGTCAAAGTCAAAAGAATCAGAAAAAAAAGATGCTCCTGGTGGGAAGGTCCGGATCAGGGTTCACATGGGAACAAGCGGAATTGCTTCCGGAGCCCGTGCGATACATGATTTTCTTACAATTGAACTTGAAAAACGGAATATCGATGCTATCGTAATCAAAACCGGAGATATGGGTTATTGTTTTGCCGAACCAACAATTGAAGTTACCCTTCCTGGTGAAGAACCTGTTATATTCGGAAATGTCGATAAACTGCGAGCGGATGAGATTATTGAGAAGTTTATAAAGAACGGGGAATATGTTGAAGGTATATTACCTGTAAACTACCAGATAATAAACTAATTAAATGGAGGAAATTAAAATGGTAAAATACAGGAAACAGATACTTGTTTGCAGTGGTGCTGGATGCGATTCCAGGCATAGTGAGGAAATCCTCGATAACCTTAAGCTTGAACTTGAGGCTTTGGCGCTTGAAAATGATATTCAGGTAATTAAAACAGGTTGTTTTGGACTTTGTGGACTTGGTCCAGTCGTTAAAATAATGCCTGATGATATCATTTATACAAAAGTAACTCCCGAAGATGCTGTTGAAATAATTTCAGAACATATTGTAAAAGGGAAAAAGATTGAAAGACTGGTTTATAAAGACCCGTTAACCCAAAAACTGGTATCAGCATCATCAGAAATGGCTTCATTTAAAAAGCAGCTCAGGATAGTGCTAAGGAATTGTGGAATTATCGACCCTGAGAGCATCGGGGAAGCTATTGCGAGAGATGCATATCTTGCTCTGGGAAAGGTACTTAAAGAAATGAAACCTGTTGATGTAATAAAACTTATCCAGGATTCAGGTCTTCGCGGTCGAGGCGGTGCAGGTTTTCCTACCGGTTTGAAATGGAAACTGGCTTTTGAAAATAAATCTGATGAAAAATATGTTGTTTGTAATGCGGACGAAGGTGATCCAGGAGCTTTTATGGACAGATCTGTTCTGGAAGGAGATCCTCATTCAGTCCTTGAAGCTATGGCAATTTGCGGATACTGTATTGGTTCATCCAGGGGATTAATATATATCCGCGCTGAGTACCCCCTTGCAGTAGCCCGATTAATAACCGCAATTAAACAGGCCAGGGATATTGGACTTCTTGGAAATGATATATTTGGAAGTGGTTTCAATTTTGACATTGAAATAAAATATGGTGCAGGCGCATTTGTTTGCGGCGAAGAGACTGCCCTTATCCACTCCATGGAAGGGTTGCGCGGTGAACCAACCGTAAAACCTCCTTTCCCTGTAGAATCAGGATTCAGAGGTAAACCAACTAACGTAAATAATGTTGAAACTTTTGCGTGTATCTCCCCTATAATTCTGAAAGGAGCCTCATGGTTCAGCAGCATTGGAACCGAAAAATCAAAAGGTACAAAGGTTTTTGCCCTTGCAGGAAAAATAAATAATGTAGGTCTTATTGAGGTTCCAATGGGGACGACTCTGCGCGAGGTGATTTTTGAGATTGGAGGAGGAATACAATATGGTAAAAAATTTAAAGCAGTTCAGACCGGTGGTCCCTCAGGGGGCTGTCTAACTGAAAAACATCTTGACACACCGATCGATTTTGATAACCTTGTTGCTGCAGGCTCAATGATGGGATCAGGAGGTATGATAGTGATGGATGAAGATGACTGTATGGTCTCAATATCAAAGTACTACCTCGACTTTACGATGGATGAGTCGTGCGGAAAATGTTCACCATGCCGAATAGGGAACACACGCCTGCACGAACTTTTGGAGCATATCTGTAAAGGAAATGGTACTATGGCGGATCTCGACAGGTTAAGAAACATGAGTCTTGTTATCAAAGACACTGCTCTTTGTGGTCTGGGACAGAGCTCTCCAAATCCGGTTCTTTCGACGCTCGAAAACTTTATGGATGAATATGTAGCACATGTTGTTGACAAAAAATGTCCTGCCGGAAAATGCCGTGACCTGATGCAATATTTCATAATTTCAGATAATTGTGTTGGTTGCACCGCCTGTGCAAGGGTGTGCCCTGTAAATGCAATTACAGGTGAGCGCAAAGAACCACATCTAATCAATCCTTCAATCTGCATTAAATGCGGTGCCTGCATCGAGAAATGCAAGTTTGATGCAATAATAATCAAGTAATCAATGAAGTGCTGGAAATGGAAACAATGAAACTTACAATAGATAATAAAATAATTGAAGTGCCTAAGGGTACAACTCTATTTAAAGCTGCCAGGGAGTTGGGTATAGAAATTCCTACACTCTGTTACATGGAGCTGCATGATCTGAATATTGAAAATAAACCTGCCGGATGCCGCATTTGTGTTGTTGAAGTTCAGGGAAGACGTAACCTCGCTCCCTCCTGTGCTACAAACTGTGAGAATGGCATGGTGGTGAAAACACATTCTACCAGAGTTCTGAATGCAAGGAGGACAGTAATGGAATTTATCCTATCAGATCATCCTAAAGAATGCCTGATATGTCCAAAATCCGGAAGCTGTGATCTGCAAAACATGGCTATCAGGCTTGGTATCAGAGAAATACCTGGTACAGAAATAGCTAAAATGTCGACCTACAGAAAGGATACATCTCCCTCAATTATCAGAGATCTTGACAAGTGCATAATGTGCCGCCGGTGCGAGACTATGTGTAATGATGTTCAGACCGTTGGAGCATTATCCGCTATCAACAGAGGTTTTATGGCCGTTGTTTCACCGGCTTTCGAGCAAAACCTGGAGCATTCAACCTGCACTTATTGCGGTCAATGCGTTGCTGTTTGTCCTACAGGGGCACTTACTGAAGTTGACCATACACCTGATATACTCAGGGCCCTGGCAGATCCTACGAAAACAGTTATTGTTCAGACTGCCCCCGCTGTGCGGGCTGCCCTTGGTGAGGAATTCGGAATGGAACCAGGCACACTTGTAACAGGAAAAATGGTTGCGGCTTTAAGAGTTCTTGGGTTCAAATATGTTTTTGACACAGATTTTGCAGCCGACCTTACTATAATGGAAGAGGGCAGCGAATTCCTCGATCGTCTTTCTCGTCACCTGAAAGGAGACGAAAGCGCAAAATTGCCGATATTAACATCCTGTTGCCCGGGTTGGGTGAACTTCTTTGAATCATATTTCCCAGATCTTAAGGACATACCATCAACTGCAAAATCACCTCAGCAGATGTTCGGGGCTATAGCAAAAACATATTTTGCCGAAAAAATCGGGATTGGTCGTAAGGATTTGGTTGTAGTTTCAATAATGCCTTGTCTCGCCAAGAAGTATGAATGCCAGAGAGAGGAATTCTCAACAGATGGCAACCGGGATGTCGATTATTCTATATCAACCAGGGAATTGGCTGCCTTCATAAAACAGGCTAACATTGATCTTAACAATCTTGAAAGTGAAGAATTTGATTCACCTATGGGAGAATCAACAGGAGCCGGTGTGATTTTCGGAAATACAGGCGGTGTTATCGAGGCTGCTGTACGTACAGCATATGAGCTCAACACAGGTAAGAAGCTTGAAAAAGTTGATTTTATGGAACTTCGGGGACTCGAAGGCGTCAGGGAAGCTACTATTGATTTCAATGGTACTCCTATCAGAATAGGAATTGCACATGGCCTTGGGAATGCCAGAAAACTGCTTAATGATGTAAGAGCCGGCAAATCGAAATTCCATGCCATAGAAATCATGGCTTGTCCCGGTGGTTGTATAGGTGGCGGAGGCCAGCCTCTTCACCATGGAAATTCTGATATAATAAAGGCCAGAGCTGCAGCAATATACAGGGAAGACAAGAAAAAAATATTGAGAAAATCTCATGAAAATCCATTCATAATAAAACTTTATAAGGAATTTCTTGGAAAACCAAACAGCGAAAAAGCACATCATCTGCTTCATACGCATTATTTTGATAAGAAGAAAAAATTCATTGTTAAACAATAGTTTGTACCGGCTGGTCAACAATAAAATATAGAAATATGTCAAGTATTAAAATTGAACTAAGAGAGGAAGATGTCAAAAGAATAAAAGAGATCTGTGCATCGTTCCGTAATGACCCTCAGGAGTTGATAAACGTTTTACATAGATGTCAGGAGCATTTCGGGTATCTGCCCGCTGAAGTGCAGGAGGTTGTTTCTGAAGAGCTTACTGTTCCGGTCGCAAAAATATATGGTGTTATAACATTCTATTCTTTCTTCACAATGACACCTAAGGGAAAGCATCCCATAAGCATTTGTATGGGCACTGCCTGTTATGTCAGGGGTGCTGAAAAGGTGCTGGACGAGTTTAAAAGGGAACTTGGGCTTCAGGTCGGACAAACAACTAAGGATGGAAAGTTTTCTCTTTCAAGTTTACGGTGTGTTGGCGCTTGCGGCTTGGCTCCGGTTGTTCTTGTGGGTGATAAAACTTATGGAAGGGTCGCTCCTGACGATGTAAAGAATATACTTAAGGAATACGAACAGTAAGATTATCCCTGATTTTGTTTTCAGGTTGATAAAAAAGCCGGGGCTTTTTGGTCCCGGCTTTATTTTTTTCAATTATTTCTTTTTCTTTGGAGCGGCTTTCTCACCTTCATTAGCAGCATCATATTTCTTCTGAGCCTCGGCTAAATTTGTTTTCGCAATTTTAAGAGCATCTTTGACAGTACTCTTATTGGCTTTCCCTTTTGTAAGATCATTCGTACCTGTAGTTGACTTTTTTGTTGCATCCTTCATTCGTGTGTCAAGCGCTTTTGAGTCCAGTTTATATTTTGCACTAAGAGCTTTTAAATCAGCTCTAGCCTGGGTAGCTTCATCCTTGTCCTTTGAAGTAGTAAGCTTTTGCAACGATTTTTGCTGTGTAGCATAATCTTTGTCAAGTCTCTTCTTTTCCGATGTAATTGCTTTAATTTCTGTTTTTGATTCAGAGGTCAACTGATTTCCAGCTGTAATTAATGAATCGGCAACAGCCAATTTACGTTCATTCAAGTCAACTTTAGCTTTAGCTGTGTTAACTCCTGTTTCAAGTCTCTTCAATTCAGCGGCTTTTTTATCCTGTGGAGAAGGAGTCTGAGCATTTATCAGAAGAGAAGCTGTTAGTAAAAATGATAATACTACAAAAAATCGAAGTTTAAATATTGTTCTCATATTTATAAAATTTAGTTTATTAAATTTGAATTACAGGTTAGCAATTATATCAATAAAACATTTTTCCGAGGTTGCTCAATAAATTTATTCAATTGATATTCAATGTAATATCAAAAATATATACAAATCAGATTTCAAAGATTAAAACAATAAGGAAAGATAATACATCTGAAATTCATTTACAACTTGTTTTTTGTTTTTTGTTTCCGGTTAATTAGTTCTTCTTCAAAAACACATTCAGCATAAGAGTTCCTTCACTGAATCTCACAGAAAATCATTTCTGCCTTTTGACTCCATTGCCAATACGGTCATTCAGCAACTTAGGTTTTACGAAATCAGACCTGTGCCCGGCATTTTTTTGATACCAGAAAAAGTACTCTTTCTGTCTTCTTTTATCTTCAGGATGCTTTGCCACATAAACCTTTTTCCCGGTAAAGGGATCTGCTCCTGTATAATATATCAGGGTTGAAAGAGTCATTGGTGTCGGGGTGAAATCCTGCACCTGTTCAGGCTTGATCCCCAGGTTTTTAACCTCATTTGTGAGTGCTTTCATATCATTATCGGTGCATGCCGGATGTGATGAAATGAAATATGGAATTAGTTCAAATTTCAAACCGTTTTCTAATACAATTTCCTCAAAATGTTTCTTAAACTTGCGGTAGAGAGTGAATGGAGGTTTTCGCATCTGAGCAAGTACATGAGGGGAAGTATGTTCCGGAGCTACCTTCAGTCTGCCTGAAACATGCCCTTTTACCAGTTCCTTTAAATATTCATTTTCAGACTTACCAGCACTTTTGTTCCACTCCGGAAATAAAAGGTCATATCTCACGCCGCTACCGATAAAAGCTTTCTTTATTCCTTCAGTACTGTTAACCTTCCTGTAAAGGTTTGTAAGTCGCTGATGACTGGCATCAAGGTTTTTACATACTCCCGGCCAGATGCAGGAAGGCCGTGAACATTTTTCACATACAGACATGTCTTTGCCTTTCATCCCGTACATATTTGCAGAGGGACCGCCCAGATCAGAAAGGTAACCCTTAAAATCCGGAAGTGAAGAAATTTTATCTATTTCATTCATGATTGATCTCTCCGACCTGCTAATAATCTGTTTACCCTGGTGAGCCGCTATAGCGCAAAAACTGCAACCGCCAAAGCAACCACGATGAATATTAACTGAAAATTTAATCATTTCATAGGCAGGAATATGCCCTTTTTTGTTATATTTTGGATGGGGCATATACATGTATGGCAAATCATATGAACGATCAGCATCAGCCTCATCCATTGGAGGAAATGGCGGGTTAATAATAACATTGAAATCACCAGAGGGTTCAATTAACCTCGATGCTTCAATTTTATTAGATTCCTTTTCAAAAACAACAAAATTTTCTGAAAACAATGATTTATCTGACTTACATTTTTCGAACGAATGAAGAAAAAATTCGAACCATTTCTTCCGAACCGGCAAAGGGTTGTCTCTTTTAGCAATAAATGCTGTCTGAGGTATGGTTTTAAGAGATTGGAATGGAATTCCTTTGCTTAATAATTTTACTATTTCTCTTATAGGCTGCTCCCCAATCCCATAAACCAGAAGATCTGCTCCGCTGCTAATAAGTATTGATGGCTCCAGGGTATCTTTCCAATAATCATAATGGGTGAGTCGGCGCATGGAAGCCTCAATACCACCAATAATCACAGGAACTTCAGGGAAAATACTTTTTAAGATTTTCGTATAGACAATTGTAGGATAATCCGGCCTGAATCCTGCTTTGCCACCCGGTGTGTAAGCATCATCGGAACGTAATCTGCGGGCAGCTGTATAATGATTGACCATTGAATCCATATTCCCTGCAGTAACTGCAAAAAAATATTTCGGGCTTCCAAGTTTCCTGAAATCTCTGAGATCATCTTTCCAGTTAGGCTGCGGCACAATAGCAACTCTGAATCCTTCTTCTTCAATAACTCTGCTTATTACTGCCGGACCAAAGGAAGGATGGTCGACATAAGCATCACCGCTGAATAATATTACATCAATCTCATCCCATCCATACGAGATTACCTCTTTTTTAGTGACGGGCAGAAATTTGTTTTCTGAATCTATTTGAGTTTTCACGATCGCAATTTACTTAAAATTACTAACTTGCATATCAATCTGAAAATAACAAACTCTAAACCTGACAACTATCATGAGTACCAGGCTCTCTCCAGGTTCAAGATACTTTAAGAGAGTAATCCTGACTGCTATATTATCTATTTCGATCCTCATCTTGACTCCTAACAAAATCCTGGCTCAGAACTCAGGCTTAAGGCCTCGTATTGGTCTTGTATTAAGTGGCGGCGGTGCTTGCGGTTTAGCACACATCGGTCTCTTAAAGGTGATGGAAGAAGCTGGACTAAGGCCAGACTTTATCACTGGGGTCAGCATGGGAAGTATTATCGGCGGACTCTATTCAATCGGCTACAGTTCCGACAGTCTTGAAAAAATCGTTAAAATCATAAACTGGGATAATTTGTTCTCAAACAAGATACCTGAAAACAAAATTATATTTTCTGAAAAAAGACATTACCTGAACAGCATTATCTCATTCCCGGTAACATTCAAAAGAGTGGTGCTCCCATCAGGATTAATCAACGGGCAACAGATAGAAATGACACTTGGCTATTATACATGGCCTGCAGCAGATATTAATGATTTTTCGAACCTTCCCATTCCTTTTATGTGCCTTGCAATGGATTTGGTAAAATGCCAGAGAGTTGAACTCAAACACGGATATCTTGCAGATGCCATGAGAGCCAGCATGGCAGTCCCCTCTGTAATGACTCCGGTGAAACTTGACTCTCTCTGGCTGATAGACGGTGGATTTCTGAGGAATTTTGCGGCGAGTGAGGTTCATGAAATGGGCGCTGATATAGTAATTGGATCATATGCCGGTGGAAAATTTGCAAAGGAAGATAAACTTCAGACTGCTCCGGATATCCTGAAGCAACTTGGTTTCTATGCCAGTTTAATTGACTATAAGGAAGAGAAGAAACTTGTAAATTATTTAATCGAACCTCCTTTAGATGAATTTATAGGTACAGAATTTGACAGAGCTGATACTATTATTCAAAGAGGCTATATGGCAGCAGTACCATTTAGAGAAATTTTCAGGAAACTTGCAGATTCACTCAATAAAATCGCTCCTCAGAAGATGCCTGAAAACATTATAAACAAAAAATATTATACTTTCGATAAAATTGAAATAAATGGCAACAAAATACACTCAGACAATCAAATATTTAAGGTTCTCGACATCAACCCCGGAGAACAAGTTGACAAGAACCTTCTTAAAGAGAATATGGAACTCCTCTATGGAAAGGTCTGGTTTGAAAAAGTAAATTACAGTATTATTAAGAGAAACGATTCACTGATTCTGGTGATTAATTGTGTCGAAAAACCAAGGGCAATTATCTACGGATCTGTCCATTATGATGAGGCTTTACAATCCGGAGCTATTATTGGCCTGACAGTAAATAACCTGCTTTCAGACAGGTCAGTCATTGATCTGAATTCATCAATTGGGCAGTATTACAGATTGCAGTTTGACTATTCCCAGTTTGCCGACAGATATAATAAATTTGGGTTTTCGGCAAATATCTATGCCGATAATACACTATTACCAATGGTACTGGTCAGAGGGGACCAGGGAAATTTTATAAGCAGAAATCTTTACACGGGAATCAGTCTGGTAAAAAGATTCGGCCTTAATCACATGATGAATATCTCGTCAAGATATGATGTAATGAACCTGTTTCCTGATTTCATTACCAGTGAACATATAAATAAACTTGGATATAATTACCTGACTTTTGATTTTGACTATAATATCAATACACTTGATAACAAGCATTTTCCAAACGATGGGATCATCTTCAATATTTCAGCCAGCACTTCAAAGCTTCTGTCAGCAACTTCAAATTACGATTCAACAAATATGACTTTCAGGGAAACCTCCGGGAGTAGTTTGACATTTAAGAGATTCTATACCTTCAATGCAAGTTACAGGCAATATTTTTCACCTTCAAAAAAGATTACATTTTCAATGGGTGGCGAAGCTCTTTTTATAACAAACAGTGATTCAATCTCGTCTCAGAACAACTTTTATCTGCTTGGCGGCATTGTGTCGGTCAGTAAACGATCAATCCCCATGGTCGGGTTCCATGCAAATGAAATATATGTAAAAAAACTGGCAGGAGTCAGTGGTGAAATGGATTTCGAATTATTTCCTTCTTTCCATCTGAACCTAATGGCTAACCTTTTTGCATTACAGGAAAAAGAACCTGAGGAGACGTATACATTTCTTGCCGGTTACGGAATAGGTGCAGGCTACATGTCAGTTGTAGGTCCGCTCAGGATTGGAATTATGCAGGGACTAAACAACAAAAACAGTTATTTTAAGCAGATAAAAGGTTTTATAAGCCTGGGATATAATTTCTGAGGCTGCTTTGACTGCAGGAGGCTTTCTGCAAAAGAAATATCAAAAACTTTATCTACGATAATATTCGTTTTTAATTTTTACTATACGGCCTGATTGTTGCATTAATAATTCCTGAGTTTAATATTGCAATTTTGGCATAGCTTGAACATAAAGGTTAGAAGCAGAATGGAGACATTAAAAGTAATACAACATCATAAACGGATTGGAAAGCTTATTTCAGAAAGGAAGGTTAAACAATCACTTGATATTCTGGATGGTATGATTAATGAGTCAGCAGGTGGGTTTTTGCGGGATGAATATGATAATATTGTTCTTACCTACCGTAATATTCTCAGATATACAATGGAAGGAGTAAAAGATCCCGAGAGGAATAAAATATATCTGAAACTCATGCAGTCTATATTAACACTGTCCGATCGTGTCAAACAGGACATATTGTCACATTATTCGGGATGGCAAACCTACTGGATAAAACAACAAATAGAAAAAGAGTATAAGCTCAGCGGAAGATCAATCGTGGAAACTGTTGATGATCTTATGTTTAAACAGGAGCTTGATGAATGGCTTAAACTTACAAACGAAATTAATCCGGATCCCGAATCTGAAATTTTCAGAAAACATAAACAACTTATTAAGAATATATTTAATCACCTGTGGCTTACAGATTATTATGGTGAAGCTGAAGACAGTCTGATCTATATAATCCGTTCTTCAGGAAAATTCAGGTGGCACGAGATAAGTATTTTTGTCAGTGCGGTAACACTCAGCCTCTTTAGAACCTGGCAACCTGAGAAAATATCTCATCTGATCAGTATGTACGAAGATGGTAAAGAGCAGGTGCGTGAAAGGGCGCTGGTCGGTCTTATCCTCAGTCTTCATTACTACAATGGAAGAATATTATTGCACCCGGAAATACGATCCAGAATTGTTGAGATTAGCAAAATGGAAAAATTCAGGGAACATTGCAGTATTATTGTTTTACAAACAATCAGGTCGCGCGAAACAGAAAGCCTGAGCAAAAAACTTAATGATGAAATTCTTCCTCAAGTTGCAAAACTCAAACCAAGAATTGAGGAAAAACTTGATCTGGATAAACTTCTGCCAAAAGACTTGAATGAGGGAAAAAATCCAGATTGGTCCGAAATGTTCAGCGAATCTGATGAGATTTTCAAGACTATGGAGGAACTTACAAATCTTCAGATGGAGGGTGCTGATGTCTATATGTCTGCATTTGCAAATATGAAACATTTTGATTTCTTCAAAGATTTCCAGAACTGGTTTGTGCCATTTTACACTGAGCATGAAGTTGTCGATACCATTTATGATGATGAAGTACTTGGCCCTGGAACAAACGACCTTGCTGAGGCTTTATTCAAGACACCGTTCATATGCAATTCAGACAAATATTCTCTTCTACTTAATCTCAAATATCTTCCGACTGCACAGAAAACGATGATGCTGAAGGTCTTCAGGATGGAACTTGAAGGACTTGACCAGCTTAATGCAGATGACTCAGGAACAGACCCTTATAAAAGTTTCAGGGTATTCGTGACCCAGTATCTCCAGGATCTTTACAGATTCTTCAAACTATCACCATATAAAAAAGAATTTGAAGATATTTTCAATGGCAAACTTGATATTTATAACTCAGAATTCTTCAGGATGTCGTGTAGTTCCATTGAAGCGGAAAACGGCCTTGCAGATTATTTCTTCAGCAAAAATTATTTCGATGATGCACTTGATTTGTTTCTCAAACAGATCAATGAAAGGCCTGATGATGCACAGCTTTATGAAAAGATAGGATACTGTTATGAAGTGGCTGATTTTTTTGATGAGGCACTCAAATATTACCGGAGGGCGGAACTAATTGACAGAAAGGTCTGGACAGTTAAGAAGATCGCTTTCTGCCTGCGTCGTCTTGGGAAAAATGAAGAAGCTCTGGAGTATTATCTTCAGTCGGGTGATCTGGAACCGGAGAACATTAATACGACAATAATGATTGCACTCTGTTATATTGATCTGAAGGAATACGATAAGTCACTTCAATATTATTTCAAGGTAGAATATAAGGAACCAGGGAATATTAAAATTCTGCGGCCCATTGCCTGGTGCTATCTGGCACTTGGCAGATTTGATGATTCAGAGAGATATTACGAACGTCTTTCTGCTGAAAAACTCACGGCTCATGACTATATAAACAAAGGTCATCTTGCGCTTTGTCAGGGGAATAAGAAAGAAGCTGTCGAGAATTATAAACAGAGTATTGTAAGTGGTGAAATCTCGAGAGAAGACTTTATGAGTATTTTTACGGAGGACAGGGCATTACTCATCTCAAACGGAGTAAACCCTGATGATCTTCCAATTTTACTTGACTACCTGTTCTTTATTGTCCTATAGCCTTTCAGTGTCACCATAGATTTTCATCCTTATGGAGTCCCGATCATGAAATGGCGGCCTTCCATCCGGAGGCATCGGCATCCTTCTGTTTTCCCTGAAGTTTAATGAATCGCGTTGATTCCGTCTGTTTGCCCTTATCATTTCAGCTCTTTTCTGATCCATCTCTTTTAGCCTGGATATCTGGTCCTTGGACAGGCTCGGTTCAAGTTCTGTCCAGAATTCCTTCATGGTAGTATCAAGTTTTTTTCTGAAATCATTTTGAATCTCACTATTTTTTACGGCATATTTTGAAAGAAGATGATCAATTTTTTCCTTTTGTTTTTCATCTGGTTGAATTACTTCATAAAATCCATTGCGAAATCTCTCTTCTGAGAAAAAAACTCTGACAGGCTTCAATCTGTGATATCTTATTTGTGCAGAAGTAAGCATTCCCATCACAAATCCAATAATGAGAGTAATAATAATTATGATGATCGGTTTAGCTTTCATGTTGTGAATTTTAATTTCCTGTAAGCAGGCATACTATGCTTTCATCATAACTATTACTCAGTCCAAGTACGGAATTGAAAGATAATGATCCTTGCGTCAGGAAAATAGAAATAAGCAATAATACGATGGCTGCAACACCAGTGAGAGCAATACGGTAAAATATTGAATTCATTGACTTTACAAATTCAACTTCCTGATTAACAGATGCAGCGGCTGAATAAATCCTCAGCAAAACTTTGTCACGAAAATCCTCATCGAAAGAGTATTTTACACCTGCTTCTTCCAGTTTTTTCATAATATCCTCAGAATTTGCGTCTGTTGATAATGAACTGATCATTAGTTTTTTAACATCTACCAGTTTCATAATTATGATAATTTATCTAATATTTCTCTTAATTGTTCCTGTGCCCTTGATAATCTTGAAAGAACGGTGCCAAGCGGCAAGTCGAGGATCTCTGCAGTCTCCTTAGTGGAATAACCCTGCAACATCCTCATTGTTAATATAACACGAAATTTTGGTTCCATCTTCAAAAGTGCTTTATCCACTATTTCCCTTGCATCTTTTCTTTCTTCGTAATCCTGATCAGCAACCTCAAATTCATGCATATCAGCATTTCCTTTTTGCGAGAAAATTGAAAAAAATCTTTTTTTTCTTTTTATCTCATTAAGGGATAGGTTTACTGCGATTCTCTGTATATAAGTTGACAGCTTTGCCTCTCCCCTGAACTCGGACAATGAGTAATATAGTTTTATAAATACTTCTTGCCCTATATCTTCTGAAAACACAGAATCTCCAAGCATCCCCTTAACCGTACGTGCAACCATTCCCTGGTATCGTGTCACGATCTCCCCGAAAGCATTCTTATCGCCTTCCAGTGATGATTTTATAAGTTCGTATTCATCAAAGCTCTTATACGATTCCTTAATCATCCTTTCAATAGACAATTATATGGTTGTAAATATTCCGTTATGTTAATTTTTATTAACAATTAAAAACAAGACAATAAAGAATATTGTCTTTCCAAAACGTTAATTTATTGATTTTTCAACAGTTACATTAGGTTCATCAAGAAGCTTTGTTTCAAGGTCATTAGTAAATTTTATAAGATAGAGTTTCTGATTTTCAAAACCGTTTCCCTCCTCTTTTCTCTTAAAACGAAAGGAGGTCTGCAAGAGGTCAGGATTATGTATATCAGGGTTGGAGATAAATTTTTTCCCATACAAAGCCAGACCGCTCAGAAAATAGTAAGTAAGGTCATATCCTTCCCATGCGAAACTGTTTTCATTTGGTTCCGTTAAAAATTTATGCCGGAATGAAGCATTGAAATTTTTCACATCCTGCATATTATAATCAATCCAGAAAGGAGTATAAAGTTCAATTCCAAGGTCAAAATAGTCTTTCCAGTCTTCATTATCCAATCCTCTGATGGCAGGATATCCCATAATCCGGATATCGAATTTCTTTGATAATGTTTTAAGATTTGCAATGCATTCGCTCATCATTGGAGGATCCTCAGAAGCAATAATTACGAAATTTCTTACCTGATCAGATAATGCATTTTCAAGCCTGTTAATTGAATCTTCATCCTGATTCGACCTGCTATAAAAGATAAACTCTTTAAACTTGATCTCTTCATAAGGTACTTTTGTCGTCAATTCCCTGAATATTTTATTCTTAAAAGAATCAATATCAGGATTTATATGAGTCGAGTCCGAATGAATGAAGATAAAATTGTCATCCCAAAAATTAATCAGTCTTTTTGAAATAGCATCCTGAGCTACCTCAAGTGACGGATTCACTTTAAACAGAAAAGGATTGTTCTTAAGAGGAGCATTATTTTCTAACTGAACAGGTGAAATAACAGGAATCTCAAATTGTTTGGTATAAGTGGCAACCAATGAAAGGTTACGCGAATAAACAGGGCCTATAATCAGATCCATGTCTTTAAGTGCACCTGATTCAATCAGCCTTATAGCTCCTACAGTATCGCTTTCAACATCGTATATATGCAGATTAATATTCAGGCCAAGTGACCTGAGAGTATCTGAGGCAATAAGTACTCCCTCATAAAGTTCAAGAAAACCAAGGGTGCCCGGGAAGATCCATTCTTCTTCTCGTTTATTTATCTTATAGACCGGTTTTCCTTTAACAATTTTTGAAGAGTCAATTTCAGTCCGATTTGAATTTTCCTGAAAATAGAGAGGCAACAATAATGCTACATTAAAAGTTCCCTTTAAATTATTAACCGGAGTGATTCCGAAAGTATTGTCATGCTGAATGACAAGATCTTCCTTCACAATTCTAACACTATCAGCCCTGCGGGTTTCAGGTGTCACAACTACAGGAACATTAACTAAAGGGATACGGATAAAATCATCTACTTTGGGAAATAAAAGTCCTTTGTTCTCCCGTCTCAGTTCCTTCACTGTTATACCATATTTCTCTGCGATGGAATAAAGGTTCTCTCCTTTAACAACTTTATGTTCTAAAATGTTTTTTTCCGGTGCCTGAAGTTTCTGATCATTATTCATAAACTGCCTTCTCGGTATGGCAATCTCAAATCCTACCGGCATCTTATTAATTTCAATATTTGGGTTACTTTGGACGATCTCATCCTCCGAGACATCAAATTTTTTTGATAAAGCAAAGACTGTCTCCCCGGCACTAAGTTTATGATAGATAAATTTCGTTTCATCTCTGGTCAATTTTGTGACCTGTTTCTGATTTTTTGGCTTTTGAACATTGTCAACAACTGGGATTTTAAGTGACTGACCAACTTTCAAACCATCTGCTACTGCTGGGTTTTCTTTAGTAAGTTCCTGTGGAGTAATCTCATAAGCTTTAGATATTGAATAAGCTGTTTCTCCCTTCTTCACGGTATGTATATAATATGATTTCCCGGAAATAATTACTTTGTCCCTGGATTTTTCTACGACAACCTGCCCCTGTAGATTCCCCGGGAAAAAGAGGAAAGTAAGAAATGTCGCCAATATCAGTTTTTGAATTTTTATCATCTTTTAAAACGTTCTAAGAAAATCTCTGCAATTCGTTTCAATTCTTGACACTATATCTGAAATATCTGCACGCATAAATTTGTCGCCTGTAATACTTTCAAAAAGTTCAATATATCGTTCAGACACTTCTGTTACAAACCTATTTGTCATTTCAGGTATTTTTTCTCCTGTCCTTCCCTGAAAATTATTTTCCATAAGCCATTCCCTTACAAACTCTTTTGAAAGTTGCTTTTGAGGCAAGCCATTGGCAAAGCTCTCCTTATAACCTTTTGAATAGAAATACCTCGACGAATCAGGAGTATTTATTTCATCAATCAAATATATCTTTCCATCCTTTTTGCCGAATTCATATTTTGTATCTACAAGAATGAGACCATGTTGAGCTGCAATATCCGAGCCTCTTTTGAAAACTTCCATAGAATATTTTTCAAGCAATCTGTATTCATCTTCCGGTATAAGTCCGCTTCGTATAATTTCTTCAGATGATATATCCTCGTCATGTCTTCCCTGTTCAGCTTTTGTAGTAGGTGTGATAATTGGAACCTCGAATCGCTGGTGTTCTCTCATTCCATCAGGGATAGAAATACCACATATTGATCTTGCTCCGGCTTTGTATGATCTCCAGGAACTTCCGGTAAGATAAGCTCTTACAATCATTTCCACAGAATATGGAACACATTTATGACCAAAGGTCACATTTGGGTCAGGGCTGGCAATTTTCCAGTTTGGTACAATGTTAGAGGTTGCGTCAAGGAATTTGGAAGCTATCTGATTAAGAACCTGACCCTTATAGGGAATACCTTTTGGCAAAACAACATCGAAGGCTGAGATCCTGTCCGAAACAACCATCAGGAGAAAATTGTCATTGATATTATATACATCGCGGACTTTGCCCCTGTAAACACTCTTTTGTCCGGGGAAATTATAATCAGAACTTAATATTGTTTTGATCATTTTATTTTCTATTATTTTTTCTTTTCATTTCCGTTTTCTTCATTCTCATAAGCCCTTACTATTCTCTTCACCAGCTTGTGACGCACAATATCCCTTTCATCAAATTTAATAATTGAAATCCCTTCGATATTTGAAAGAATTCTCATTGCCTGAATCAGACCAGATTCGTTTTTTTTTGGAAGATCAATCTGTGTAGTGTCACCAGTCATGATAAATTTTGAGCTGGCTCCCATTCTTGTAAGAAACATTTTCAACTGGCTCATTGTAGCATTTTGAGCTTCATCCAGAATTACAAATGCATTCTCAAGCGTTCTGCCTCTCATAAATGCCAGAGGTGCTATCTGGACTGTTCCATCCTCAATCCATGTTTCGAGCCTCTTAAATGGAATCATATCATGAAGGGCGTCATAAAGTGGCTGTAAATAAGGGTCAAGTTTTTCTTTCATATCACCAGGAAGAAAACCTAATCTTTCTCCTGCTTCGACAGCAGGTCTGGTAAGAACTATCTTCTTAACCTCCCGGTTTTTTAATGCCCTGACAGCAAGAGCAATAGAAGTATATGTTTTCCCTGTACCGGCAGGTCCATCTGCAATTATGAGATCATTTAAAGAATAATCTTTTACCAGCTGGAGCTGATTTACTGTTCTTGCTCTTACCGGTTTTCCACTGGTTCCAAAAACTATTACCTCTTCAAAATGGCCATGAGATGCACTTTTCATGTGTTCAGGATCGAAGAAATATTTCTCAATATCCTGTTCATCAAGTCGATTATATTTTTTATAGTAATCTATTATTTCATTGAACTTTTCAGCAAAAAATGCAATATCATCCTCATCTCCCATGCATTTTATCTCATTTCCTCTCGAAATGATCTTAATCTTGGGGAAAAAACTACGAATTTTATCAAGCAATGAATTGTTTGTGCCGAAAAGGACTACAGGGTCGATGTCCTCAAGAATAATTATAATCTCTGTCATTAAACCTCTTAAAAGTTAGGTTTGAGCTTTATGTTAGAACAAAATACTTAACCTTGCACGGTTTATAAAAATATTTTCATTGTGCGATACAAAGTAAGTTTATTTTTCTTTAGAAGATTATCTTTGTCTAAAGTTTTTCCTGATGCCGGTAATTACAATAACAACAGAGTGGAAGCCAGATGATTTCTATTGGGGGATAATCAAAGGGAAACTTTGTACTCTATCTCCGGGAACCATTATTATTGACAACGCCAACTGCATTCCGGTATTCAATATCTCACACGCGTCTTTCGTTATAAGGAACACTTATAATAATTACCCGAAAGGTTCAGTTCATATTATCTGCGTCCATTCTGAAGGAAGTGAAGGCAGAGATCATTTGATCGTGAAGGCAAAGGAGCATTATTTTATTGGCACTGACAATGGGATTTTCAACCTTATACTTAACGCTGAACCTGATGAGGTTGTAAAGATCTCATATAAGGGTATAAATGATGAATTTGATCTGTTTTCAAGAGCTGCTGCCGACCTCATTTCCGGAAAAAAGCCAGCCGAACTGGGGAAAGTGCTGAAAGACTTCACAGAGAAAGTTCCTCTGAGAGCCACTATCGATAAAGATGTCATTACCGGAAGTATCATTTTTATAGATTCATATGGAAATGCTATTTCAAATATAACCAGAGAGGTATTTTACAGGGTCTTTGAGAACAGACAATACCTTGTACTCATACAGAGCAATAAGAATTTTACTGATCATATCAGCATAAAATACAGCGATGAACCGGTTGGAGAACTTCTTGCTAGGTTTAATTTGCTCGACCTGCTTGAGATATCAATCAACGGTGGTAATGTAGCTGAATTACTGAGCCTTAGCATAGGTTCCGTCGTGCGCGTTGACCTTGCTAATAAGAAATCATCAGCTGATAAATTGTTTTAAATCCAATTTACTATGAATGAAACAGATCCACGGCTTGAGGAGTTCAGAAGACTTCTTGATATTATGGATATACTAAGGACGAAATGTCCATGGGACATGAAACAGACTAATGAGAGTTTGCGTAAACTTACAATAGAGGAGACTTATGAACTGGCGGATGCGGTATTATCAGGAAACGACAATGGGATTAAGGATGAACTTGGTGATCTGATGCTCCATATTGTATTTTATTCAAAGATAGGGAAAGAAAGAGGCAAATTTGACATCTTGGATGTTCTTAAAGGTATAAATGAAAAACTTGTATACAGACATCCTCATGTATTTGGAAATATCTCTGTTTCAGGAGCTTCAGAAGTTGAAGAGAACTGGGAGAAACTCAAAATGAAGGAGAATCACATTTACAAACCTGTCCTTTCAGGCGTTCCCCCTTCTCTGCCTGCAATTGTAAAAGCCAACCGGATCCAGGAAAAAGTCAGAGGTGTGGGCTTTGACTGGGAGAAAAGGGAACAGATCTGGGATAAGGTCCAGGAAGAGATAAATGAGCTCCGGGAAGAGATTGAAAAAGGCAAGACCGGACAAATTGAATCAGAACTTGGTGACGTTTTCTTCTCTTTAATTAATGCTTCGAGGCTTTATGAGATCGACCCCGAAGCAGCGCTTGAAAAAACCAACAGAAAATTCATCGAGAGATTCAATTATCTTGAAAAGGAGACTCTGGCAAAAGGTATTTCGCTGCATGATATGAGTCTGGATGAGATGAATGTTATCTGGGAAGAGGCGAAAAAAGAAGATTGACCCCCCATCCTCCCTGAAGTGGGGTTAAAGAATAAAAGAATATTAAGCCCCATTTATTGGGTTTTGGGGTCTGCAAATACATAACTTAGAAGCTGATAGATAATTTTTGCTGCGATAAAATCAGAAGATTTATTAACAGGGGACGGGCATAATTCCACAACATCGAATCCAACCACATTTCTTCTTCTGATAACATCGCGAAGAAAATGCATAATCTCGAAATATTCAGGTCCACCGGGTTCAGGAGTACCGGTGGATGGGATTAATGAAGGGTCGAAAACATCAAGATCAATAGTTATGTAGACATTTTCAGTAAGAAGATCTATAGCTTTGTTATACAAGCCTTTATCATAGTACAGGTCGTGGGCAAAAAAAATTCTTTTTTTGCCCATATTGTCCAATTCCTCAACTGCCATGCTCCTTATTCCGACCTGAACGACAGCCGTAATTTCTTTGATGCGAGCCATTGCACAGGCATGATTGAATTGTGATCCCTCATACACATTTCTGAGATCTGAATGTGCATCTAGCTGAAGAACTGAAAAGTTTTCAGTCACTTCCCCAAATGCTTTTACTGATCCGATACTTACTGTGTGATTGCCTCCTACCACAACAGGAAATTTTTTCTCAGAAATCAGGGATGAAACTTTATTTTGAACTGAATTAACAAGGGCTTCCGGGGAAGATTTCTCAATGAGTGGCTCAAGTGTAAATATTCCATGTTTGAGTACCTCAGAGTGTGTCTCAATATCGTAGAATTCGAGGTTCACCGAGGCTTCCATAATGGCATCGGGTCCCCTATCAGCTCCTTTCATCCAGGTGCTTGTCTCATCGTAGGGTACCGGTAGTATGACAATACGGGAATTATGATAGTCATAGACTACCTCATTTCCTCCGAAATTCATTATTAATTTATAAAGTCCTGAGAATTGGATAAAAATAGCTGGTGAAGCAAAGCGCTACCAGTGCTGTACCGTAAGTTTTGAGGGGTACAAAGGATCTCTTGATGATGTTCAGATCACCGAGAGAGAATCTCTCTTCGAACCCGTTTGTATATAGTTCGTTTATACTAGAACGGAGCAATCTTTCAAGCTCCCCTTCTGTAAAATTACCATTATGTTCGCAAACCAGACCACCATAACGTTTATGGCTCTTCTTATCTGTAAGCCAGGCATATGCAATACCGGCTGAGACTCTTTCTCCCCTGGCTCCACTGGAAACAGCCATTATTGATTCCATAACCTCACCATGAGTAATAGCGTCAGGTTTAGGAATTTCTCTGGCGATACCAGGAAGAATTGAAGAATAAGTCATTATGTTAGCCATTTCGATACCGGCGTCTTTTAGAGCCAGGTGGTAAGATCCTGCATGAATTGCGATGTCACTCTGACCGATCCCTGTAGAAACAAAGTAATCTTTTGGGATACGGTTTCCGACGATGAATCCTTTTTGGGACAAATTAATACCCTCAATGGAAGTTCCGGGGTGTAACTCTCTCAAAATAAAATCCTGCATCTACGTCATAAATTACATTTGGCTGTTAATACTATTTTTATTCAGGGATGCAAATATAAACCAATATTAATATTTTTTTCAATGAATTTCTGAAAAAAAACTAACTTTTTATAACATTTTTTACAAACTACCTTATAATCAGACTTTAATACAGTCAATTTATTACATTTATTTAAGGCATTTCTCAAATGTTTCATATTATTTGGACTCATCAGGGATTTAAAAGTAAACTGATTACTTTCTGACCAGCGCTTTTAATTAATGAAATATGGGGCTATTTGCTCTTTGGTCTACCCTTGCTTATGGTGGAAGCTGATTTTGATCCGGGTTTACCGGTCGATTTGGAAATACGTTTGGCGGCAGTTTTAGGTTTTGACAAAGTATCCGATTTTATTTCAGATTCAGGTTTCTTTTCTTCGTCTTTTGCTGATTCAGGTTCATCCTTAACCAGCTGACCAAGTTTTTGAAGGATATTATACCACAAAACAACCTTTTTCATATCCGAAACGTACACCCTGTTTTTATCATATTCAGGTAATATCTCTTCAAAATACGCTTTCAGCTTATTAGCATCAGATTTAGAATCGATAGCCAGTCCCCCACTCTCTTTCTCATAGATCAGATCAAAGATTTTACCCAAAGGAAGATCATCCTTTTCAGTAAAAATTGATATATCTTCAAGTGAACTGACTTTAGCCGAGCCAGGTGCAGTTCTTCTCTTTTTTGTCTCCAGGTGTTCAACAATTATTGCATTTCGTCCCTGGGCAACAAATCTGAAAAGCCCTGGCTCTCCTGAAATCGATAGAATATCTTTAAGAATCATTTCAAAGTTTTTTAGAATGCAAAGTTAACTTATGTAAAGGAAAGAATTTCAAATCTTTCAAATTTTTTATCAGACGAGGTTACGTTCTTTTTTAATTTTTTCGTAAGCCTCATTTACCTTTTTGAATTTCTCATCGGCTGTTTTTCGAAAATCCTCCCCCAAATGACTTACTTTATCAGGATGATATTTCAAAGCTATCTTTCTATAAGCCTTTTTAAGTTCTTCATTGGTAGCAGAGGGCTCTATTTCAAGTATTTTATAAGCAGAATCTGTTTCCGGTATAAACATGTTCCTGATTGAACAATAATCAGAAGTTGATATACCCAGATTTGTTGAAATCATTTCAATTATCTTTATTTCAGAAGAATGAAAACTTCCATCAGCACCAGCCACACCAAACAAAAGATGCATTAGCTGCAATCTTGATGCGTAATCCATATTCCTGCTTATCTGGGAACAAACATCCCCGACCGGGATATCCTGTTTCAGAAGATCCCGTAGCATTACGAGTGCTTCTTTTGCATTTTCCCGGCCAAATTGCCTTACGAAGAACTGTTTTACATAATCAAGCTCCGATTTCACCACCTTGCCATCGGCCTTCATCACGGCTGCAATCAGCACAAGAAGACTCATCCCGAAAGCTCCCGGAGTAGTCACATTATTGTCAATGGAAGTTGTCTGAACTGTTGCGTTGTCGAAAAATGAGCCTACTACGAAACCAAAGAGTCCGCCGATTGGACCGCCCATTACAAATCCTAAACCTCCTCCAATCCATTTAGCAAAACTTCCCATTCCTTAATAATTGATATTTGTAAGTGAAAGGATCTCTTCATGAATTTTAAGGATAGCGGGAATAATCATCTCATTCTCTGAATTATAAATCACATAATCCGATAATCTTATTTTTTCCTCATCCTCCATCTGGTTTCTTATCCTGTCAATAACCTGTTCTCTTGTCAGATTGTTTCTGCGAACAACTCGATCTATCCTTTCCTCAACCGGAGCAATTACAGTTACAATTCTATCAACAAGTTTTGATGCTCCGCTTTCGATAAGGATTGCAGCTTCCATAATAGAATAAGGGGCAGAGACTGAATTAACCCAAATGTTGAACTGTTCAAAAACAACAGGATGGACTATTTTATTAATCTCCTCCAACAGACTTGCATTATTGAAAATAATTCCGGCAAGTTTTGCTCTGTCGAGCGTGCCTGAAAAATATACATCTTTCCCGGCAATTGTTTTTACTTTCTCAATGATCTCATCATCGGAATCCATTATTCTCCTTGCAACTGCATCTGACGAAAAAACCGGTATTCCCAGGACATTAAAAACCCTGCAAACAGAAGTTTTACCACTTCCTATTCCACCTGTAACGCCTATTTTCATTTGTCAAGATTTGCTTTTGCTGATTGTCCAAAGTAGCTATTTGCTGAAAAAGAATTTCATTAAGGATGCCTTTAAACTCTTTTTCGTGTCATTTTAACTGCCTGTCTGAAACCTTCTCCATGACATTGAACATCATGAAAATAGTATCAGGTTTAACAGAAAGTACTTCCAATCCGTTACCCATCTGTTTTTTAAAATTTGAGATAAGCCCTGCAGAGAGAATGTAATAACTTATGGATTTTGAATCTGGTATTCTTTTGAATATCACTTTTGAAAGATCTACAACTAGAGGAGTCCGGGTTCCGGATATTTTTTGTCTGAGCAGTGAATAACCTTGTCCTTTAAGTTCGAGCGTGAGTTTTGACTGAAAGTCTCCGGAGAGTACCCGCCCTTTGGGTGAATTTATGAAATTGACCGTGTATTTGAACTCACTTTTTATCTCTTTTCCCAACGAATTCAGGTACCAGAAAATGAAAGCAAGAAAAAGGAAGAAAGCAAAAATTACTACATTCTTGTTGAGCAGACTAACTTCCCTTTTCGAAAGTTTTTTTGACCATATGCCATTATTCCCTTCCACGGAGGGTATTTGACAGAAACTACTTCTGTTCGATATCAGACGGGTCCTTAATTAAGGCACTTTTATCGACCTTCAGTTTAAGATCACCTCCGACCTCTAACATTACGTAGTTATCCTTGACTTCAGCCACTTTGCCATAAATTCCTCCCGTCGTCACAACTTTATCTCCCTTCTGCAAAGAGTTTCTGTAATTATTCATGTCTTTTTGCTTCTTCATTTGCGGCCTTATCATAAAGAAATAAAAAACTACAAAAACGAGTATCAACGGCAGAAATGTAATAAGAGGATTACTTTGCCCCGGACCGCCAGCAGGTTGTCCCATTAAAAACAAATAAACAGAATTGCCCATTTTACAAATATTTAATTATTAGTACTAGTTATAACTTCTCCAGATATTTTCAATAATACAATTGGTTTAGACGCATTAGACCTGACTGTGATAGTTTTAGTCTGCCTTCCATTCTTCCCGGATGAATCAAATACTACCTCAATACTTCCATTACTCCCCGGAGCGATTGGTTTTGTATCATATTTTGGTATAGTACATCCACAACTGCTTGTAACTGAGGAAATCACAAGTGCCCCTTTTCCCTTATTTTCAAAAGTAAAAGTACTGGCAACTTTTTCACCTTCAGTTATCTTACCAAAATCGTGTTCATATTCCCTGAAAGAAATAATTGCAGTGTCAGTTGAAACCGTCAAAGCAGATGATTTTCCTACATTTGATATGCTCCTGTTCTGGCATGCATTTCCAAAGATGGCAGTCATTGTTACTGACAAAATGAAAAAAAATCCAAATACTCCTTTCATATAACTGTCCAAATTAAATCTTTCTATTTATCACCAACTGAATCCCCAACAAGCCCTCTGCCTGCTTTTTTAAACATTCCGTTATCTCTCATTTCACGCACAACTTTATCCAGAATTCCATTGACAAAGGTACTGCTTTTTGAAGTGCAGTAGTACTTTGATATCTCGATATACTCATTAAGCGTCACTTTGACAGGTATTTCCGGGAATTCGACTATTTCAGTTATTGCCAGTTGCATAACCAGAATATCCATCAAGGCTATACGTTCAACCTCCCAGTTTGTAGTATTCCTGTTAATGAGTTCTGAAGACTCTTCTCTGCGCAAAACTGTTTTCCGGAATAGAATTTTCACATAATCCCTGTCTTCTTCGTTCTTGAACAGAGGCATGAGTAAATTTTTTTCCTCAACACCGGCTTTGAATTTTTTTAGTGTTTTTTCCACCATTACCGAGACATAGTCCATATCATCATTCCAATAAATACTCTGTTCTTCAAAGCTAGCCAGAAGATCTTCTGAATGGGCAAAAAGCTCGGTGACAAGCCTGATAACAATCTTTTTATCTGAACTATATGTTTTCTCTTCAGATCTCATGTATTCAAAAAAAGGTTCCCATGTTATCATCCTGGTGTACAAAGACCTGGGGATATCTGGATTATTTGCCCATGAGAGTTTATTTTCAGCAAGATATTTTTGAAGATCCTTATTATTCCTAAGTTGCTTTACTATTGCATTCTCTATAAACCGCCGATTTGGGTTAAGGTCATCAATAGATGGGATATTCTTCTGAAGTGCCATATCTATCCTGTCGGAAGAAATATCAGCAATCTCCAGGATCAGCAGAAGAAGATAATGATACAGATCGTAAGTTTTGCCAATGCTGAAAAGAAGTTCTGTTTCTGCATGAGCGAGGTCATCATCTTCCCTGCGATTGAATGCATACAAAACCATTAATGCTTTGATACGAAGTAATCTTCGGCTTATCATTATAAAGAACCTCAGTTTTTAACGCTGCAAAAATACTCTTTTTCCCTTTCTGTCAAACAACAATGCAAAATATAAAGACAAAATATTCATCATGTTTTGAATTGATAAAATAATTATTATATTTGACCATACAAACAGTATCTAACGTAAATTGAAGCAGATATGGAAGATGAAGCCGGCATGAAAGAAGTTGTAGCTGTGAAGGAAGAAAAAACCGGGAAAGAGGAGATTTTTACAAAAGTAGTACGCGCAGGAAAAAGAACCTATTTCTTTGATGTAAAAGCTACAAGGAGGGACGATTATTATCTTACTATTACAGAAAGTAAGAAGAGATTAGGTAAAGAGGGGAAAATATTTTATGAGAAACACAAGATCTTTCTATACAAAGAAGATTTTGATAAATTTTCTGAAGGTCTTAAGCATGCTGTTGATTATATCAATGACGGCAAAGCTATACCGATTCAATCTGCACAAGCATCTGATACCGAAACGATACCTGAAAAAACTGAATTTACCACCAGGGAATTTACAAATGTGGATTTTGACGATCTCGGGAAAAAGTAGGTTATGAAATGGCTGATTATGCGCTTCTTGCCCTGGGAATTATTGCGATTA
>Ga0182017_10000547_pt1 | contig 29830 bp, 25 predicted proteins | sample 712E3DmetaG_FD_120492 | JGI IMG/M metagenome (GOLD analysis project Ga0182017, IMG submission 120492) | Permafrost microbial communities from Stordalen Mire, Sweden - 712E3D metaG | ecosystem: Environmental > Terrestrial > Soil > Wetlands > Permafrost | place: Sweden: Stordalen | collected... | reverse complement strand
TATGGCGCAATATGTCTTTGGCGGTTTTTCCAAGTGCTTATATGATTGCCAGAAATTTCAAGCGGATAATGAACGTAAACTCGCGGTTATCCTTGAGCGTGAATCTCAAAAATGGTTCAAACCGGCAAAAGGTCAATTTCAAATTTTCTATCGAATGAAATCCGATCACTTCGAATATCAGCCTGATTTCGTGGCTGAGACTGAAAATACCGTATTCATGATCGAGACAAAAGCGCGCAATGAAATGGAATCGCCGGAAGTTTTGGCCAAAAAGGAAGTAGCCGTAGCATGGTGCAAGAATGCTTCAGATCACGCACGCTCATATAATGGAAAACCATGGAAATATCTTCTGATTCCTCATGATATAATTGCCGATAATATGTCTTTGGATATTCTATCAAAGCAGTTCTCCGCGAATTAAAAACCCCGGCTCGTTCTCATGGGACATATTTATGAAACAATTTGTTTTGCGTATTTTTTCACAATAATATCGGATAGCAGAACCCCATCTCATTTTAAGAGGACAAAAAAAAGTATAGACGGCATTGTGTTGATTGGTGGTCTTCTTTTATTGAAGAAATCAGCACAAATAGCTCTTGACTAATTTTGATTTATATGGTATATTTTCAGGTGTAAAATTGGTATTTGTCGCTTTTAATGTGACGAAATTCACAATACAAAAGATTTAATAAAGGCGCGTTTTATGGAACTCACTCAGACCGCTCTTCCTGAGCAGGAGATTGCCTTGCTTAATGACCTGGCCCGGAAATGGAAAGGCAAGCAGGGCAATCTCATCATGATACTTCATGAAATCCAGAACCACTACGGTTATATTCCGCGGCCGGTCGCCATGAACCTATCTAACGTCATCGATGTGCCCCTGGCGCGCATCTATGAAGTGATCACCTTTTATAACTATTTCAAGCTTAAGCCGCCGGGTAAATTCAACATCGCGGTTTGCATGGGCACCGCATGCTATCTCAAGGGCGCGCCCGATATTTTAAATGAAATCAAGGAGCGCCTTGACATCGAAATAGGGCAAACCACGCCCGACGGCAAGTTTCACCTTGACTCGGTGCGCTGTCTGGGCTGCTGCGGCCTTGCTCCGGTCATGACCATAAACGGTGAAATACATGGGAAAGTCAGGAAAAGCCAGGTGGTGGAAATACTCTCCCGGTACAAGGAAGGGAAATGACCTATGGAAAAACTTACGCGCGATAGTCTCAAGGCATTGGCCGGGAAAAAAAAAGATCACGATGATTGTTCCTATATTAAGGTCGGCATGAGTTCTTGCGGTATCGCCGCCGGCGCCAAAGGGGTTTTCGATTTTCTCAAACTGGAGGTTGCCAAGCGGTATCCCGCCGTATCGGTGCGGCAATGCGGATGCAACGGCTTATGCTTCGCCGAACCGCTCGTTGAAGTGTGCGTCGAGGGCGTTCCTCCGGTGGTCTACGGCAACGTGACACCGGAGATCGCGCAGCGCATTGTGGAGGAGCACCTGGGAGAGGGCCGGCTTATCAATGACCATGTTTACGTTATAGCGGTAAAAGAGGCCAGATAGCCATGAAAAAAAACATCGTCCTGATCAAAGACACAAGCCCGGCTTCCGATACGACCCGCGACGTATATGCAGCTTTTGTCAATAAATTACGGGGCGCGGGGCTCGAAGGCTCGGTACAGGCGGTACGCGCGGCCGACATGGGCGTGTACGGTTGCGGCGTTGCGGTCAAGATCCTTCCCGACGGACCTTTGTATGTCAATGTGACGGAGGCCGCCATCGACCTGATCGTGGATAAAACGCTCAAGCAGGGGATTGTTCTCGACGACCTGGTGAAAGCCGATGCCTCGGGCCAGGTGCGCATCGTCCTGCGCAATTGCGGGGTGATAGACCCCGAAAACATCAATGACTATTTCCAAAAGGACGGCTATCAAGGGTTAGGACGGTGTCTGTTCGACTTGACGCCCGATCAGGTGATCGATGAAGTAAAAAAAGGCGGACTTCGCGGCCGCGGCGGCGCGGGATATCCGACGTATCTTAAATGGACCCTTGCGCGCAAAGCTTTCGGTGAAGAGAAATATGTCATCTGCAACGGCGACGAGGGCGATCCCGGCGCCTATATGGACCGCAGCATCCTCGAAGGCGACCCGCATTCCGTCATCGAAGGCATGGCCATCATCGGGTATGCGATCGGGGCGGCCAAAGGGTTTTTCTATATCCGCGCCGAATATCCGCTTGCCATCAAACGCGTGCAATTGGCCATGGACCAGGCCTATGAACACGGTCTTCTGGGAGAAAACATCCTGGGTTCCGGTTTTTCGTTCGATTGCGAAGTGAGGCTTGGCGCGGGCGCATTCGTGTGCGGTGAAGAGACCGCGCTCATCGCCTCCATCGAAGGTAAACGGGGAACGCCCAGGCCCCGGCCGCCCTATCCGTCCGACAGCGGACTTTGGGGCAAGCCTTCGGTAATCAACAATGTTGAAACCATGGCCAATGTCCCCGTGCTTATTCACCGGGGCGCGGATTGGTTCGCAAGCATCGGGACCGACAAATCAAAAGGCACCAAAGTATTCGCGCTTACCGGCGGCGTTCGCAACTCCGGTCTTGTCGAGATCCCCATGGGAACGCCCTTAAGGGCCATTGTAGAAGGAATTGGCGGCGGCAGTTCAAGCGGTAAGCCGATTAAAGCGGTGCAAACCGGCGGGCCTTCCGGCGGAATGATACCCAAGCAACATCTTGACACGCCGGTAAGCTACGAGCATTTGCAGCAGCTTGGGTCAATCATGGGTTCGGGCGGTATGATCGTGATGACGGAAGACGATTGCATGGTTGACATCGCGAAATTCTACCTCGGTTTCTGTGTCGACGAGTCATGCGGAAAATGCGCGCCATGCAAGATCGGCGGCTGGCAGATGCTTCGGTTGCTCGAAAAAATCGCCGACGGCAAAGGTGAAGAAGCCGACCTGGAAAAAATAAAGCGCATCGCGCAAGCCATGCAGAAAGCGTCACTCTGCGGTCTCGGGCAGTCGGCGCCAAACCCGGTGCTTTCCACGCTCAACTATTTTGCGGAGGAATACCGTGAACATGTGGTCGACAAAAAATGCCGCGCCGGCAAATGCCTCGGGCTGCTGCAATTCGTGATCGTGTCCGAAGTATGCAAGCGGTGCAAGCTCTGCGTGACCAATTGCCCGACAAAGGCCATAAGCGGCGACCGGCAGACGGGGTTTGTCATAAACCAGGCACAGTGCGTCAAATGCGGCAAATGTTTTGAAGTATGCAAATTCGAAGCTGTGGCAAGGAGATAATCAATGATCCGAGCGACTATAAACGGCATCACCGTCAGCGTGCCCGAAGGCGCCACGATCCTTGACGCCGCGCGCAAGGTGCAGATCAGGATCCCGACGTTGTGCAAGCACCCCGACCTGCATCCGAGCGGGGCATGCGGGATTTGTATCGTTCGGATAGCGGGATCGAACAAGATGCTGCGCGCCTGCTGTACTCCACTTGAAAACGACATGAACATCACCACGCACGATCCCGAGATCGTGGAAGTCCGCCGTTCGGTCATTGAACTAATTCTGTCCAGGCACCCGAACGAATGCCTGACCTGCGGCCGGAACAACAACTGCGAACTTCAGCGGCTTGCGGCCGATTTCGGCATCCGCGCCGAAAGCTTTCAGTCGTGCGTTCCCGATATCCCCGCCGACCGTTCCACGGGGGCGATCGTGCTTGAACCCCGCAAATGCATCTCGTGCGGCCGCTGCATCGACGTATGCCAGAACATGCAGAACGTATGGGCGCTGTCAATGCTCGACCGCGGTTTCGAAACGCGCATGGCGCCCGCGGGCGACATTCAGCTCGCGGATTCCCCCTGCGTACACTGTGGGCAGTGCTCGGCGCATTGCCCAGTGGGCGCGATCATCGAACACGACGAAAGCGCCGACGTATGGCGCAAGCTCAGGGACACGAACACGTATTGCATCGTGCAGATCGCGCCCGCGGTGCGCGTGGCCATCGGCGAGGCGTTCGGATTCCCCACCGGCAGCCTTCTTACCGGCAAGCTCTACGCCGCCCTGCGCCGCATGGGGTTCAAGGCGGTGTTCGACACCAATTTCGGCGCCGACGTCACCATCGTCGAAGAGGCCACGGAGTTCGTGAAACGGTTCACCACCCAGCCCACGCAGCTGCCCCTTATAACGAGCTGTTGCCCGGCGTGGGTGGATTTCATGGAAAAGTTCTACCCGGACATGATCGGCCATTTCTCCTCGTGTAAATCTCCGCACCAGATCCTGGGCGTGCTCGCCAAGACCTACTATGCAAAGAAACGGCGCATCGATCCGGCAACCATGTACATGGTTTCGATCATGCCGTGCACCGCAAAAAAACACGAGGTGGAGCGTTCGCGCGAAATGTTCGCCTCGGGTTTCCAGGACATCGACGTGTCGATCACCACGCGTGAACTGGCGCGCATGATCAAGCAGGCGGGCATCGACTTCGCCGACCTGCCCGACGAGGAACCCGACCATATTCTCGGCGAATATTCGGGCGCGGGCACGATATTCGGCGTGACCGGCGGCGTGATGGAAGCGGCGCTTCGCACCGCGTACGATTACATCACGGGCGGGAAGCTCAAGAACGTGGACTTCGAAAACGTGCGCGGGCTTGCAGGTGTCAAGGAAGGGACGATCCAGATCCAGGGCAGCGACGTAAAGGTCGCGGTCGCGCACGGCCTTTCCAACGTTGAGACCGTGCTTGCCGAAGTGCGGCAGGCCAAGGCCGCGGGCAAGGAGACGCCGTTTCATTTCATCGAGGTCATGGCATGCCCGGGCGGCTGCGTTGGCGGCGGCGGCCAGCCCTACGGCGTCACCGACGAAATGAGGCGGCTGCGCGGCCAGGGGCTATACCGCGACGACGAAAAAGCCGCGGTCAGGTATTCGCACGAAAACCCGGGCGTAAAAAAACTTTACGCCGAATTTCTAAAGGAAGCGGGCGGCAAGCAGTCGCACAAGCTGCTGCATACCACCTATAAGGCGAAGCCGGAATATAAAAAATGATTATCGGCAGGGTATTGCATGATGTAAATTTAAAAATAATACTATATGTTCCTGCGGTAAAGGTTTCGTCCGGAAACCAAGGGAACGGGCAAAGAGTTTAAAAAAGTCCCGTTCCGTGCGCAGGATCGAACACGGAAACGGGACTTTTTTTATTTCAGGAAAAGGAGCCTTAATCATGGAAAAACGGATCGGCTTTGTAGGCGTCATCATCGAAAACCGCGCGGAACACGCGGACGCGGTCAACCGCACGCTTTCGGAATTTGGAAAATGCATTGTCGTGCGTACGGGCGTTCCTAATGTGCGCGGGAAATTCTCGGTCATAACATTGGTGGTCGACGCTGCCACCGAGGATGTCGGCGCGCTTACCGGAAAACTGGGAATGATTCCCGGAGTGTCGGTAAAATCGGCGCTGGCGAAGGAATGAAAAGTGAATAAAACGCTTTGATTTAAAGATGTTTTTATTTGACAACCGTAAGGGTTCAAAATTTTGAACCCCTACAATTTCGTCTTTAATAACATTCTATGTAATGATCGTGGCAAAAGGACGGTAGTATGCTAAGCAATGATAAAACTTCCTTCATCGACGAATCGCAGGTCGCCGAAACGCTCGAAAAGAACGCGCACCCTTCGGAAACCCGCATTGCCGAGGTCCTCTCACATGCGGCGGAGTGTAAAGGCCTTGAACCGGATGAGGTCGCGGCGCTTGCATCCATTACGGACAAGGAACAGATCGAAAAGCTCTATCACACCGCAAGGGCGGTCAAGGAACATATTTACGGCAGGCGACTCGTGCTGTTCGCGCCGCTCTATATTTCGAACCTGTGCGCCAACGAGTGCCTCTATTGCGCGTTCAGGGCAAAAAACACGGCCATCAAGCGCCGCGTCTTGACGCAGGATGAGATCAGGCGCGAAGTGGAGGCGCTGGTCGATCAGGGCCATAAGCGGATACTTCTTCTCACCGGCGAATCGAACCCTGCGTCGGGCTTCCGGTATTTGCTCGATTCCATCGAAACGGTTTACTCCGTCAAGCGGGGAAGGGGCGAGATCAGGCGCGTGAACGTGGAGGTCGCTCCGGCGACGGTGGAGGAATTCAAGCAACTCAAGGGGGCAAAAATCGGCACGTATATATGTTTTCAGGAGACCTACCATCGCGCAACATACGCCGCAGTGCACCAGGGCGGCAAAAAACGCGACTACGATTGGCGCGTTGGCGTGTTCGACCGGGCCATGGAGGGCGGCGTCGACGACGTCGGCATCGGTGTTCTGTATGGTCTTTACGATTGGAAATTCGAGCTGCTCGCCATGTTCCAGCACATCCGGCACCTCGAAGCGAGGTTCGGGGTCGGGCCGCATACGATAAGCGTTCCCCGGCTTGAACCCGCGACAGGATCGGTTTTGGCCGGAAATCCACCGCATGCGGTAAACGACATTGACTTCAGGAAAATCGTGGCGATACTACGGTTGGCCGTGCCCTATACCGGCATCATCATGTCGACCCGCGAGACGGCCGCCATGCGGCGCGACACCTTCGCGCTCGGCGTGTCGCAGATTTCGGCGGGCAGCCGCACCAATCCGGGCGGTTACGCTTCAGACGACCTGACGGAAGCCGACGGCCAGTTCTCCCTCGGCGACCACCGGCCGCTCGACGAGGTGGTCCGTGACGCGGCATCTATGGGATATATACCGTCGTTTTGCACCGGCTGCTACCGGCTCGGCCGCACGGGCGCCGACTTCATGGACCTTGCCAAACCGGGTGATATTAAAGAGCACTGCGACCCGAATGCGATCAGCACGTTTCTGGAATACCTGGAAGATTACGCGAGTGCGGAGACAAAAGCGTTGGGCAACCGGTTGGCCGATGAGGCCATCAAAGTTATGACGGGAATCGCGCGGGAACGCAGCGAAAAAATGGCACGGAGCGTACGGGAGGGAAAACGCGATGTCTACTGCTGACCAGTTTCGAATAGAAAATGATCAATTAGGCCAAAAACAGGTGCCCAAAAATGCCTTATGGGGTATCCATGCGGCGAGGGCAAAAGAGAACTTTTCCATCGCCGGAAGGCCGGTCCACCCGGAACTCATAAAGGCCTTCGGCGCGGTCAAACTTGCCTGCTTCCGCACGAACCGCTCGCTTGGCGTCTGGACGGACGATAAAAAGGCCGACGCCATCGAGGCTGCTTGTACTGAACTCATGAACGGCGGTCTTGTCGACCAGGTGATCGTCGATGCTTTACAAGGCGGCGCAGGCACGTCGACCAACATGAACGTCAATGAAGTCATCGCCAACCGCGCGCTCGTTCATCTCGGAAAAAACCCGGGCGATTATTCCTCAGTTTCGCCGATTGGCGACATCAATCGCCATCAATCCACCAACGACACCTTTCCAACCGCCCTGCGCCTGGCCTGCATAACCGGGTTGCATGCGCTCGAAAAAACGCTGGTGGCGCTCCAGGAGGCTTGTCAAGCAAAGGAAAAGGAGTTTGCGCATATTGTCAAAATCGGCCGCACGGAACTCCAGGACGCGGTGCTCATCACCCTGGGACGCGAAATCGGCGCCTGGGCCGAGGCGTGGAACCGCGACCGGTGGCGCGTATACAAGTGCGAAGAGCGCCTCCGGGTGGTCAACCTCGGCGGCACGGCCATTGGCACCGGGCTCGGCGCGCCGCGCGAGTATATCTTCAGGGTTGTCGACGAATTGCGCAACATCACGGGCATAGGGTTTGCGCGGGCGGAAAACCTCGTTGACGCGACCCAGAACGCCGACGTGTTCGTTGAAGTATCGGGTATCCTGAAAGCGTGCGCCGCGTCGCTTTACAAAATAAGTAACGACATCAGGCTGCTTTCGAGCGGGCCGAATGGCGGGTTCGGCGAGTTACGATTGCACCCTTTGCAGGCCGGATCGTCAATCATGCCGGGAAAGGTAAATCCTGTAGTTCCGGAAGCCGCATGCCAGGCCGCATTGCTTGTGTTCGGGCACGACGCGGCGATTACCATGGCAGCAGCCTCCGGGAACCTCGAACTTAATCACCTTATGCCGCTCATTGCCCATTGCCTTCTCGAAAGCATCGACGTTCTGACAAATGCATGCGGCATTCTCGCGACGAAATGTATCGCCACGATGACAGCAAACGAGCAGCGTTGCACGCAATCGATTGAAAGCGCCACGGCAATTTTCACCGCGCTGGTCCCGGCGATCGGTTACGAAAATGCCGCAATGATTGCCGAAAAAGCCCGCGACGCAGGCGTTTCCATCAGACAAGCGGCATGCGCCGAAGGAATGCTTACCGAAGCACAGTTCGATGCGTTGATCACTCCCGAAGCCGTTTGCAGGCTCGGATCGCCGCTTGTTAACAAAGGAGATACTGCACATGCAGAAAACGCCGAATAATCTTCGCTGCCATATAGGAATTTTCGGCCGCCGCAATGTGGGCAAATCGAGCATTTTAAACGCCCTTACCGGGCAGAATGTTTCGATCGTGTCGGACATCGCGGGAACGACCACCGATCCGGTGGAAAAACCCATGGAACTGTTGCCGCTGGGCCCCGTGCTTTTCATCGATACCGCGGGCATCGACGACCAGGGCGCCCTCGGAGAATTGCGCATCGAACGGACGAGAAAAGTGTTCGACCGGGTCAACCTCGCCATCGTCGTAACCGACGCAGGCGCATGGAGCGAATTCGAACGCGCACTTGTGCATGAGCTCAGGACCCGCAACGTGCCGAGCATTGCCGTGTTCAATAAATCCGACATGGGTTCGCCCGGCGCTGAAGTTCTTGACGAACTGCATGATATCGGCGTTCATGTCGAACACACTTGTGCTATACAAGGCAAAGGAATCGCATCGCTTCGCCAGGCCATTATCCGAGCGGCGCCCGAGGAGTTCGTGAGCGCCCCGTCAATTGTGGCCGATCTCGTGCCTCCCGGCGAGTGTGCCGTGCTCGTGGTGCCGATCGACAAGGAGGCGCCAAAGGGAAGGCTCATTCTTCCGCAGGTGCAGACGATCCGCGATCTGCTTGACAACGACGCATGGTGCTGCGTGGTAAAGGAACGCGAGCTGCGCGAAGCGCTCGGCCGTCTTACTAAGCCCCCCGCGCTCGTGGTCACGGACTCGCAGGCGTTTCTCAAGGTGGCGGCCGACACGCCGGACACGGTACCCATGACTTCGTTTTCCATTCTGTTCGCGCGGTATCTTGGCGACCTTACCGAAATGGTCCAAGGCGCCATGTCGATCAATTCTCTTAAAAGCGGCGACAGGGTGTTGATCGCGGAGGCATGTTCGCACCACCCGATCGCGGAGGACATCGGAACGGTCAAGATCCCTCGATGGCTCACGCAGTTCGTGGGCGGCAAACTGGAATTCAGTCATATCCGCGGGCACGATTTCCCGGACGACCTTTCGTCCTATAAACTCATGGTACACTGCGGCGCGTGCATGACCAACCGGCGCGAGGTGCTGGCGCGAATCGCAAAATGCCGCGACGCGGGCGTGCCCATAACGAATTACGGGTTGACAATTGCCTGGTCGCTGGGCATATTCGAACGGGCCTTGGGGCCGTTTCCGGCTGCGCTGGAGATGTATAGAAAAAATAAATAATTATGAACAAATCCGATTTAATTAAAATCCTCACAACCACCGAATGCACGGCCCTCGAAGAAATCCGGCGCCTGGCTGAACAAACGCTGTTGAACCTTTGCGGAAAAAAAGTGTATTATCGCGGGCTCATTGAATTCTCCAATATCTGCGATAATGATTGTTTCTATTGCGGAATACGCAGGAGCAACGCCAATGTCAAGCGCTACATGCTTTCCAAAGAGAAAATCGTGGAAGCCGCCCTCTGGTGCGCCGGTCAGGGGTACGGCTCGGTTGTTTTGCAATCGGGGGAGCGTAAAGACGGGCAATTCGTCGCATTCGTCGAGGACGTCGTGCGGACGATCAAGGAAAAGAGCAAATCGGAAAGAATGCCCAGAGGTCTGGGCATAACGCTTTCGGTAGGGGAGCAAAGCGTTGAAACCTACAAACGTTTTTATGCGGCAGGCGCTCACCGGTATCTGCTGCGGATCGAGACTTCGAACCCCAAACTGTATGCGGCCATTCATCCTGCAAACCAGGATTTTCACACGCGTGTCAAGGCGCTTTCGGACCTCAAAAAAGCCGGGTTTCAGGTGGGCACCGGCGTCATGATAGGTTTGCCCGGCCAAACCGAAGAAGATCTTGCGGATGATTTGTTGTTTTTTCAGGAAATGGACGTTGACATGATCGGTATGGGCCCGTATATCGTGCACGGCGATACGCCCATGGCCGCATGGTCGAATGCCTCCGATCGCACGCCAAAAGAGCGCTTCGATCTTGCGCTGCGCATGATCGCCGCAACGCGGCTATTGCTTAGAGACGTCAATATCGCCGCCGCCACCGCGCTTCAGGCAATTGATCCCGTTGGCCGCGAAGAGGGCCTGCGCTGGGGCGCCAACATCATCATGCCGCAGGTGACGCCGCTCGAAGTCAGACGGGACTATCTGCTTTACGATAACAAACCCTGCCTTGATGAATCGGCTGAACATTGCAGATCATGCCTCGCGGCAAGAATAGGATCAATCGGCAGGGAAGTCGGGTACGATTCGTGGGGTGATTCGAGGCATTTTAAACGTGCAACATAACACGAGCTCACTCCAACCAGCGGTTCAGACAGTTTTGAGGTAATCCGAAATCTGCGTTATAAACGACTCTGCATCCTTAAGAATATCTTCCGCGTCGGCAATTTCAACTCGCGCATAATCTTTATAATCAAATTCCTGCCGATCATCGAATGCCCGGTGCAGCATTCGGGAAAGTTCACGGGGCAATCTTTCGGATTTGATGAATTCGGTATCGAAGACGCTGATGATTGTAGAATGTTTTGATGTTCTGGCCGATGTCCCGGTCTTTACAAAAAGCGCCAAAACCGCGTAAAACATGGAATAATAAGCGCGATTGACCACGGACCGCGGAGAACCGCTTGATGCATGAATTTTCTTTGCATCGTCAAGCGTCTCAAACGCCAGCCCCCAACGATAGCCGAATAGGTCGTTTCGGTCAATCATACCGATATTCCCTCTTCACGCACAGCTTCCAGAATTGGCGACGAATGGGAAGGTAATCGTTCAATTTCATCCGTGCTGAAAACAATCGGCGCTATGACCATGGAGTAATCGAGACCTATTTCCCACGCTGTGTCTTGTATCAATCGACGAATGTTCCTGTCGAGACGCTCCACCTCTACAAAGACGTCAAGATCCGAGTCCGTTTCGTTATCGCCTCGTGCTCGCGAACCGAATATTCTCATGTCAACAAGCGATACCAATTCAAGATATCGATGTTTAAGTTTTCTCGCTATTTCAAAATCGCGGTCGGTCATAATTGTTCTTTATATACTGATCTTTTCATCAGCCATTTTTTAGGCCTCTTTTGAAAAATATTTCTCTTTAAAAATACCATTCACGCGGAGTAGTGGCAAAGCATTTAATAATTCCTGCGAAATCCGATAAATAAATAATAGCAATCAATAGTAAAAAACGATACAATATGTAAAATCGTTTGCAGATGGTATGTGTGTATGTGTCGGAATGTCTGCTGACACAACAGGACATTACGGAATCTTTTTAATGAAACTTAATTCTTCCGGAAAAATTGTTTGGAAAAAGCTACTAAATGGAAAAACTATTGATCACTATGAGGGAAGTTCGATCTTTATAGCAAAAAATGGATTTTTTTAATTGGCGGGTTAAGATATACTGATCCTTGGATTTTGCGTACCGATACAGCCGGAAACATCAAATGGCAAACCTGGCTATATGATACCGTTAAACAGAAATCATCACCGCTTTCCCAAGGCGCCACAATCAACAGCCTCCGCGAATCAAGCCGAGGTACTATAATCTGCGCAGCAGGCGATCCTTACCCCAATAACAATGCCAGCCCACTTAACGACTATGCGGCCTACCTTGAGTTCGATTCTCTTGGAAAACTGGTAAATTACAACGAATGGAGTACCGTTACAGGGTATAATATAGGGGGATTTTCCATTGAAGAAACTAAAGGTAAAAACATATTGCTTGCAGGCAATCAGGCGGTTTTCTATCTTGACTCAATGGGTAACGATCTATGGCATAAAAAATACACATTCCAATTGACAGGCGTGGGTTCGGAAGACAATAATATTAACCGAGTCAAGTTGCTAAGAGACAATACGCCGATAGTTATGGGGCAGGCGTATGAGGCTGATTGCTGGACAAGATATGGCAAACTTTATTACGACGCCTGGTGGTCACCGATAGGCTACGCAGGCGGCTTGAACACGAATTGGTACACTGCGGGATTTTCGGGTGAGGATGATCATCTTTATGATTTTACACAGCTCAATAATGGGAACCTTGTGTTTGTTGGGAGCCTTGCATTCAGTGGGGGAGTTCAGCCGGTGTGGATAGTGATAACTGATTCCACGGGTAACAGGATTCTCTGGCAAAAACAGTTTAGTGGTCCAATTGGCGGAGGAGGACCGATGTCGGTTTGTGCAACACCCGATAATGGCTTTACGGTTGTTGGATACATGGATAATGGCTCTTTTGCTACTGGATATGATGCCTTTGCCGCGCACTTCGTTTCCAAGCCGGGAGCTGCGGTTGTTTCGCGCAGCTATTCCGCATCGAAATCGGTTAATGGTTTCAGCGTTCATGTTTCCGGGGCAAAGCTTGTGGTATCGGGCAAAACACCCGGTATGGCGATAGGTGAAGTGACATTGTTTGATGTTTCGGGCAAACGGGTTTTTAATGCGACCTCACCCCGGCCTTCCCTTCGACATTGCTCAGGGACCACGGCCGCCCCTCTCCCGCAGGCGAGGGGAGAAAACAGTTTTACGACAATTCAATTCGATATTTCGAAGCTGGCGCGTGGAACGTACTTTGTGAGGGTGAAAGCGGAAGCGGCCGTTGAAACAATGAAGTTTGTGTATCAGCGTTGAGCTGTGTGCGGTGAGCTGACATTATTGAACCATGCCGCGCTAAATGCAAATAAATTAAAATCTTCTTGCGTAATAGTTAACACGCATGTTAACTTTATATCAGTATGAGAACAATTATCTTCTATAAAACTGCATCGGGTGCAAATCCGGTACAGTGATTTCTCGAAGATTTATCGGACAAGCAGGTTGAAAAGGTGCTTTGGGTATTAAAATTGATTCAGGAAATGGACGTGGTACCATCAGTTTATTTCAAGAAACTTGTGAATACCGAAGGAATATGGGAGGCGCGCATAACAATTGCAGGTAATATATTTCGTCTACTTGGCTTTTTAACAGATCGTTCATTTGTTGTTTTAACCAACGGATTTCAGAAAAAAAGTCAAGATACGCCGCGATCGGAAATTGAACTCGCGGAAAACAGGAAAAGAGACTTTTTAAGAAGGAGGTAGCGTATGGATGATTTGGATAAATATATTGAACATCGTAAAAGGCGTAGTAAAGCCTTTTCCGGTTCATTTGATGTTGGGTATCACGAATTTAAAATTGGAGCGATTTTGAAACTTGCACGAGAGAAATCCGGCATGACTCAAGATGAAGTAGCTCGTAAGCTTAAAACAAAGAAAACAGCTATTTCCAGAATTGAGAATCACGCGGAGGACATGAAGCTATCAACCATTGAACGATTTGCTCATGCGGTTGGGAGGGAAGTCAATCTTCAAGTCGTTTAAATAAGCAAAAACACCCCATCATTGATTGGTGGTACCGGGGCCGCTGATGGTCGCAGATTAGATTTCATAGATAATGAATTGTCTGAACCGCCTGCCTGCCGGATTCCAGATTCTTAATTCTTTTTCAACGCCTCGGCGATGTGCTTGAGCAGAACGTCGGGATGCACCGGTTTTTCGAGCACGGCCTTGACAGGCAGCCAGTCTTCGTCGGGCTCGAAACTGAAGGGAAGTTTCTTGGCCTTGCGGATGCCGGTGATCATGATGACGGGTATGTCCCTGGTGGCGGGGTCTTCCTTGAGCTTACGCGCAAGGTCGAACCCTTCGCTGTCGTGGGTCATCATCACGTCGAGCAGCATGAGGTCGGGCTTGTGCGATTTCGCTTTCTGGTATCCCTGCTCGCCGTCGGGCGCGGAAATCACGGTGTAGCCCTTTGCCTGCAATAACGTGACCTGCGCTTCCTGAAAATCCGCATCGTCGTCAACCACCAATATCGTTGCCATTGGAAAAACTCCCTTCTTGACTACTTTCAAGGAATGACCTGCCTTTAAGGCAGGTAAGAAACTCTAATTTTGAATTACCTATGCAAAGCGCATAGCTAATTCAAAAAGAGTTTCTAAAATATAATTAACGGTAACCTCTTCAAATTGCATAAACGGTCAATTAGCCCTGTTTTAAACGCGCTCCCGCTTCGTATAGCCGGTGTGCAGCAGATGATGCGATTTCTCGCCCAGCGGCGTCAGGAGAAATTCGCCGTAAATCTGTTTGATCTTCGGGTTGTCATGCGATTTGCGCAGCTTCTTCCCCTCGTCTTCCTTGTAAATCGCGCTGATGCGCGCCTGCCGCACCTTGTTCGTGGTGAGCCTCGGCTGTCCGCCGCCGCCGATGCAGCCGCCCGGACAGGTCATGATCTCGACGAAGTGGTAGCTTTTTTTACCGGATTTGATCGATTCCATCACCTGTCGCGCGTTGCCGAGACCATGGGCCACCGCAAGCTCCATGGTCACGCCTTCGAGGAACGACCATTCCGGGAGCGTGCCGGTGACGGTAAACGACAGTTCCTTGACGCCTTGCAGGCCGCCGAGCTGGTTGACATGCAGTCCGTTAAACGGCAGCTCCCTGCCCGTGATGATCTCGTAGGCGGAACGTAGCGCGGCCTCCATGACCCCGCCGGTGTTGGCGAAAATGTCGGCCGCGCCCGTGGAGGTGCCGAGCAGCCGGTCCATCCGGCCGTCGGGGAGGTTGATAAAATCGATTCCAGCCTGTTTGATCATGCGGCCAAGCTCGCGCGTGGTGAGAACGGCGTCGACGTCACGCTGGCCGCTCGCGTTCATTTCGGGCCGCTGCATCTCGAATTTTTTCGCCGTGCACGGCATCACCGACACCACGTAAATGTCTTCCGGCTTTTTGCCGATTTTTTTCGCCCAGTATGTCTTGGCAACCGCGCCGAACATCTGCTGCGGCGATTTACAGGTGGAAAGATTAGGAAGGTATTCCGGGTAGAAATATTCGATATATTTGATCCAGCCGGGCGAGCAGCTCGTAAACTGCGGCAAGGCCGTGGGCTGTTTGTCGCGCACGCCAAGCGTAAGGCGCTTGAGCAGTTCCATGCCTTCTTCGATAATGGTCAGGTCGGCGGTGAAATTGGTGTCGAACACGGAGCTGAACCCCAATCGCCGCAAAGCGGAAACCATTCGCCCGGTCACCAGCGTGCCCGCGGGAAGGCCGAAACATTCGCCGAGCGCGGCGCGCACGGCCGGCGCGGTCTGCACGACCACGGTTTTAGTGGGATCGTCAAGCGCTTCCCATACCCTCTCGATATGCGGCACTTCGGTGATCGCCCCCACCGGACATACCGCCGCGCACTGGCCGCATTGGACGCACGACACGGTGTCGAGGCCCTTGCCGAACGCCGGGCCGATGATTGTTTTGAATCCGCGAAACTGCGGGAAGAGCGCACCCACGGCCTGCACCTGATTGCAGGCGGCCACGCAGCGGCGGCATTTGATGCATTTGCCATTGTTACGGACCAGCGCCGGGGTGCTGCTATCAACCGTATTGGAGGTCTTCACGCCCGCGTAGCGGATCGTACGGATGTCAAGTTCAAAGGCGAGCGTTTGCAGTTCACAGTCGTTATTGCGTTCGCAGGTCTGGCAGTCGCCGTCGTGCTCCGAAAGAAGCAGTTCGACCACGGTGCGCCGCGCTTCGCGCACGCGACGGGTATTGGTATGCACGTTCATGCCCTCGGTCGCGGGTGTGACGCACGATGCGGCCAGCGCTTTTCCGCCTTCGACCTCCACGACACAGACGCGGCACGCGCCGATCGCCTGGACGTGTTCGAGATAGCAGAGGGTGGGGATTTTTATGCCCGCCTGCCCGGCCGCGTCGAGAATAGTGGCCCCGTCGGGCACGGTCACCTGTATCGAATCAATGAATAACGTCGGCATCATGCGCTCCTTTCAACACTGATCGGTTTTCCATAATCACAGCGCAGGCACCGCTTGGCCTGCCTCTGGGCAACGCCCTCGGTCCAGCACGATTCCACTTCGTCGAAGTTGTTGCGGCGCCGTTCGACGCTTATGACGGGAAGGCGGTCGCGGGGAAACGGCGCCGGATCGCTGTCGGGATCATAGCTTGTCTGCACTTCCTGGTCCGCGCGCCAGAAGGCGTGCGTTTGGCCGGTAAGGTATTTGTCAATGCCGACCGCGGCGCGCTCGCCCGCGCCGATGGCCTCGACCACCGAGGCCGCGCCGGTAACGGCGTCGCCGCCTGCAAAGAGCCAGGGCAAAGATGTTTGCCCCGTCATATGGTCCACCGCAACGGTTTTATTGTTCGAAAGCGCAAGGTCCACCCCGGACGTGAATTCTTTGATATCTACGCGCTGGCCGATGGCCGTGATGATCTGGTCGCACGGCACGACGAATTCTGTCTCCTTGGAGAGTTCGGGCCTGCGGCGGCCCGATGCGTCGAACTGGCCGAGCGTCATGCCGTGGCACCGTAGTCCCTTGACGATATCGTTTTCCTTCACGACTTCAACAGGGGCCGTAAGCAAACGCAGTTTTACACCTTCGGCCTTTGCCTCTTCGATTTCCTCGGCATAGGCGGGCATTTCTTCACGCGTCCGGCGGTAAATCACCGTCACGTTCTTCGCGCCAAGTCGTATTGCGGTTCGCGCGGCGTCGATGGCCGCGTTGCCGCCGCCCACCACGACGACCTCTTTGCCTACGGGAACCGAGCCGCGCAGGTTGTACTGGCGCAAAAACGCGAGCGCGTCCATCACGCCAATGGCATCGTCGCCGGGGATGCCGAGCTTTACGGGCTCCTGTGCGCCGATGCCCAGAAACGCGGCCTCGTAGCCGTCGCTTTTCAGTCCCGAAAGCGTTATGTCGCGGCCAAGCCGTATGCCGGTCACTATCTTCACGCCAATGTGTTCGATCATGCGGACTTCGCGAGCTAGCACTTCACGGGGAAGGCGGTATGCCGGAATTGTCTGCACGAGCATGCCGCCCGGCCTTGGTTCCGCCTCGAACACCGTGGGCTTGTAGCCCAGGCGGGCGAGAAAGTATGCGCAGGAAAGACCCGCGGGACCCGCGCCGATTATGGCAATTTTCCGTTTAGCGTTGACCGCGTTTTCGCGGACTTCGGGGACCTGTATGGTGACTTCCTGGTCGGACAAAAACCGTTTGATGCCGCGCACCGATACCGGTTCGTCAAGCGACGAGCGGCGGCATTTGCTTTCGCAGGTATGGAAGCAGACTCTCGAGCACACGGCGGCGAACGGGTTGCGCTGACGGTGGAGCCTGAGCGCCTCGGTGTAGCGTTTTTCACCGGCCAGTGACACGAAACCCGGAACGTCGACGCAGGCTGGGCAGGCGCTCTGGCATGGCGCGCGCACCAGCCCGGCGCATACGCCGGCGGGGCAGTGCTTGTCGCGGATGTGCGCGATATATTCATCTTTAAAGAAGCGGATGGTCGAGAGCACGGGGTTGGGCGCGCTCTGTCCCAGACCGCAGAGCGCCGTGTCCTTGATCTGCTTGCCGAGTTCTACGAGCCGATCGAGGTCGGCCATCTCCCCCTTGCCCTCGCAGATCCGTTCGAGGATCTCGAGCATGCGCTTGGTGCCTACACGGCACGGCACGCATTTGCCGCATGATTCGTCCTGGACGAACTCCAAAAAGAACCGCGCCACGTCGACCATGCAGGAGTCCTCGTCCATGACGATGAGCCCGCCCGATCCCATGATCGCGCCGAGTTCGCTCAATGATTCGTAGTCAAGCGGTACGTTAAGGTGTTGTTTCGGGATGCAGCCGCCCGACGGGCCGCCGATCTGTGCGGCCTTGAACGCCTTGTTGCCGATGATGCCGCCGCCCACGTCGTATAAAAGCTCTCCCAGCGGGGTGCCGACCGGGACTTCAACGAGCCCGGTGTTGTTGACCGCCCCGGCGAGCGCGAACACCTTCGTGCCTTTGCTCTTTTCGGTGCCATAGCCCGCATACCAAGCCGCTCCATTGCGTATGATGGCGGGCACGTTCGCGTAAGTTTCCACATTGTTAAGTACCGAAGGCTTGTCCCACAGACCCTTCTGCGCCGGAAACGGGGGCCGGGGCCGCGGTTCGCCGCGATTGCCCTCTATGGAGGTCATGAGCGCGGTCTCTTCGCCGCACACGAACGCCCCGGAACCCATGCGGATTTCGAGGTCGAAGGAAAAAGAAGTCCCCAGGATGGCGGCGCCCAGAAGGCCGCTTTCCCTGGCCTGGCTGATGGCGTGGGCAAGCCGCTCGACCGCCAGCGGGTATTCAGCGCGTACGTAAACGAAACCGTGCTTAGCGCCCACCGCGAACGCGGCGATTGCCATGCCCTCGATGATGGCGTGCGGGTCGCCCTCAAGAACGCTGCGGTCCATGAACGCACCCGGGTCGCCTTCATCGGCATTGCATAGGACGTATTTGACGTCGCCGCCGGATTTGCGGGCAAAACTCCACTTGAGGCCCGTGGGAAAACCCGCGCCGCCCCTGCCGCGCAGGCCGCTTTTTTTCATCTCCTCGATCACTGCATCAGGTTTCATGGAGGTTATAGCCTTGGCCAGTGCGGCATATCCGCTGCGGCCGATGTATTCGCTCATGGAAAGCGGGTCGATTGTTCCGCAATTCGATAATACGATTTTAGTCTGGCGTTTGAAGAATTCGACGTCCTGCATTTTTTCGGTTGTTTCACCGGTCAATGCCGATTTGGAGAGCAGGCGTTCGACCGGTTTTTTGCCCAGGATATGCGACGACACGATTTCGGCTGCGTCCGCCGGGGCCACATTCTGGTAAAAGGTGTGGTCGGGTTCGATGACCACCACCGGTCCCTTGACACACGGACCAAGGCAGCCGGTGCTTCGGACATAGGCGAGTTTATCGGCGCGCTGTACGTTGAGTTCCTGAATAAGGGCTTCCTTCATGCGGGGAGAACCGGAAGCGATGCAGCCGCCGCCCATGCATACCAGGATTTGGTACGGGACTTTTTTACGCAGCGCATCTTCTTCAGACACGGTTTTCTTCGTAAGCGCGGCAAGGTCGGCCGGGGTTTTTATGACAGGTATCGTTCCCATTAATTCTTTTCCTCCGCTTCTACCTGCTCTTTTAAACGGTAGATATTTAAAAGCTCATTGATTTTCGCCGGTTTGACCCGCTGGTGAACGTCGTCATTCACCATGATGACCGGCGCAAGGCCGCATGCGCCGAAGCAGCGTCCGACATCGAGTGAAAAAAGGCGGTCGGCCGTGGTCTGGCCCACGTCGATGCCTAACGTTTTTTTTACCGCGTCGAGCACCTGCTTGCCGCCGCGCACGTAGCAGGCGGTCCCGAGACAGACGCGGACAAGGTATTTGCCGCGCGGTACGGTGGAGAAAAACGAATAGAAACTCACTACGCCGGCCACTTCGCTGTAGGACTTGTCAAGCGCGCGGCCGATCTTCTTAAGCGCGGCCTCGGGCAGATAGCCGAACATGGTCTGCGTGGTTTGCAGCACCGGGATCAGCGCGCCCGGCTTCCCTTTGTATCCCTCGATAATGTCGTCGAGGCGGCGCAGCATTTCCGCTTCGCCGACATCGCTTGCGCATTTACACGTGGCTTGTGCCATGCCTTTTCTCCTTGATCAATTATTACGGTTGTGTCGCAATTGTAAACAAAAAAGCGTTTCCTTTTTCCCGCGGCTCGGAGCGGATGCTCCCGCCGTGCAGCTCCACGATTTCCTTGCATAAAAAAAGGCCGAGCCCGGTGCCGCGCACCCGTTTGCCTTCCGGCGAATCGAGCCGCGAAAACCGTTTGAAAAGTTTCTGTTGTTGATCAATGGTCAGCGGACGGCCGTCGTTATAGACCTCGACGGCAACCTTCGCATCAAGATGGAGCGCGCTGATCCTGATGGGGCGCTTTTCCTCGCCGTATTTTATGGCGTTGCCGAGGAGGTTATTCACTACCATTTGGATCAGCGAAGCGTCCCCATAAACCGCGATGTCCGCCCCGACGCTGTTTTCAATGGTCATGCCGCGGTCTTCAGCCTGGCGCACAAACGACTCGACCGAGGCCTCGATTACATCTTCACGCAGCCGGAATTCACTTTGTTCGAGCGTCAGCTCGCCTTTTTCGATACGGCTTAAATTGAGAAAATTCTTGACCGTGGAATCGAAGTATTCGAGGTTGCGGGCAACGGATTTAAGCGCCTTGCGCTGGCCCTGGTTGATCTCTCCGAGGTAGCCGTCGAGCACGGAACACGTGTTGAGCACGGTTGACGAGAGTATTCCCTTGAGCTCGTGGGAAACCATGCCCACGAGGTCGATGTAGCGCGTATTCAAGACCGTGAGTTTTTCGTTTGCCTCCCGAACGCTGCGGTCGCGCTCCGAAAGCTTCCCGGCCATTTCGTTGAACGAGCGGGCTAGTTCGTTGATTTCGGCGATTGACGTTTTGCTCGTAACGCGATGGTCGAGGTCGCCTTCGGCAATCGTACCCGCTGCCTTGACAAAGGAGGTAATAGGCCGTGCGATGGTGGCGGCAAGAACGATCGACAGCAGCACGGCGATCAGCGCGCCGATGCCGAGTATCCAGATATACCGTGTAAAGGTGGTCCAGAGCAGGTCAATGAACGGCCGTTCGAGGATGCCGACATACAGCATGCCGATGATCCCGCCGTTCACGTCGCGGATCGGCTCGTACGCGGTCAGATACCAATCGTTCACCACGAATGCACGGGTGAGCCAAGGTTTTCCCTGTTCGACAACGTTGTGATAAACCGCCGAAGACACGCGCGTGCCTATAGCGCGCTCGCCGGCTTCCGTCTGTACGTTGGTAGCGATGCGCACGTCGTCCTGAAAAATCGTGACCGTGCCGGTGGGGCGTCCTTTGTACTGCCCGTCTTCACTCACGAAATCACGGATACGGTCCACGAGGTTGAAATAGCGGTTGACGATTTTTCCACCGTAGATGACCCTGGTAACGACGCCCTGATTATTGAAAAAAGGCTGAGCGTATTCAATGGCCATGGCGCTTGTCAGCGCTGTGCGCCGGGTGGGCCGCGCCATGGGCGTGGGCCTGATCTCGATGAACGCTCGCTCAAACATTTCCTCGCCCATGGCGCGCAGTTCAACGCTGTCGATAATACGTACGCCGCCGGTGCCGTTGCCTTTGAAGGCCCGGCGCACGATGTCGCTTTTTATTGTTTCTTCCTGGGAACGTTCCACCACGAAAAAGTAGTCAAGGTCAAGGCAGTGTTTGAGTTCCGCGGCGTTTTCGGCTATCCTGAGGCAATTGAACGGCCCCTTCATTTTATCGATCTCGTCATTAAAAGTGCTTCGCGCGGCCCGCAGGTTGCTGCACACTTGCAGCTGGGCCCGGTGGACGATTTTCGTTTTAATCATGAAATAATCAAAAATGCCGATGACCACGCCCAGTCCCAGGATCACGGGAAGGAACGACACGATCATTCTGGTTTTGAGGCCGGGGGCTTTCAAGATCATTTCGGGGCCCTTTTCTGCTGGTTGTTGACGAAATACATGACGTTTTCAAGTTCGCGCGCGAGATTGATATTTGCGACCACGCACGCCCTCGGGGCCTTAAGATCGCCCTTGGCGAGACTGAGGACGCCCCGCACGCCGGAAAGGACCAGATGGTCGAGGAACCGCTGGGCCTTGCCGTTGGTCGCCGCGATAACGCCGATGGTAATTTTATTGTCCCGCACAAAATCAGTCAAGTTTTCCAGCGGATGGACCGGCAGGCCGAAAGTGCTTTTTCCGTTTTTTTTCCCGGGATCGTCAAATGCGGCAATGAGATGCACATGCGCTCCGGTCAACAGGCCCTCGTCGACGACCGCCTTGCCCAAAGGACCCGTTCCACAGAGCACCGCCGTTTGTATTTTGTTCTTTCCGAGGATTTCGCCAATGCGTCCTATGAGCGCATCGACAGAATACCCGACTTTTTTCTTCCCCTCAATGTTGAAGACTGAAAAATCCTTTCGCACCTGCGCGGCAGTCAACCCGAGCGCCGACGCCATGTCCCACGAGTAAAAACGGTCAACGCCGTAGGATTTAAAGGTCATGAGCGCGTCTCTATATCTTGATAAACGCGCTACAGCTTTTTTTCCAACCTTCATATTGCACCATCTTTCACAATACCAATCATAATTATACATGATTTAAAATAAAAAGTCAAGATTTATGTGAAGCTATTCACAAATAATATCGGCAAGTTTTGTTAACCGTTTGAATAATTTGAAAGGAATTATATTCTTAAAATGGCTTTTTTTATAATAAATTAGCTGCAATTCTTGAAAAAGGTTGATTTCATTGGATTATAATGGATAGAAGGAACATAATCGTTAAAATTACAGTTTAAATGTGTAATGTTTCACAATAACATGTTTATTAATAGTTAATATGATAATAATTTCACATAATAATATGCCGTTGCCTTACTCCTGGCAAGCGCTTTTCCACTCCACTTAATCGGAGGGGGGGCAAGGGGTAAGGCGATTGAAGTTGCTTTGATGTAGTTTATCTTCAGTTTCTTATATAGTTAATTGCAAAACTATTTCATCAAGCACCCTTCGAGAACCTCAGGGTGCGAAATTTGTGAAAATTCAAGGTTTTCGATGACGGACGCTGAGGCTCTCGAAGCGTCCACACGAGTTTTGCAATTGGCTCATCTTTTAACAGGTTTAGTCTGGTTTATACTAATAAATATTTGGCACATTAGCGGAAAAATGTTTATATTTATGTTTTTGAAGAGTGGAACTGTTTAAATTAACCTATATTTATCAGGAAAATATATTTTATTCAATTGTTTCCAAATTTAACAGAAAAGAGGTTTAAGGTATGAGAAAAATAGTCTATAGGCCATTTAGCCACTTATCGCGCTGGCAACCGCTATTGGTTGCGGTAATTATTATCATTGCCGGTTTGGCGCAAGCGGTTTCGGCATATACGGTAACCGCGAAAGACTCGGTTGCCGATGGATTGATATTTACCATGTCAAACAGTACCAAAATGAAGGTACAGGTATGTACGGACAAGGTAATACGTATTGCCTACACGATCCACTCGACTATTCCAAGGGCGGATTCAAATTATATTGTTGTCAAGAGTTCGTGGGCCCCGGTTTCCTGGACGAGCACCGAAAGCTCAAGCGCTTATTCAATAACCACCGCCGCCTTGCGGGTCGATGTTTCAAAGACAACCGGCGCGGTAACGTTTAATACCGCTTCCGGCACGCAGATCCTGCAGGAAACATCGGGGAAAACTCTTACCCAAACGACTGTTTCCGGGCAGACCGCTTATTCCGGAGGCATTAATTTTAACAGCGTTGCCAATGAAGGCATATATGGCTTCGGGCAATTTCAGAATGGCCTGCTCAATCAAGCTGGTCAGACCATCGAGTTAGTCCAGCATAATCAGACCGATTGCTCTCCGGTATTTATGTCCACGCGAGGGTTCGGAATATTATGGATAAATTATTCACGAATGGTGTTTTCGCCTCCGCTTTCGCTTACCAGCGATTGGGCGACCAATGACGCGATAGATTATTACTTTATGTATGGCCCGGCATTCGACGACATTATCGGTTCGTATCGCACCATAACCGGGCCGACGGTCATGTGGCCGAAGTGGGCGTATGGTTTCTGGCAATGCAAGTGCTGGTACCAGTCTCAGTTGGAACTGAGAAACATTGTGCAGGAATACCGCCAGAAAAATTACCCGATTGACAATATCGTACAGGATTGGCAATATTACCCGAACGGCGGCAACGGATGCCAGTGCTTTGAATCCGCGAGGTATCCGAATATGAAAGGCCTGATCGATTCGCTTCATAATTTTATGAATTGTCATTTAACCATTTCGGTATGGCCTTCCTTCAATGCGCAATCGGGTGCGAATTATAATTTTATGAATTCCCGAGGTTATCTGCTGACCTGTTCCGATGCGTTAGGCCAGACCTATGATGCATTTAACGACAGCGCGACGTTTTATTATTGGAAATTCATCAATGACAGCCTCGTGTCTAAAGGCATAGATGCGTTTTGGCCGGATGCAACCGAACCTGAATCCATCGGATGGAGTACGTGTTTAACGGCCTTGGGCCCTTCAGCAAAGGTCTTAAACGTTTTTCCGCTTTTACACAGCAGGACATTATATAATGGTTTTCGCGCGGCGAACAACGACCAGAAACGGGTATGTAATCTGACGCGTTCCTATTATGCGGGATCGCAAAGGCTTGGCGCTGCTTATTGGACGGGCGATATCGGAGTACAGTTTCAAGACTACGTAACGCAGATTTCAGCGGGACTAAATATCGGTATGACCGGCTTGCCTCTTTTTTGCACGGACGTGGGAGGTTTTACCGGGGACCAGCCTTCGGCGGAAACGGAAATACGCTGGTTTGAGTGGGGCGCATTCAATCCCGTGTTCCGGGTCCATGGTTTTAGAACTTGCAACGAAGTGTGGTGCTGGAACAGCATAAATCCACAGTCGGAGTCCATTCTTGTCAATTATCTCAAGCTTCGATACCGATTATTCCCCTATGTTTATTCTCTTGCCTGGAAAGTCACCAGCGAAGGCTACACCATTATGCGCGCCCTGCCGTTCGACTTTCCCGGTGACGCGAACGTCAGGAACATCGGCACCGAATTCATGTTCGGGCCTTCGCTCCTCATTTGTCCGATCACGACCCTGGGAGTGAATTCCATTACCCCGTATGTTCCGGCGGGAACGTGGTATAATTTCTGGACCGGGGCCGACACAGTATTAACAACGGGAAAACAGATTTCCGTTCGTGCACCGCTCGACACCATGCCTATTTTCGTTCGCGCCGGTTCGATACTTCCCATGGGGCCGGAAATAACTTATGCCGACACAACGGCCGATCCCATCGATTTGCGCGTATACACGGGTGCCGACGGAAGTTTCACCCTTTACGAGGACGAGGGAAATAACTACAACTATGAGAAAGGCCTTTATGCCACTATACCGATTACCTGGAACGAGGCGGGCCAGAACCTGACAATCGGGCCGCGCCAGGGAAGTTACCCGGGAATGCCGCCTACAAAAAAATTCAGGGTGATCTGGGTTTCTCCGAACCATGGGAACGGTGAATCAATCACTGCGGCCGCTGATATGGATTTCACCTATGACGGCAGCCCCGTGACGTTCAATAAGACAAACAACACAATCGGTGTCCTGTCAAGACCAAACCTTCCCCGAGAAGTTTCGCTTTCTACGAAATTGATTGGCCGCGCCTTTATCGCGAAGTTGACGGGCAAAGACGCCTGGTCAGTCCGATTGGTCAATTCTCTGGGGATGGTCATCGCTTCGAAGAAATTCAGCGGGAATTCAACCGGCGTCGTAGCGGAAAAGTTGCCGTCGGGCGTGTATTTTGCCCAGTTTATTTATGGAAAAGAATTGGTAGGCAAGAAAACGATCGTGGTGCCGTAACTTAAGAAGAGCGGCCGCTTCGCATGCGGCCGTTTTATTATAACGACAATAAATACATTATTTACTCATTTTAAAAGAAAGGAACAAGTTGGCTATGAACAGTATCCTATTCCGGACCGGAACGGTAAACAAGGTTTTTGTTGTTGCATGTGCTATTGCTTCAGTTGCCTGGGGACGGGTTCAACTCATGACAAAGGATTCCACCGTCGACCTTGGGATAAGCAGCGCAGGTTGGCTTCAAAGCGGCCAGATAGTCGATGGTTATAGCCTCGGCCAGCAGGAGATACATCATCAATGGTTGCAGCAGTCCTTTCTTGATCTTTCCGTCGACGCCACAATTTCCGAAAGGATCAGGATAGCTGCGGGTCTTGAAGGGGAAATGTTCCTTAACGTTCCCAAGGGTGGAGCAACCAGTCAGCAATTCTATATATGGAGAGTCAATAGCAGTTTTATTGTTGATAAGGCGTATGGTTCCTATTTATGGGGCGATACCGCATCCCCATTCCTCTCTGTAACTTTTGGAAGGTTTCCATATAAATACGATCCGGATGCGAGAAACCTGGGAGAATACTTGTTCAGGAGCGGCACATACCCTGCTTATTTGATCACCAATTTCGATCAGCCCTTTGCGCGTTTGACGGGGTTGAAATTAAGCAGCGATTTATTCGGAAATTCATTCGGAAAACTTCATCAGGATCTCATGCTGACTTTTGAGACCGATATTCCTCCGTATTATGACGCGTCGTTGTCGTATATCGCCGATTACGACGTGGGAAAAATTTTCAGCGCCGGGCTAGGAGTGGAATTCGCGCACCTGATTTCCGTTGACGAAAGCCAAACTACCCCGATCAGCACGAACACCAGGTATACGGTTGGAACAGACACCACATCCCATTATTATTCATCCAGAGGCATTAAACTGATGGGACGCATGTCATTCGATCCGAAGCCCTTTTTTACTTCCTCCTTTTTCGGCAAAGAAGATTTGAAAATGTATACCGAAGCCGCGATTCTCGGTGTTCAGAACTATCCGGCGAACGATTCAATAAATTCAACTAATTCAAACCATAATAATATTTGGGGTTACGATTCCTTATTAAACAAAATTCCAGTGCTTCTCGGGTTCGACTGGCCTACTCATCCTTTGCTTTCGTATACCCTTATTCCGCTTGCGGCAATTATTGGGTTGGATAAAAATGAATTTGATAAACATACGGCTGCATTGAGTTCTGCTGCAATCGGAGGGGGCATTATTGCGGGAGCAGGTACTTGGCTTCTTGAAAAATATTTTAAAACCAACCTCCATTTAGATTTATTGGCTGTTGAAGTGCAATGGTATGGTTGTCCTTATCCAAATAATTATGCCAAGGACCTAGGAAAAGGAAATCTTCAAAGCATGCCTATACCTGATTTTTATGATCGACCTAACTATGGATATGCTTATGAGGACAATTGGAAATGGTCGGTTTATGCAAAAAAAATGTTCATGCATGACCATTTAGGTATGATTTTACAAGTTGCGCGCGACCATACCCGGCTCGAATCGCTTCTCGACGAGGCAAAGTATAATGAACTTGAGGAATCTTTACAGGAAAAGAGAATGTGGTCGTGGATGGCCAAAGTGGTTGCGCAGTTTTAGTTATTTTCGGTCTCGTAGGGGCGAACCTGTGTGTTCGCCCTTTATAATTTTTACAGCGAGCCTCGCATGATGAGAGACGTCGGGATAACTTCGTGGACGCCCTCCGTTGACGGATTAAGAATATAATCGGCCGCCCGGACGCCCATCATGGCAAAGTCAGTAGAAATCACCGAAATCCCATTGGCGATGATGCGTTTCATCGGCGTTTCATTGTATGAAATGATGCCGATCGATTTGCCGAGTTGGTATCCGGCCTCCATGCAATGTTCCACGATAATGACAAGTTCAACGTCGTCGATGACGAAATAGGCGGTGTCGGGAAGAATATTTGAGCGGTCGAAATTCCGATAAACGTCATAATTGATATGGTTCTGCTTGCAAAACTCGGCGAACCCCTCGATCGTGGTTGACGGGTGGTAGCTATACGTCGGATGCACCATGATGAATTTCCGGTATTTTCTGATCGCGGGAAGCGCCTTTTCAAGGCAGCAAACCATGTCGCCCTTGTGGTCCTGCACAATCGAGGAAAACCCCGGTGATTTTGAAATGGCATCACCTCTGTCAAGAAGCACCGTGCAGGAACCGTCCATTTTGGCCACCACCTGGGGGACGATCTTGTCGGGCCAGGGCATGATGATATACGATGTGTAATTTCCGAGATTGTTCAAAATGAGCGATTCAAACTGTTTGGGGCTGTAGTGGTGGAAATAGATGTCGATGGACCCGTTGCCGCCGATGCGTTCCCTGAACGCATTGTAGAGCACCCGTTTATACATCGTCATTTCATCGAAGAGCAGAAATACGTTGTTCTTTCGTTCGACTTCCTCCGAGATGACGTAATAGCCCTTGCGGCTTTCCGCCCTGATGAGGCCGGCGCGCTGCAGGTCTTCATAGGCTTTCAGAACGGTGATCCGAGAAATGCCGTATGTCGAGCAGACGTCGCCGATCGTCGGCAGGATGTCGTTACGCAATAGCCGGCCTTCCACGATGGCTGTTTTTACCCCGTCGACGATCTGCCGGTGCTTGGTTTTTACCGCTTTAGTGTCGATAAAAAAAAGTTTTTTCGCGGATTTCCTTGCCATAATAACATTACTCCTTTTAGTCGTCCGGTCTACATATTCTATCAATATAAAACAAGCCACGTCAACGCATGAACCCGTCGCGTGTTTTTACCACTAGATTTAAAAAGTTTTTCTTTATTGAAGAAAGGATCCTCATGGCAAAATATTCAATATTTTGTATCGCGTTTTTAGTTTCAATTTCATACTCGGAAGATTATTATCATAGAGGATCGGCATCAAACCAAATATCCATGGTGACAAAATAACCGGGCGTCAAGGCAACCGATAAAATTGATGGGTCGATGATACGATGAATTATTTTTCTACAATAGGTTAGGCTTGCTTGCCCTGTGCCAAAAAAATAGGTTGTCGAGGCTGCTTTACAAATGCATTCTCTCCCGCTCTTTTGCAAAAAACAATTCTTCAATGTCATGGCCTTCGTATTCTTGGCGATGATTGCATTGTCGTGCAACCATGGCAATCATAAAGACCGATCCTGCTATATTTTATTTGAAGGGCCCGCTTTAAAAACTTCACAAGGACCTTCGGTCGAAGTGAGGGAACTGCGCGAACTTGTCGGCGGAATCAACTCTGGAAAACCGTCGGGAACCATCGCAATCGATTATCCTTTCAAGGGGAGCATTTTCCCGCCCGAAATCGTGGCCCCGACCTTTCTGTGGAACGATCCGAGTCCGGTCGTGGAGAAATGGGTGCTTGCCGTTGGTTTCGATTCAAGCGCCGCGCGCATGTATGTCTTGACCAGCGGGAATCCTTCGGTTCCCCTGCTCGATTCCGAATGCATTCGCCCCAATAACCGCTGGGAGGAACCGCTACGACATGCCTGGACTCCCGACAGCGGCCTGTGGCGGGCGATCAAGGAACGATCTCGCTGCCACATTGCCCATGTTGACATATACGGCATTGCCCGCGGCGCGGATGAAAGGCGCATGGCGGTTTCGCGAGGGGGGCTGTCTCTGCAAACGTCGAACGACCCCGTCGGCGCGCCCATTTTCTACCGAGACGTTCCGCTCATGCCCATTCAAAACACCTCGGGCGTCATCCAGCCGATCTCGGAAAACGCGGTCCCGCTCATCGCTTGGCGCTTGCGCGACATTTCCCGGACTTTTGCGCCGGTGGTAATGGACCATATGCCGACATGCATAAATTGCCACTCATTTTCATCAAACGGCGCTACGCTGGGTATGGACATGGACGGTCCGCAGGGAGACAAGGGCGCCTATGCGCTCGTGCCTGTTGCCAAGCGCATCCTGATACAGCAATCCGACGTTTTCACCTGGAACAAGTATAACCGCGAAAAAAACACCTTCGGGCTTTTCTCCCGCGTCTCTCCCGACGGGCAGTTTGTCGTATCGGCTGTCGACGAGGAAGTGCACGTTGT
>Ga0182017_10000546_pt1 | contig 29834 bp, 19 predicted proteins | sample 712E3DmetaG_FD_120492 | JGI IMG/M metagenome (GOLD analysis project Ga0182017, IMG submission 120492) | Permafrost microbial communities from Stordalen Mire, Sweden - 712E3D metaG | ecosystem: Environmental > Terrestrial > Soil > Wetlands > Permafrost | place: Sweden: Stordalen | collected... | reverse complement strand
TTTGACGCTGTGAATCCGTTGCTATATATGTCAACTCGTTTGCAATGTTCATGTGCCAATGGATTCCGGATGTTGGACCGGCCTCAATATTCCCTCCGCCAATCTTGATGAGGAGATCCAGTGTCCAGCGTGTATTTTTTTCATCGGATAAGAAGTACGTATTCTTCAGCATTTTTTCGCTAAAAAATTGCTTGGGCCAATGACACTGTTCGCATGTTTGCTGTGCCGGACGCAGGTTCTCGATGGGTGTTGGAATTGGTTTCGGATATTTGTTGAAGATAGTCGCATACACCTGATATGCACCGGAAAGTTTTGAACGTACAAACCATCCAGCACCAGGTCCGATATGACATTTTGCGCATCCGACCCGGGCATGAGGTGAGTACTCATATGCGGTGTATTCCGGACTCATGACTTTATGACATGTTGTTCCACAAAACTCATCCGAATCTGTATATTCATATGCTTTGAAACTGCCAAACGCGGAAAAAATGAGAAGTATTAATCCTCCCAGTGAAATCCAGAAAAAAGCGTTTCGTTGTTTTGGATCGTTTAAATCAATACGAGGCAATTTGTGTTCATGCGGAAGACCTTGTTTCTCGAACCGATGTTCGCGCCAGATTCCAACAAAAACAAGCGCAAGCCCGAAGAGAATGAATACCGGCAGGATGATAAATGTAAGTATGCCTACGTAAGGTTTCTGTTCTCCTTCAAATAGATCAAGGACAGTCAAGAAGAGCACAAGTCCAAAACTCACCGATGCAATTGCAGCGCCGATCAATGTGCGCAAATTATAAAATACCGGTGGAAAGAAGCGTCTCATTCACTTAGTCCTTTAATCGATGCATGGTGATGAGCTGTCTTTTACGATTGCTTATTATTTTTGTTGTCATTTGAATTCTCTTTAGAATCCACAACGATCATCGCATCATCTTCTTCCAACTTCCTACGCTTTATTGCCTCCAACTCCAGCGGATGTTCATCCGCCATTTCGGCTTCGGTGATTGTACCTTTGAGCCAAGCAAGATTCATAGGATAAATATCCGGATTGAAAATAACGAAATAAATATGCCAAACCAAAATTGCAAGAAATGCTAACCAAGCTTCATAAAAATGAACAGTACGGGAGACATCCCAGCCAATTTTCGTCAACAATCCCATAAAAGTATTATCAAACCAGAGGATCAACCCTGTCGCAACCATGACGACATTACCCCAGATAAGCGCCCAATATTCACTCTTTTCAATGTAACTGAACCTGCCGAATTTCGGCTTCGTTTTCGAGAATCCAAAGTTATATTTTAGCACGATAAACGCATCCGTTACATCATTCCATCGGGGCAAAAGGTCGTTAAGCAATTGCTTACCCCGTTCCGTAAAGATTATATAATAGAGATGGTAAAAGCTGGTGATGATCAACACAACAGCAGCAATACGATGAAGCAGCCCGCGAAGATCAAAGATACTCGTGTTCAAATTTCTTATTGCAACAACCCAAAAAGCCTCGGGGTAACGCAACATAAATCCCGTTATAACCAGCGTAAAAAAACTGATGAAAAGAGATGCGTGTTGAATTCGCTCGGAAAAAGTCATCCTCACAAATAGAGTATGTCCAAAATGTTCTTCGGTTTCCAACCCGCGCCGGATCATAAGCTTGCGTTTTGATTTTATATAAAAGTCGAGAAGATTATGCAACACCATCCCGCCAATAATAGTAGAGATAAGTAAAACGTAAATATAAGAGATCCAGTAGAGCAGCGGATCTTCTTTTTTCTCTGTTGCCACATGAACCGATCCAATGGTAAAGCGATTGTTTGCACCAGGATGACATTTACCGCAGGTGACAGCCAGATTTGATTTTGAGACAGACGAAGTCGAATCTGAAGATGGTTTAATATTATGCACACCATGACAACTTGCACAATTAGCCACCTGCATATTGCCGGAACGAATAGCAAGTCCATGATAACTTGCGTCAAATGTTTGGAATCGGTTACCAGCGATGCCATACTTCTCGTTTAACGTGACAGAACTATGGCACGGTGAACAAACCTGCTGTGAAACGTTTCGAGCAGCTGTCGGTGAGTTCGGATCAGAAGGTGCAAGAATATTATGTTCACCATGACAATTCGTACAGACCGGAGCCTCTCTGTTTCCATCCAACGCTGACTTGCCATGGATACTTTCAGCATATTCTTTTTCAATAGATCCATGACACTTTGAACACATTGCCGGAATATTTGCACGGTTCACAGTTGACGTCGTCTCGTGTTCCCGCTGAATCGCATGACTTCCATGGCAATCTACACAATTAGCAGCGGCCCCGTTACCGCGTAACAATGCAGAACCGTGAACACTATGCTCATAGGCTGCAATAAATTTTGCCGAGGGGGCAACGCGAGCACGCACATCCGGATTATCTAAATGACAGGCAAGACACATTTTCTCTTGGGTAATCTTGATGCCGGAAGAATCTTTACTATCCTTCAAACCAGTAATGCGGTTCTGGTGGCAAGATATACAATTCGGTGCACTCGTACTACCATTCGTTGAGGCCTTTCCGTGTGCGGAAGTAAGGTAACGCTCTTTCTCCTGCACATGACACTTACCACAAATTGCTGTTACACCGGCGCCACCCAATTTTGATCCTGTACTCTTTACTGCAACAATATTATGCGTTCCGTGGCATTGTTTGCACGAGGCCACAAACGATGCGTCCTTGATTTTCGCTGTCAGCATCGATGCATGGAATGGATGTTTTGCCCGTGCATCGTTATGACATGTCAAGCAATTGACTGGCTCTATTTTATCTTTATGTGGTAAATTCTGCGCATCGAAACCAATATGACAAGCCGTACAAATAAGTTTAGCGTGTGGTGATTTAAGTTGTACAGCACGATCAACAAAAAGGGGAATTACTTTACCATTACGCTCAGTCGTCAGCGATTTGTCTTCGTGACAAGCGAGGCATTCCTCAATCGTCTGGGCCGATGCATTTATTGGCAGTAAAGCAATCAGCATCAATAAAAAACCACATATTTTTGTAGGCGTCAGTATTGTCTTATTCATTATCATTAAAAGGAAATGATATGTATTTCCAAATACAATAACATTATAAATCACTCATCAAATTACAATGATTGTACCAAGGATTGGATTGCAAATGCTTGATTTTTCAGCGTTAATCACGTTAACGTGTAAACATTCTCAGCAAAAATGTCTTGAGAATTGGAATTTCTTGCTAAAAACAGGAATAAGAGCGAATGAGCGCGGATAGATCCTATTACAAACATAAAAATAGTGTTTAAAAACAGTGCACTTATAGCCTCAGTTTGAAATGCTAGCATTCAAATCGCGCCGCTTGGCATTTTGCAGAGACTCTTCAAGCTCCTGCCGAAACGTTGGATGTGCTATTGCAATGAGAGCTTCCGCTCTCTGGCGAAGATTCTTTCCATGAAGCGAAGCAACCCCGTATTCAGTCACAACATAATGTACATCTGCCCGTGATGTAACTACGCCAGCGCCGTGCTTTAGTTGACAGACAATTCGTGAAACTGTTCCGTTCTTTGTTGTAGAGGGGAGCGCAATAATCGGTTTGCCATCTTTGGAATAAGCTGCTCCGCGAATGAAATCTACTTGTCCGCCGAAGCCGCTGTAAATTTTCGTACCTATAGAATCAGAACAGACTTGCCCGGTTATGTCCACTTCAATGCAGGAATTTATCGCCACCATCTTTTCATTCTGCGCAATGATAAATGAATTGTTGGTATAGTCGCACGGATGCAGTTCGAAGAGCGGGTTGTTGTGAACGTAGTCATAGAGCTTTTGAGTGCCCATGACGAATGTTGCCACTACTTTACCGGGATGAAGCGTTTTCTTCTGACTCGTAATAATCCCTTTATCAATTGCTTCCACAACGCCGTCGGAAATCATTTCTGTATGAATGCCTAAGTGTTGTTTTCCTTCAATGCGTGCCAGGACTGCGTCTGGTATGCCGCCGATGCCTAATTGCAGTGTTGCGTTGTCTTCAATAAGCGGGGCAATAAAATCGGCGATCCGTTCTTCGATCTCTGATGCAGTGATAGGATGAAGTTCCAGTATCGGCACAGAACATTCCACAATTTTATGTACACGCGAGACATGAATAAAAACATCGCCCAGCGTGCGTGGCATACGTTCATTAACCTGCGCAACAACTATCTTTGCATTTTCTGCTGCTGCTTTCGATGCAGCGCACTCAACACCGAAACTCATAAACCCATGCGCATCCGGCGGAGAGACATGAATAAATGCAACATCAAGGGGAATGTACTTTGCGCAAAAAAGGGCTGGAACCTGTGAGAGATGCACAGGTACATAATCTGAATTTCCATCAGCAATAGATTGTCGATCGCCGGGTCCGACAAACAGCGAGTTGTGTCGGAAATGCTGAGACATGCCGGGCTTGGAAAGCGGATCGTCTCCCAACAACAAAATGTGATTGACTTCTACGTGAGAAAGTTCCTCTGCACGATTTGCAAGTGCGTTCGTCAGCAGAAGCGGTGTTGCGGCATTACCGCTGAGAAAAATCCGGTCTTTCGATTTAACAACTTTAACCGCATCCTCAACCGTCATGACTTTCGACTTGTATTGATCGAGCCAGTTCATAGTCATTCCTAGTGGTCTTTATTTATCGGAGAGTTGAGCAATGTTTGAATGTCGTTCACTTTTATATCGAACGCTTTTGCTGCGGCTATGTTCGTACAGTATCCTCGAAATGTACAGACTCCTTTGGAAAGTCCAACATCAGCACGAAGTACTTGTTCCATGCCAAGCTCGGTCGCTTCCCGTAAGAAGGGAAGAAGTACATTTGTCCATCCTACCGTTGCAGTGCGCGGCACTGACGCCGGAGTATTCGGAACACAATAATGCACAATGCCATGGGTTATATACACAGGATCAACCAATGTTGTCGGCCGGCTTGTCTCCACACAGCCACCTTGGTCTATAGAAATATCAACAATGACAGAACCGGGTTTCATTTGTTTCACTAAATCCTCAGAAACTAAATGCGGAGTCTTTTCACCTTTTAATAAAACAGCTCCAATGAGCGCATCTGCTTCGCGCACTGCACAATCAATATTGTATTGATCAGAAACGGCAGTAGCTATTCTCCACTGAAACAGATTCTCCAATTCACGCAATCGGCTGATGTTCTTGTCGATAATCATCACTTTCGCCCCAACCCCAACCGCGACACGAGCCGCAGTACGTCCCACGGTACCAGCACCAAGAATAAGCACATTGGCAGCTGGCACACCCGGAATGCTTCCCAACAGTACACCGCGTCCACCTTGACGGGCCTGAAGATAATGCGCCGCTACCTGAATTGAAATCTGTCCGGCAATTTCTGCCATTGTTTGAACGATCGGCAGGTCACCATGGTCATTTTCAATCAATTCATATCCAATGGCAGTCACCTGCTTTTCAAGAAGCGTCTCTATTGTTTTTCGTTTGGAAATGGCAAGATGTAATGCTGAAAAAAGTGTTTGTTCCTCATGGAGAATTTTAAGTTCTGAATCAGCGGGCGGCGCAATTTTTAAAACTATATCAGAACGATTGATAACTTCTTCCGGACTGTACACGATGATGGCGCCTGCATTGCTGTACTCGACGTCTGTAAAGAAACTCAGTGCTCCAGCATTCCGCTCTACATACACGACAGCACCTAAACCCACTAATGTTTGCACACCGCCTGGTGTCAGCGCTACCCGCCGTTCTGAGGGAGATATTTCTTTGAGTATGCCGATGTTCATGCCAACAATCCTTCCTCTTGTTTATTGCATGCTGTAGCTTAGAAAATGATTATTTGAAGTTGAAGAAACGCTATCGGTTTGAAATAGTTTTATTTTCATAGGGCATGGTGAAGCAGCACAAAGGAAATACTGTTTAGATATGACACATTGAAATTTTTAGTATTCATTGCAGAATACCCGTTCGAGATCTATTGGAAAAAAATTTCTTATCGAATAGACGTACTCCGTTTCAGCAGCATTAGAGGAATTCCGGATTACAATCAGAAATAACACCATTGCTCACTTGACCGCAGGCGCGGATTTCATTCAATTTTTGGTTAATGTACAACACAATGCGGCTTTTCTCTTCTAAAAGTTTGCGCACAAACGAGGTCACTTCCGGATAATCACATTCCGTCATAATCGTCTCATAAAAATGGATCATTTCTGCTTCTTTTCGCATTGCCTCAGTCAACATTTTACATGTGATCCGACAATCATGGTTGCATTTTGCACCATGAGATTCAATTGATTGTTCGCTCCATGTCTGAATTGCAGATTGTGTTTTATCCATCTTCTTTACCGCACCGCCATTTCCGCTGTCGCCGCTATCGCTAATTCTTTCCCTCGCATCAAGGCTTGTTCATTGAGAGGAATTAAGTGCTGCCTATGAGGAGGCAGGACACTGTGTAGTGCTCTTATGACATGTTCCAATTTTACAATTGGACATAACTCTAGATATGCACCAAGCAAAACCATGTTTGCTACCTGTTTACTTTTAAGTTTTTGAGCTTCTTCTATACCGGGAAGAGCTAGAATCTCGATATCTTTTCTTGTTGGCGGGCAGAGGATCGTGGATTTTTCATAGATCAAGATTCCACCGGATTTCACAGCGTGTTCAAATTTTTCGATCGATGGCTGATTCAATACAATTGCAGTATCAAACCTTGTGACAATAGGAGAACTGATACGTGAATCAGAAACGATCACCGTGCAATTTGCTGTGCCGCCGCGCATCTCAGGACCGTATGAGGGCATCCAGCTTACTTCTTTATTTCCCTCCATCGCGGCATATGCAATGATTTGCCCCATTGAAAGAACGCCTTGACCGCCAAAACCGGCAATAATTATTTCCTGAGTCGTGTTCATATTTGTAGCTGCTTTAATTTTAAAGAGAAGGTTACACTACCATTTTACTACAGTTGAATTTGGTTCTCAATTAGCTCTTTGGCACTTTAATATCGCCAAGCGGATAAACGGGAAACATATTTTTCTCTAGCCACTCGTTGGATTCTACCGGCGTCATTTTCCAGCCGGACGGACAGTTCGAGACAACTTCAATAAAGCATGTTCCTCTTTTTTCCTTTTGATATTTGAAAGAAGTAATAATTGCTTTTTTCAACTTACGCACGGCTGTCGTATTGTGTACCGAGTGTCGTGAAACATAGTACGCGCCGGGAAGCTGTGCAATGAGTTCTGTAATCTTTAACGGATTACCCATTGTTATTGATTCACGTCCAAATGGCGATGTTGTTGTTTTCATGCCCAAGAGTGATGTCGGAGCCATCTGACCACCCGTCATTCCGTATATGCCGTTGTTGATGAAGAGCATCAGAATATTCTCACCGCGGTTGACAGTATGAATTGTTTCGCCGGTGCCTATGGCTGCAAGGTCACCGTCGCCTTGATAAGAAAAAACATATTTATCGGGAAGGACACGTTTGACCCCTGTCGCCACTGCGCTTGCGCGTCCGTGTGCGGCTTCCTGCATATCGATGTTTAAATAATCGTACGCAAACACAGCACATCCGACCGGCGCCACACCGATAGTTTCTTCCTGAATTTTCAATTCCTGAACAACTTCCATCAGGATTTTATGTACTACGCCATGCCCGCATCCCGGACAATAATGCATCGGCGTATCGGTGAGTGTTTGCGGCTTTGTATAAACGACTTCCAATCCTTCAATTTTCGGCGCTGTTTCCATTTCTTTCATCCTCACACATGTGCCGTTTGAAATTCTTTGGCAATGGATTCCACCTTGGTCAGTACTTCTTCAGGTGATGGAATCATTCCGCCCATCCGTCCATAGAAATGTACCGGGCATGTGCCGTTGATTGCAAGCCGCACATCTTCCACCATTTGTCCCGCATTCATTTCAACCGTCAGAAAAACTTTTACACGCTCTGCTAACTTTGCAAGAGCTTCTGTCGGAAACGGGTACAGCGTGATGGGACGAAGCAATCCAACCTTTAATCCCTTTTCGCGCGCAAGGTTCATAGTTTTACCGCACACGCGTGATGATAATCCGAAAGCAACAAGAACAATCTCCGCATCTTCAGTCTGGAATTCTTCCCACCGAACTTCCTTTTGTACTTCGCGGTATTTTTCTTGCAGAACTAAATTTAATTTCTCCATTCGCTCCGGCTGAATGAAAAGAGAAGTAATAATATTTCGTTCGCGTGAATTCGGTTTGCCGATCGTCGCCCATGGGGCATTCGTTTTTGGCAATGAGCCCGCAGCAGGTAACGTAACCTTCTCCATCATCTGACCGAGTGCACCATCAGCAAGAATCATCACCGGATTGCGATACTTCTCCGTTAAACGAAATGCATCGAACACAAAATCCACCATTTCTTGTACGGACGATGGTGCAAGAACGATGAGATGATAATCACCGTGACCGCCGCCTTTTACCGCCTGGAAATAATCTGCCTGCGATGGCTGAATGGTGCCAAGACCAGGTCCGCCCCGCTGAACATTTACAATGACTGCCGGCAGCTGCGCTGATGCCATATACGAAAGACATTCCTGCATCAAGCTAATGCCGGGGCTGGACGATGAAATCATTGCACGCGCACCGGCACCGGAAGCACCATGTACCATATTAATAGCTGCAAGTTCGCTTTCCGCCTGCAATATTACAACACCAGGATAGTTTGGCTGCTGAATTGCGAGATACTCCATTATTTCTGTTTGCGGTGTAATAGGATAGCCAAAGTAAGCCTGCATACCTGCACGCAATGCGGCTTCAGCAAGAGCTTCGTTGCCCTTCATCAATCGTGTGTTAGATTTTCCGTCTCCACCTGTCATGTCATTTACATTTCTAAATTATTTATTTTTGAAATTGCTTGCAGTGTTTTTATATTCCGCTGTTGTTTCATGAGATTTTCTGTGCGTCTGGTTTAGGTGCTTTTATTTGACGGTACACTGTTATAGCACTGTCGGGGCAAACAATGGCGCAATTGATACATCCAGTGCAAGAATCATTCTTCAACTGTACATAACGGTAACCCTTCGAATTTAAGTAAGGCGACAACTCCAAACAATCCTGCGGACACGCCGTAATACATAACTCGCACGCTTTGCAAATTTCTGTTGCAACAATAATTGTTCCCCGAATCATTTAATACTCCTCTAGATTGGAGATCAGTGGTTTGAGAAATGCTTAAATCACAACTTTACTTTTTCTGCTTATTATAATGCTCAAGTAGTATGCCACATCAACAATTTATGACGTAATGACTTAATACAGAGATTCTAAAAGAAAAAAAAGGCTCATTGGCACTTTTAAGAAGATTTTAAAACTGTTTCCTGAAAGCAGTAAGAATGATGAAAAAATATGCTCAGTGAAATATCCTGCCGAAAAATAAATAGCAACAGAAAATTATACTCACTCTTTAAAAATGAAGTCCATCTTGGTAGATGGACTTCATCCTTACTGTTTTACTACTACGTTATTATACTGAACTTCGCAGAACTTCATCAGGAGTTCCAGGAGGATTTTCCGCAATGCGTTGTGCCTCGGAGACAGCAACTGCTGTAATATTGACGATGTCGTTAACATCGCATCCAGGCACGAGTAAATATACAGGTTTGCGAATTCCCAACAACATCGGCCCAATTGCTGTTGCACCGCCAAGTTTCGCGAGAACCTTGTATGCGATGTTTGCCGATGTCAAATCAGGACATATCAACACATTTGCATCACCTTTAATTTCGCTGAACGGGAAGACCTCAGAAACTATATCAGGATCTAATGCAGTATCCGCCATGATCTCTCCTTCAACAACCAAATTAGGCGCTTTCTTTTTGATAATCTCGACTGCCTTCCGAACTTTTTCCGTCAAAGGATGCTGCGTGCTGCCGAAGTTACTAAAGGACAACATCGCAACACGCGGTACGACATTCATATATAATGCTTTTTCCGCTGTCAGCAATGCTATATCCGCAAGGTCTTCTGCATCCGGATCAATATTGACAGTCGCATCAGAGATAAATATTGTTCTGTTTTTGAAAACCATCATATAAGCACCACAAATTTTCCTTACGCCTGGACGAGTGCCGATGATCTGAAGCGCAGGCCGGATTGTTTCCGGATAATGTTCCGTCAATCCGGATATTAAACCATCTGCATCTCCCATCTCTACCATCATCATACCGTAGACATTATAATTATTCTTCAACAGTTGTCTAGCCGATGCGGATGTCATTCCTTTTCGTTTACGAAGGTTGTAAAGTGCTGATACATATTCTTCAAAGCGCGGAGATTTTCTTGGCCGGATAATTTCCACACTCGAGAGATCGAGGCCGAGATCTTTGATACGCTGGCCGATGGTGTCAGGTGTACCAAGCAAAATTGGCTTGGCGATTCCATCATCCAGCAGCATCTGCGCGGCGCGGAGAATTTTATCTTCATCACCTTCGGGGAAAACAATGCGCTTTGGTTCACTCTTCGCTTTGTTAATGTAAAAGCGCATCACTTCGCGCGACTTACCAAGACGTGCCTCAAGCTCATCGCGGTACTTTTCAAAATCTGCTATCGGTTTTTTTGCCACACCTGTATCCATTGCTGCTTTTGCTACTGCGGCCGCTTCCCAAAAAAGGACACGTGGATCAAAAGGTTTCGGAATAATGTATTCCCTTCCAAACTCGATCCGTTTTTTCCCGTAGGCTTTCAGAACATTATCAGGAACATCTTCTTTTGCGAGTTTTGCTAATGCGTGCGATGCAGCAATCTTCATTTCATCATTGATTGTTGTAGCACGTACATCCAGCGTTCCTCGGAAAATAAACGGGAACCCCAATACATTGTTGACTTGGTTCGGAAAATCCGAACGTCCTGTCGCCATAATAATATCATCTCTTACACTTGTTGCATCTTCGTACGTAATTTCTGGATCAGGATTTGCCATTGCGAACACAACGGGCTTATCGGCCATTGATTTTACCATCTCTTTTGATAAAACTCCTTTTGCCGAAACGCCGCAGAAGACATCTGCTCCTTTTATTGCTTCAGCCAGTGTACGGGAACTGGTATCAACTGCAAAATACTCTTTGTATTGATTCATGCCTTCAGTTCTGCCTTTGTATACAACGCCTTTTGTATCTACAAGAATCATATTCTCCCGCTTCACTCCTAATTTTTCATAGAGCTTTGCACAAGCGATTCCAGCCGCCCCAGCGCCGCTGAAGACAACCCTTACTCGATCTATTTTCTTCCCCTGGACTTCTAGTGCATTTACTAACGCTGCGCCGCTGATAATAGCCGTTCCATGCTGATCGTCGTGAAAGACCGGAATATTCATCGTCTTCTTCAGCGCTTCTTCAATATAAAAACATTCTGGCGCCTTAATGTCTTCGAGATTGATGCCGCCGAAAGTCGGTTCCAGCAACTGCACAGCTTTAATAATCTCATCAGCATTGTGTGTGTTCAACTCAATGTCGAACACGTCAATATCTGCAAAGCGTTTGAATAACACACCCTTACCTTCCATAACCGGTTTACCGGCAAGTGCGCCTATATCGCCCAAGCCGAGAACAGCAGTTCCATTTGAAACTACGCCGACAAGATTTCCCTTGGCAGTGTACTTGTAGGCATCTTCAGGATTTGCATGAATTTCAAGGCATGGATCAGCAACTCCGGGAGTGTATGCAAGCGATAAATCGCGTTGCGTCTGACACGGCTTGGAAGAAATGACTTCTATTTTGCCTTTGCGGCCCATTGAGTGGTAATCTAATGCTTCTTGTTTACGAACCATAAATCCTCCAATCTGAGAATTGTTTTTATTACTTGAAGCGGTGGTAAAGTATAATGAGTTTTAAGAATGAACGCAATGCTCTTTACCCGATAACTCGAACATTACGTTACTGCTATAGTACATTGTAATTCTATCGGATGAAACGGTAATGCCATCGCATTGAGGCGTGTCTGCGTTTGTTCTAATTGCACGCTACACTTGTTTATTTATACCCGCTTTTATTGAAGAAGTGCACTCCAAGAGAAACATACTCAGCTTCCTTTTAAAGGGATGCAAATAGTACCAATGATCCGACCAAATAGAAATACTCGTAAGCGTTTCTTAGAAAGATTTGTACTTGGGGAATCCGGAACATCACTCAAGCAAGAGTGCAAGCCAAACTGCAGCTGCTTACCGAAATTAACTATAAGCGTGTAATCCAGAAAAATAGGAAGATTGCTAAAACGAACAAACCAATGAGAGGTTATCCGTTATCCCCAGTGAGGCGGGCAATCTGAAGCACATAGTATCGGAGCAGTTTTTGTTTGTCGGCAGGAAGCGCTTGTTCTTCGATGCGCGCAATTTGTTCAACATCTTTCATCGCGCGAACAATGGTCACCGGCACTTCTACCATTCCCTCGGACAGCGATGTGAGGTATTCCAGCGATGCCGCAAGGAATTGTCTCATCTCATCATCTGCACTGGCAGCACGGAAGAATTGCGAGAGATCGGCAGAAAGTTTCATGCTATGCACTGAAGCAGGAGAGGCGTTGAGTGGTTTTCCGGACGTAAGCGAATTGAGTGCAATGGCAAGTTCAGTAAAGCTACGGACTTGCTGAAATACCGGTTCTTCCAACATCTTCCAGATTTTTGACCGCCAGAATTGCACCTGTTCGCGAACGCCAAGAATGTTTTCAATCGTTGTTTTCCAAGTGCTATCAATTGATCCGCTGATACCTTCAAGAAATATTTCAATCTTTGTGTTGAAAATATTCTTTTGCAACAGCACAGCCAAGTCAGGACGAATGGTCGATAAAAGTTCGGGGAGAAACACACCATCTTCAAAGAATTCGTTCACATCGACACCGTGACGGCGAATCAATTCCTGCTGAAAAAGTCCCAGGAAATCGCTTAAGCTGTCATTATCTTCACGCAAGGCAAGGAATGCAGAATTGCCTGCAGGAAACGCCGGCTCGATATTTTTAAGATATGTTAAATCTACGTCGTGATACAGCCTGAGCGTTTGGAGGATTTCATACACAGGGAGCTGCGGTAAAATTCGATCAGCAATAAGTGCACGTGTGTCTCCATCTTTAAATTCCATTTGTGAAAACACATTCAGTGCACGGAACAAACCGGTGGTCAATTGGTTGACACCCAGCACCATGGTCTGCGCCTGATTGTGCGCAATAGCACGCAACATACTGCCGTAACGTGCCAGCGGAATGGTTTTCATAATTTTTTCTAAAATTCTCTGTCCTCGATCAGAGTCTGTTTCTGAACTCGGCCGTACAGTCGGACGGTCGCGAAGCTGAGGCATCGTGCGTGCTATAAAGTACGACGCAATATGCATACCCACGACATCTGCATCACGTCCATATAAAATTTGCCGAAAATTCTCGGTGAGGATCGCCATGAATTGATCAATCACGGCATCTTTGGAGCCGATGGTCAACCGTTCAATTTCCTGCGCGCCGCGTTCTTTTAATTGCAGGCGACTTTCAACCAATGATTCCGATGCCCGCAACAAATCGTTTCGATGGATAGATTGAGATTCTTTAACGTGATGAAGCACCTGCATTAATTCCTGTGCGGGCAGATAACGGAATTGTTCCGAAATGGTACTTTGAAATGTGCGAAGATCGCCGCCGACAAAAATCCCCATCAACGGTGTAGTTGCATATTCTGCGCTCTTCCGTGCTGACGCTGGAAGTTGCTGTGCAATTATTTTCATTGCAGTAAGCGAATGAGAGAACGCCGGCTCACCTGAAACAGGCGCATAATATCCGCCTTGACGCTGCATCGGTTCGCCGCTCCCCATTTTAATACGCACGCGGTCTGTCAGTCCGTGCTGTGCAAGCCACAACACGATTTCATTCTTCGCCTGTCGAAAAGCAGCTGCACCGGCTGCTTGACCCACAGCCTGGCTTAAGTCAGAACCTGCAATAAATATTTCGGCGATAAACTCTGCAAAACGATCTTTTGTTTCTTGATCTACTCTTCTGCTCTGGTGAGCATAATCCCAGAGTTTTCCGAGATATGGTGAAATACCATGGACGGACTCCAAATCTTCAAAGAGGGGAATAAGGAGAATGGATGGAATTTCGAGATCCGGATGTTCGCGTAATGTGTTCTCGCGGCGCGCCCGCATCTTGCGGTCTAATGCAATAAGCGCTTCCGCTTTTGTGGACATACTGACCTGCAATGCAAGAATAAGCCCGGGATTCCCGTACCGTGAAGCGAGTACGTTAATTTCATGAAGATTATGTACTGTAGTATCGATGACGAATGGATCCTGCGCTGTAATCATTTTTTGATGAACACGCGGTGTAATAACCATGCGCTGCAAAAGGTCGCGGTAAAGGCATGCTTCGATTACAAGTCCGCGATCATCAAGATGCTGGCGAACAACCGGGATGAGTATTCGAAGTTGTTTGCGCATTTGTTTGTTGAGCGCAAAGTAATGCTCCATCGTTTCCCATCGCCGCCGACGGAGCTCGAGCATCTTTCGTTCTAACCGATCGTTATGATACCAAAGCAGCGTGAGCGGATCGCGCGCAAGATGGAGTTTCATACCGATGTTCCGCACTTTACCCGGTTTGACATTGAACGGAAGAACTCCACGATACCTTTTTTCAAGCTGCTGTGTGAGTATTGTGATATCATTGAGAAGACGTGTAAAACGCTGATTATTTTCCGGCACGCGCTGCATTTCAAAAAGAAGTTTCGGATCAAGTGAAATTCCTTTTTCGGCATGCACTAAACGAGATAACAAACGAGAAAGGCGCGAGACATTTTCGATCAACGTGGTGGCTACTAAGCGGTGCCCTTGACCAGACGGCCTGTTGCTTCCATCCCAATCGCCCCAAAACGAAATAAATGTCTTGAGATCTGTATGGCCAAAAAGCGCCGCATAGTTTTCGCCGTCAATAAGTGAATCTAAATCAAGAATCAGCTCTTTGGATTCCTCGCTCGAATTTATGGTAACATTGAGCGCATAATATTCCTGCAGAAGCTCGTTCACAGTTGTCTGCAGTAAATCTTCTGTGATTGTACGATGACTTATGAGATCAGAAATTATATTGCTAAAACAAATTTCTACTTGAATGGAATATCTCTGTGTCGGATGGACAGTCCGGTCGTACATCCGAGAGTGAAACGCCTCATTGCGCAGCGATAAGGAATCTTTGAATAGTTCTTTTTCCAAACGCTGAGACAACGCAAGGCCTCCATCGGTACGAGCCTGCAGAAGCAGTTCCTCTGCAATAACCAATCGATCCCGATACCGCTGCCTGAACAACTCTAACCGATGAGGTACATAGACGTTTCGGAATTCCGCAAGGTGGCGCGGTGAATCAAATTCAGGTCCCTTGCCTAACTTCACACGCCGGCTTTTTTCTAAAATAGCTCGTTCTATTCTTTCCCATAATTCAAGATTTTTCCGTTCATCATCTGATCCTTGATAGCGCGGGATAGCAACGGGCAGTCGTTTCCTGTTATAGCGGGCCGCTTCTTCTGCGATCAATCGATTCAAATCTATCAGAACATGACGGGTTTTCTTCAACAACACTTCTGCGCCGTCGACACCTCCCAGTGTCAGACGAAATGTTTTTCTTCCTGTCTCAAATCCGTCTTCTGTATGTGCGAATGTTGAAAGAGGAAGCATACCGATTCCGCGCCGCGCTAGTCCCGATGCGAGCCACTCCAATGAAAGTCCGGCGGGCAAGTAATCAATGACTAATAATGGATACATACTTCCGGTCGGCGGAACAATATGGATATGAAAAGGATTACGATCTGCGGGAAGCTTTTCAACCGCTTCGAGCAATGCCTCTGTGCGTTCAAGGAATATCTTGTTGCGCAAGCGCCAATAGGAATTAACAACATCCGAATTATGTCGATAAAATAAATATGTCAGAGCAATGGCGCCTATATTTGGCGTGATGAGACTATTTTGTTCGTTGAATTTTTTAAACAGCTCATCATCTCTTATCTCTAAAACGGCAAGACGTGCACCGGCAAGACAATCTGTTTTAGAGACGGAGTGAACAGTTACAACTTTGTCTGCCTGCTTTTCAGTAATGTGAGCGTTGTGCACAAGTTCTTGAGCTATCTGGCGAACTGTTTTGATGAAAGGAAGATCTACCGACGGAGCAACATTTTGATACGAAAGATCGTCAATGACAAAAATATTGTTTTCCAGCAGCCACAAAACGAGTGTTCGTATAGCAGATTCCTGAAATATTCGACTTGTTGCATTATGCGGATTGTTGATGACCACAGCAGCATATTTTTTCCAATTCGGGTCTTCTGCAATTTTCTTTTGAATAGTCTGAATGATTGCATTGACATCAATTTCAAAATCCGGTGTAAGAGGAACAGCGCATGTTGCAGGGAAACATTGTTCGTACGACCAGCTTAAATCGGGAACTACAACTTCTCGAATATCGCAGTGGAAGCCAAGCAATCCCAACGCAGTGCGCGATGATCCGCTGACAACAGTGCAATGCGTCGGTCTGTATTCCGGATGATGTGTCACGAAGGCATGTAAAAAGCTCGCCCTGAGTTGTTGGTGCCATGGTGAAGAATCAATGTTCTCCACTAATTCATCCAGCAATGTTTTAGTATCTGTTCCCGCGAATCGATCGGAAGCCGGTATGAATCGATGTGATTCGAGGCGCTTGATAAGGCGATCCGTTTTTTTCGATATTTCACCGATGCGCTGCTCCACTGAATCTGCCCGAGCATCAATAACATTCAGCACTCGTTGTTCAAATGAACGAGCATGAAGAGGAAGTGCGTGGCCAGCAAGACCGGTTAATGTGATTCCTTCAAACGGAGGAGTAATTAAAATGTGAGCTTCTTTTTTTTCAGTCGAAAGGAAATCAATTTGATGATTGAGCAAATAGGTGAGTAACTCTATTTCTGATGCAGATGGTGATCCCTTGAGTTGAAAATGAATAGCTTCAAAGACGCTCAGGATTTCAGCAGGACCCGCTAAGAACACTGTTGATAATGCATGGAATTTCTGAGAGAAAATGGCAGGCGTCAACAAACGGAGTACGCGATGTACGAGTTTTGCTTCCCGCGCCAGCGAAAGATGATTCGGTGTGTTGTTCGCTTCAATGAAAAACAAAGGATACGCGAGGCTCAGAGAGCGCAACAAACGGCGAGTTTCTTCACCCAGTTCTTTTCCGAGTACAAGATAGGCTGGACTCGTTCCATTATTTGCAAAGAACTTTTGCAGTTGAATATATATTTCATATTCCGATGCCGGAAGCCGGTTGAAGCGCAACGCAGTGAAAATTGCCTCGTTCGTCGGCGAAGCAACTTCCCATAAAAAGACATACGCCGGCCGGTATACGATATATGAAGAAAGTGCATGGTAGAGCACGCGAAGCGTTTCGTACATACCGCCGGTCGCAAGAACAATCTCTCTTTTTCCAGATGTTTGACCGAGATCGTAAGACAACGGTTCCTGTTGATTTTGAAGCCATGCGGTAAATGTTTTTACAAGGTCATTGGGAGAATTTCTGGAGAATCCGCCGCGTGGAGAATACGGACAGCTTTTTTGAATCAACCGTTTGAGAAATTCAAGAAGCGGTTTATCTGTATCACTCCACTCAATTTGTTGAAGTATGGCGTTGTAATCTTCACCGTCCAAATCTTCGCGCAGTACATTGATGTTCAGTACGATTCGGAGATATGCCGCCATCAATCGCTTATCCTGGACAGGGTTGCCGATGTGGAAATTGACGCGGTCTTCCGGTGCTGTCGCAGACGACGCTGTCGCCTCGCTAATTTCCGAGACTCGGGCGACTTTGAGCGGCCTTAACTGGAACAATGTACGTAGATCAGAATGCTGCGTTTGCAAGGTTGGCACCAGAGCATTGATTGGATACAATCTCATTCATTCGTTTCGCTCGAGATTATTTCGTCTGTCTCTTCTCCTTTATGCTTCGGTACGAGTCGAGTGCATTTTGTAAAATATTTTGAAACATACCGAATAACTCAGATCCATGTGCCATGTCCTGCGGCGAAAATGAGACAACAGTTCGTGCATTTTTCAAACCTTGGCTGGCTTCTGCCAGCCGTGCTGCTTGCGGCGTAAGCATCAACAGCTCCGGACTACTCTTCAGCATTTCTAATTCTTCTTTATCAAACTCCAGGCGTTTGCGGTTTCTTTTTAATTCGTCGTTGACACGTAAATCGTTTAACTGCGATTCACGCTCCCACTGGCTTTTCTTTAATTCATATTTCTTTATCTCAAGCTGGTTCTCCAGTTGAGATATTTCATCGTCTGCTTTCAATTTTGCTTTTGTGCTGGCGATGCGTGCCTTCTGGTTCAAGACTTCCGTTTGTTCAAGGATTCTTGCCTGTTCTTGCTGCTTTAATGCCTCCGATATTTGCGGATTAACCGGTTCGAACGAAAGAATTGTCATCGAGATAACTTCAATACCCAGAGCGGTTTTACTTGCCAGAACTTCTTTGTGCAAGTAATCATGTATTTTCTGTGAAGAGAGTTCTTCGATTTCATATTGCTCAGTAAAACCCTTTACAAATCCTTGAAGAACCGTTTCTAATTCTTTTGCAGCATGCGCAACCGCATCTGTGCTCCACCCGCCTACACGAATGAGTTCGGCCAGATGTCCGGCAGATGCCGCTACCGTCGCCGTCAACTTTACTTTAATGTCAATATTCCCCTTCGCAGTCGCATCAACGGTTAATTGGAAGGAATGCGTTGTTCGCTGCAGCAGCAGACTGAAATGCCTCGGATAGAACCGTCCTTTCCGAATGCCCAAGCCATCTTTCGTTTCACAAAGAACAATAAAATCGGGTTTGCGGATGCGATATTCAAATACAGCCGCAACAAGTAAAACGATAATAAAACCAATAATAAATTCCATAATACTCTTTCCTCCTTCAAGTATAACTTCTGATGGTGCATTGTTATAAATCAAGATACAACATTCACCAAAATAACGCAACGCAGGTTAGTGGTTTTTGACAATGGTTTTATACGTTTATATTCCTGTCTTACATTATTCTAATAAACGAAAAAACACCTTGAATAATTAGTATTAAATCATATATTACTATAATAAATAAGGTGTATTACAATAATAACTTTACTTCGACCACATAAAACAAATCAATGAGAAATCAATGAAGAAAATAGAAGCAATTGTTCGTCCGCATGCCGTGGACGATATTCGAGAAGCACTCCTCGAAGCTGGATTCCACGGAATGACAATCATGGAGGTCAAAGGCGTAGGCAGACAGAAAGGACATACGGAAGTCTACCGCGGTGCGGAATATCAAGTAGATTTTTTACCAAAAATCAAAATAGAAATTGTTGTGCCAGATGAACGAGTAGAAGAAGCAGTTTCCATAATTATCAAGTGTGCAAAATCCGGTAAAGTCGGCGACGGAAAAATCTTTATCTTGCCGGCAGATGATGCCATACGAGTACGAACAGAAGAAACAGGAGATGATGTCCTATGAAAATAGATACTGGTGATACAACCTGGATGTTGGTATCCACTGCACTTGTTATGCTGATGACGCCGGGACTGGCCTTATTTTATGGTGGTATGGTACGCCAGAAAAACGTCCTTGGTACAATTATGCAAAGTTTTGTTGCGCTTGGTGTTGTAACGGTGCAATGGGTTTTGATTGGTTATTCGCTGTCGTTCGGCCCGGATATAAAAGGAGTCATTGGCAGTTTGCAATGGGCGGGTCTTAATGGAGTTGGACTCACTCCAAATCCTGATTATGCTGCAACAATACCCCATCAAGCATTTATGATGTTTCAAATGATGTTTGCAATCATTACGCCCGCTTTGATCTCCGGCGCGTTTGCAGAACGCTTTAAATTCAGTACATATTTGGTCTTCGTTCTTCTCTGGTCAACCTTTGTATATGCGCCACTTGCCCATTGGGTGTGGGGAGTTGGCGGATGGCTTCGGTCGTTGGGCGCCTTGGATTTTGCAGGCGGACTTGTAGTGCATATTAGTTCCGGTGTCTCTGCTCTTGCGGCAGCAATTATTATCGGAAAGCGTAAAGGCCATGGACATGAACATATGCCTCCTCACAATTTGACGATGACATTACTTGGTGCAACATTGTTATGGTTTGGTTGGTTTGGGTTTAATGGAGGAAGCGCCCTTGCCTCGGGTGCGCTTGCAACATCTGCATTTTTAATGACGCATATTGCAGCTGCAGCAGCGACACTTTCATGGCTCGTAATTGAATGGAAACATCGTGGCAAACCAACACTTCTTGGTGCAGCGTCAGGTGCGGTTGCAGGTCTTGTGGCGATTACACCAGCATCCGGTTTTGTCGGTCCGCTTGCTGCGCTTGCTATCGGTGTTGGTGCTGGTGCCGTCTGTTACTTTGGCGTGAATATCAAAAACTTCTTCGGGTACGATGATTCACTTGATGCGGTCGGCGTTCATGGTGTCGGTGGCACATTTGGGGCGCTTGCGACAGGTCTCTTTGCATCGAAAGCAATCAATGCTGCTGGAGCTGATGGAGTATTTTACGGCAATCCGTCTCTCTTTTTTATTCAACTATTGAGCGTTGCAGTAGCAATTGTCTATGCATTTTGTGTTACCTGGATCATTCTTAAAGTACTCGATTGGACGATGGGATTACGAGTTCAACAAGAGGAAGAAGTGCAAGGACTTGATCTCAGCCAGCACGGTGAAAGCGGCTATATTTTTTGAGAAATCAATGTGGGGCGCACTTCAGGACAGCGCCCCATTTCTTTTTGTTTCATTTAAATGCACTCTCGTTCTGCAATAATTCCATTTCTTGCATTTCCATCAAACTTTCTCTACCATAATTCCGAAATTTAGTTTCATTCACTCATTCGCAGTATAATGAAAAAAACCTGGTCCATTCTCTATAATACAGCATTTATACCGCTTTTTTGGACACTCTTACAAATTGCCTCACTATTCAACTCTAAAATCCGGCGCGGGATTGAGGGACGGAGAGGATTATTTGAAAAACTTGAACATGATATATCAAATCTCTCATCGAAAAGGCGCATTTGGTTCCATTCGTCGTCTATGGGAGAATTCGAGCAGGCGAAGCCTATTATCGCGGCACTGCGGAAGAAATACCGCGACATCAACATCATTGTAACATTTTTTTCGCCTTCAGGATATGATCATTCAAAAAATTATAAACTTGCCGACATCATTACATACATCCCCTTTGATACAAAAGTGAACGCACACCGTTTTCTTGATTTAGTACAACCAACAGCGGCCGTGTTTGTACGATATGATGTTTGGCCAAATCATATATGGGAATTGAACGCACGAAGAATTCCAGTATTTATCGCAAACGCTACCATGCGCACAACCTCAGCGCGATTATTTCCATTGCTGAAAAATTTCCACCATTTATTATTCAACAACTTTGAGTCCATTCTTACCGTGTCCGCAAAAGATGCTGATGCATTTGCTCTCTTTGGATTGACGCATCCATCGGTTGAAGCTATCGGCGATACTCGGTACGATCAGGTATGGCAGCGGAGCGCCGATGCAAAGAAGAAACACCTCCTTCCACATGCAATTCTGAAAGGGAAAAAACTTCTTCTTGCCGGCAGCACGTGGCCGGAAGACGAAGAGGTTCTTCTTCCCGCGATCAAAAAAATTCTTCAGTATGATTCAAACGCACTGATAATTCTCGTGCCGCACGAACCAACCGAAAATGCGCTGGAAGATGTTGAACATAACATTGGTGCAAAACCACGCTCGATCCGATTCTCCAATCTCAATGACTATGCCAACGAACACATCATCATTGTCGATAGTATTGGAATACTGATGGCGCTCTATCAATATGCGAATGTTGCATATGTGGGCGGAAGTTTCCGGCAGGGCATCCACAATGTGCTGGAGCCTGCAGTGTACGGTATTCCTGTTGTCTTTGGACCGAAGCACACAAATTCACAGGAAGCGATGGAACTAGCTCGGCGCGGCGGCGGTTTCATTGTGAACGATCAACAGGAATGTTATCGCACACTGCGCGCACTGCTTGATGATAAAAAGGCAAATACTGCCGCCGGAAAACAGGCGCTTATGTTAGTGGAAGAAAATATTGGCGCGACCGAACGATTCATTCAACACCTGGAAAAAAAAATATGAATTGATGAATCGTTGAGTAAACGAGAAAATCTGCATATGAAATAAAATCAAATAATGGATCAATTCAATAGCTCTATCACCTAATGAAGCAATCACCAAATAACATGTGTGCAAAATGAAAATAGCTTACTTCGATACTATTGCCGGCATAAGCGGAGACATGACACTAGGCGCACTCGTCAGCGCAGGCGTTCCATTTGATGAATTGAATAAAGAACTCCAGGCACTCGGCATTGGCGGATTTGAACTTCAAGCGCGGCATGTGGAACGCAACGGCATGGTTGCAATAAAAGTAGATGTCGTTATTTCGGAGCAGCCGCATTACCATCGGCACATGAAGGACATTGAAGAACTCATTGATAATAGTTCTCTCGCTCAAAACGTCAAAGAACGTTCGAAGAAAATTTTCAGAGAAGTTGCAATTGCCGAATCAAAAGTACACAGCACTGCCATTGAGAAAGTACACTTTCATGAAGTCGGAGCCATTGATTCTTTAGTTGATATCGTCGGCGTTTCGATTTGTTTAGAAAAATTAGGTATACAAGCTGTCTATTCATCTCCGATAAAAGTTGGCAACGGCGCTCTGGTAAAATCTCAGCACGGCGCTCTGCCAGTACCAACGCCGGCAACGATGGAAATCTTAAAAGATTATCCCATTCTTTTGACCGATATTCCGTTTGAATTAACGACACCGACTGGGGCAGCTATCATTAAAGCGCTTTCACTCGGTGTTTTAACAGCTGAAAAAATTCAAATTTCTGCTATCGGTTATGGCGCCGGCGGTCGTGAAATTGAACAAGTACCGAATTTACTTCGCGTGTTCATCGGTACTCTAGAACCGAATTACCTTGCCGATGAAATCGTCAATATAGAAACGAATATTGACAATATGAATCCGGAAATTTATCCGTATGTCATCGAAAAATTATTATCTGCCGGCGCACACGATGCATACTTGACCCCGATCTTGATGAAGAAAGGCCGACCTGGTATTATTCTTTCAGCGCTTGTTGAACGTGCAAAAATCGATCAACTCCTCGATATCCTATTCCGCGAAACAACTACACTGGGCGTGCGCATTCAACCGGTCGAGCGCAAAAAACTTTCACGAAGTACAAAACAGGTGCAGACATCTTTCGGTATAGTTTCCGCTAAGGCTATTACTGTCGATGGCAGGGAACAACTGCGTGTTGAATTTGAAGAATGTAAACGGATCGCAGTAGAAAAAAATCTGCCGCTCATTGAAGTGTATCGAAAACTGGAAAAGGAACTCAGCAGTTAATTTTCTCGTCATGCTGCTCTCTGTTAGCTCATCGTGCAACCATTCCTTGTCGATATTGCCCTCTATGTTCCACTCGACCACACATTTACATATCTTGTTTCCCCAGAGCTTCAATCTTCTGCAGCCCTCGGTAAACGTGCGATAGTCCCATTCGGCAACAAACATCTCACGGGTGTCATTGTAGGAATGCCTGCGACGACAACCGTTTCAGGACTGAAACCCATCAACGACATTCTTGATGTGAAGCCGACGTTCTCTCCAGAACTTCTCGCGCTGACAAAATGGATTGCAGAATATTATCTTGCACCTTGGGGTGAAGTTCTCAAAGCCGCAACGCCACAAGGATTCTCGCAAGAGAGTAAAAAAACAATTCATCTTCTGGCACAAAATGTCGAGACACTTTTACTAACGACAAAAAAATTGACGCCGCGGCAACACGCAATTTTACAAGCACTGAAAAACGGCGAAACACTTGCCTTTTCCCAACTCCAAAAAAAAGCACGCGCAAAAAGTATTTACGCCGTCATTGGCGAAATGCAGCAGCGCGGATGGATTTCGATAGAAGAAGAAATTGAAAAGCCGAAAGCAAAACCAAAGATAGAACGAGTCGTTCATTTTACAACAGAAGGGATGAACGTTCTTTCAGATGAAACAGGAAAAGCAATGTTTACTGCAAAGCAGATATTTCTTGTTGAAGCACTTCAGAAAGAATGTACGTCTGCAAACAATATAATAGAGATACATTCCTTCTTGAAAAGACACAGTGCATCACTTTCTTCTCTTAAGACATTAGTGAAGAACGGCGTACTGCAGATTTCTGAACGGGAAATATTCCGCCGCTCGGAGTACGAACCAGAGGGACCGCCGCCAGAAATCATCCTCAATGTGAACCAGAAATATGCGTTGGACGAGATTATGAACGCAACGAGCGCAGGCAAGTTTCACGCGTTCCTTTTACATGGCATTACCGGCAGCGGCAAAACGCAAGTATATATCGACGCCATTCGTCGTGTGATGTCTCTCGGCAAGACAGCCATCGTCCTGGTGCCGGAAATTTCCCTCACACCGCAAACAGTGCGGCGCTTCAAAGCGCACTTCGGCAATGATGTTGCGGTCATGCATAGTCAAATGTCGATAGGCGAACGATATGATGCTTGGCGGATGGCACATCAAGGCAAAGTGAAAATAGTCATCGGGCCGCGCTCGGCAATTTTCGCACCATTGGAGAACATTGGACTTATTGTCGTGGATGAAGAACACGACGGCTCGTACAAGCAGTTCGATACCGCACCGCGCTATAATGCCCGTGATGTTGCGCTGGTCCGTGCCTCGCAAATCAACGCGGTAGTCGTGCTCGGCTCGGCAACGCCGTCGGCAGAAAGTTTCGCAAATGCTCTTCATGAAAAATATACATTACTGGAACTACCGTATCGCGTTGATAATGCCCAGCTTCCCACTATTGATATTGTTGATATGGCGAAGGAACGACGCGCCCTCTATGACGATCTCAAAGCAGAAATTAAAAAAAGCGGAAAAGAATTTCCTAAACGGCTACCCTACTCCTCCATTTCCCGGCTGCTGCAGTCTCAAATTTCCAATCGTTTAGAGAAAAAAGAAGGAATCATTCTTCTTCAAAACCGCCGCGGCTTTTCGCATGTCATGGAATGTTTCGACTGCGGATTCGTCGAGAAGTGCGACAACTGTGAAGTCACGCTCACTTTCCACGCGACAAAAAAACATCTTCGCTGTCATTACTGCGGTTTCGTAAAGAAACCGCCGACGGTATGCCCGAAGTGCGGAAGCAAGGAACTGCGGATGCACGCCTTCGGCACTCAGCAAGTGCAGGAGGAGTTGCAAGCGCTCTTCCCGAAAGCAGTCATTCTTCGGATGGACCGCGACACCACGAGCCGCAAAGGTGCGCACGATAAAATTCTCCAGCAGTTCGGTTCCGGCAAAGCGGATATTCTCCTCGGCACGCAGATGGTAGCAAAAGGATTGGATTTTCCGCGCGTAACACTGGTCGGGGTCATTTCTGCCGACACTCAAATGCTGCTGCCGGATTTTCGCGCTTCAGAATTAACGTTTCAATTATTAACGCAAGTCTCCGGGCGCGCTGGACGGAGCAATCTTGCGGGTGAAGTTGTTATTCAAACCCTGCAGCCGGATCATTACAGTTTGAAGCATGTGATCACCCACAATTTCCGCGGTTTTTATCAAGAGGAATTAGAATACCGGCGTGAGTTAGATTACCCGCCGTTCTCCAGGATAGTTCTATTGGAGTTTTCCGGCGAACGGGAGAATGAAGTTCAGTACTATGCGAAAAAGTTCACTGAATATCTTACAGGGCATAATCAACAGAAACGATTCATCATTCTCGGTCCCGCAGATGCAGCTATTCCAAAGATCAAAAACGTTTTTCGCAAACATGTTGTTATCAAAAATCTCAAAGACAACGACCCTTCCGGTGCATACCTTCGCTCCGCACTTCTTAAAACTAGAGCACAGTTCGATACATCGCCGCTTGCCGCCAACAAAAAGATCAAAATGATTATCGATGTAGACCCGCAAGGAATGATGTGAGCGAATGATCCGTTTGCACAGTGCAGATAGCAGAATGCAGAAACTCAAAAACACATATCCTATCGACGAAGTCTTACCGCAATTGCTGGAAGCGTTTCAAAAAACAAATAACGTTGTTCTTTCCGCACCGAACGGAGCTGGAAAAACCACGCGCGTTCCGATTTCTCTGCTCGCCTCAGAGTGGATGGCAGAGAAGAAAATGATAATGCTTGAACCCCGCAGGCTTGCGGCACGCCGCGCCGCTGAATATATGGCGGCTCAGCTTGGCGAATCTGTCGGCCAGACTGTTGGTTATCGCATTCGCGGTGAAACAGTAGTCAGCAAGAACACACGTATTGAAGTAGTGACAGAGGGAATTCTTACGCAACTTCTTCAGCGTGAACCGGAGTTGCAGAACGTCGCTATTATTATTTTTGACGAATACCACGAGCGCAGCATTCATGCGGATCTTGGACTTGCGCTGACTCTTGACGTGCAGGAACACCTGCGGAATGATTTACGCATTCTTGTCATGTCTGCCACGCTTGATAATATCGCGGTGGCAAAATTATTCGGCAATGCACAGATTATCGAAAGCGCCGGTTTTCTTTATCCTATTACGACAAACTATGCGCGTTTTATTTCCGACAAACCAATCGAAACTCGTATGGTTGATGTTATTACAAAAGCGCTGAGCGAACAAGAGGGCGACATACTTGCATTTCTTCCCGGACAAAAAGAAATACGACGAGTCGAAAATTTATTATGGGAAAAACATTTGCCGAATGACATCATCGTCCATACTCTCTTTGGCGATGCATCGTATCAGCTGCAATCCGCAGCGTTGTCTCCCGCACCGGCTGGTAAACGAAAAATCATTCTCTCTACAAGCGTCGCAGAAACGAGTTTAACAATTGACGGCGTCTGTGTCGTCATCGATTCCGGATTGGCACGTACAGCACGCTTTGATGTTCGTCGCGGAATGTCCGGACTTGTGACAATTCCCGTTTCCAAAGCTGCTGCAGATCAGCGGCGCGGGCGTGCAGGACGCCAACAACCCGGTATCTGCTACCGATTGTGGACTGAAGCAGAGCATACTCAGCTTCCAGATTATCCACAGCCGGAAATTAAAACTGCTGATCTTGCTCCTCTTGTTCTTCATCTCGCACAATGGGGAACATCAACCGGTAGCAACTTACGATTTCTTGATCCGCCACCAGAGGCACATATGGCACAAGCACGCACCTTGCTTGAAGAACTTGGTGCATTGGATCATCATGGAAAGCTGACTGCTCATGGGAGAGCAATGGCTGAGCTTCCTCTCCACCCACGTTTCGCCAGTATGATTCTACGAGGAATGGACTTCAATTTCGGCGCACTTGCATGTGACATCGCGGCTTTGCTTGAAGAGCGGGATATTCTTGCAGGAAGAAAAGACACCGACATCGATCTTGCACTGAGGTTGCATACATTACATCAGAAACAGAAGGGTGATGAAAGAATGTATGAGCGCATCACCTCTCAAGCGCAGCGATTGAGGCAACTTGTCCACGTCCATAATGTATCAAAAAAAGAAGAAGAAAACGCGCTCGGGATTTTACTTGCCCTTGCTTATCCGGAACGCATAGCCCGCCGGCGTGAGAACAACGGCTACCGTTATCAAATGGCAAGCGGGATAACAGGCGTTTTACCAAAGGGTAGTTTGCTTGCACGTGAAGAATTTCTTGCCATTGGTGAGGTGGACGGCATCGGCGCTGAAGTTCGAGTGTATCTCGCCGCACCACTTGCAAAGAAAGATTTACAACACATATGTGCCGACTCTATAATAGAGGAAGAAGAAATTCGCTGGAGTCCGAGTGACGAGACGGTAGTGGCTCGAAATATCTCGCGTCTCGGAACAATTATCATTTCCGAACAGAATATCAAACTGCATGGAGAGAAAGTAAGCGCTGCAATGGTTGAAGGTGTAAGGCAGTTGGGACTGGAATGTCTGCCATGGGATAAAGAAACGCGTGCGCTTCAACAACGAGTTCAATGGCTGAGAAAACAAGCTTCTTCGTCTGAAGACTTTCCAGATTTTTCCGATACTGCTTTGCTTAATTCCTTAGAGACCTGGCTTTCACCATTTCTTGATGGTATCTGGAAAAAGGAACATCTCATAAAACTTCCTCTCCTTACAATCCTGAAATCGCAAATTACGCATACACAGAATAAGCAGATTGATTTACTTGTGCCTTCACATCTGCAACTGCCGAGTGGTTCAACCGTTACATTAGATTATTCAGCAGAACAGCCTGTGCTCGCCGTGCGCTTGCAGGAATTGTTTGGACAAGTTGATACACCGAAAATTTGCGGCGGGAAGGTGCCTGTACTCTTGCATCTACTTTCTCCAGCACATCGTCCGCTTGCGGTCACACAGGATTTGCACAGTTTCTGGACAAATACCTATCCTGAAGTTCGGACACAAATGCGTGCGCGCTATCCCAAACATGTCTGGCCGGAAAATCCGCTGACAGCAAAGCCAACGAACAGAACCAAACGACGTGGCAAATAATTCTACTCCATTTTTAAATTACCTCAATTTTTCTCTTGCTTATTAATGAGCATATGCCCATATTGATATATGCCGCGCCCGAAGTGTTGCAGAATGGTCGGCGGCTTGCCGACCGCAGAATATTTTAAGCCAAAAGGAATTCCTCTTACCGATCTGGAAGAGGTTATCCTAACGGTCGATGAGTATGAAGCACTCAAGCTTGCCGATTACGAACAGTTGTATCAGGAGCGGGCAGCGGAGAACATGCAAGTGTCCCGGCAAACATTTGGACGCATTATTCTTTCAGCACATTATAAACTTGCCGATGCATTAATTCATGGAAAAGCACTTAAAATCGAAGGCGGAGAGTTTGCAATAAAGAAAAGCCCTATTGGTAAGTGCAAATGTTCAGCAGCACACACCAAGGGAAATTGTCCACAGTGCAATAGACGTATAAAAAACACTAAGCAACAGAAAGGAAGTTTATGAAAATAGCATTGCCTTCACACAACCACAATGTCGATGATCATTTCGGCCACTGTGAATATTTTACTGTTCTAACTATCGATAATAAACAGATCACAGCCGAAGAGAATGTACAATCTACGCAAGGATGCGGCTGCAAATCCAATATTGTCGGCACATTATCAGAGATGGGCGTAACATTCATGCTTGCGGGAAACATCGGCAGCGGCGCGATCAACGTGCTCAACAGCCATGGTATTCAGGTGGTGCGCGGTTGCTCTGGCGATGTAAGTGCCGTAGCAGAGCAATGGCTTGCTGGAAACGTAACGGATTCCGGCCTTGTTTGTCACCAGCACGAACAAGAATGTCAGCATTAAAGAATGCGAGTTATATCTTCGCTGTCGGTGAAAAACCGACGGCGGAGTATGTTATTCCCGATTTCCTGCTTTTATTTCTTCCAGCTCATGCCATCGCATATAAAGACGCTCGACTAATACTTTCGCAGCGTCAAGCTCTTGTGTTAATTGAACGGTTTGCTCACCGCGTTTCTCATAGAAATCGGGAGACGCAAAAATCGCTTCGATGCGAGCTATTTCTGATTCGGCATGCAGGATAGAATGTTCAATTGTCTCAAGTTCCTTTGCTTCTTTCCATTTCAACCTATTTGTCTGAAGTTTTTCGTGTGTCTCTTGCTTTTCCGGTACTCTGGTTATTATAGACTCAGCCAATGCCTCTGTTTCTCGTGCGGTCCGCTTTTCTATATAATAGCTATAATCGCCTTCGCTGAAGTGTACTTTGCCGTTTCCTTCAAACGCGAGG
>Ga0182017_10000545_pt1 | contig 29866 bp, 20 predicted proteins | sample 712E3DmetaG_FD_120492 | JGI IMG/M metagenome (GOLD analysis project Ga0182017, IMG submission 120492) | Permafrost microbial communities from Stordalen Mire, Sweden - 712E3D metaG | ecosystem: Environmental > Terrestrial > Soil > Wetlands > Permafrost | place: Sweden: Stordalen | collected... | reverse complement strand
GTCGGCGGGACAATCGCCACAATGCAGGGTCTGACCGCAATTGTCTTCGACATCTCCGCAGTACTGGGTGGTTCCCGCGGTGCAAGCGAGCGCGGTACAGATACCGCCGTCGCTGGTGCGCGGCGGTTCAGCCAAGATCAGGATCGGGGCCTCAGGAGCTGGCAGCCCTGCCTCAAACGAACCGATCCCCGCCGGAGCGTCGGTCGCTGCGCTCACCTTGTCGTCGACGGTGCAACCGGCGGTCCACGCCAGAACACAGATCGCCCACACCTGAACAGAAACTTTGACCTGATGGCACACCTGTACCCTCAGGCCGTTGACGGACTGGTCACGCCTCATTCGTTTCTCCTAGTCACTAGCTAGATCGTACCCGTGAGCAGGCTTGTTCTGCAAGGGATGAAACGTAGGCTTAATTGCCTATCATACCCTATGCTACACGTGGGTTTGCACCGGTCGCAAACCGACTGGAGACGCCCGAGGAGAGACCGAGGCTCAAGCGCGTGACACAGCTCTGCCGGGCAACGGATCGCGATCTCGCTCGCTATTTCTGGATGACCTGGCCCCCGGGGCAGCCCATGAGGATCTGCGCGGACGCATATTTCCCGCTGGTGACGTCGTCGCACCACGTTCCGTAGAGCTGGATGGTGGTGTCGGCCGGCGTCGTGTAGTCCCAGCCGTTGGTGTGCGAGGTGTCGTGCGGCGCCCACAGGGTGCTGTCATTATTGAACTGGACGGCCACGTTGGTGGGAACCGGCGGAGCCTTGCCCAGACCGAAGCTGCAGGTGACCACCGAGCCCATGATACTCGCCAGGGCTGTGGTCAACGCGTCGGGCGTGAGGGCGGGATAGTAGTCGGTCGTGCCGCCGGCGTTGGCGAGGCCGGTCAGGTTCGTGGTCTCGGGACCAACCCCGAGGACGTACACTTTGTACCCGGCGGTAAGCGCCGCAGTGGCTGCGCCTTCCGCCCCTGTCAGGTCCGTGGCCCCGCCGCCCCCTCCACCACCATTGGTGCCGTTGAGACAGTTGGGCTCTCCGTCCGTGGCCAGCAGGATATACTTGGGGTTCAGATCGGTCATGGTCTGCAAGTAGGTCACGGCGGTGCTGATGGCGAGCTTGGTGGGAGTGGCCCCGTTGGGAGTGATTCCGGCAATGTACGTTTGCACAGCGGTAGCACCAGCCGCCCCTGGCGTGATGGGAACCTCCGGCGGATCGACGCCGCAGCTCCCGTCCGAGTTGAAGGTCTCGAGTCCCCAGTTCACGTTGGCCGATGAGCTGGTGAGAACGGCGTTGAGGCCGGCCACCAGAGTGGCCCAACGTTGCTGGCAGGTGGTGGAGCCGGCCGCACACTGGTTTTTCGAATCCATGGCATCCAACAAAGAGCCCGTCTTGTCCAGCACCAGCAGCACATCCGGCGGCTGCTTGTTCAGCGGGGCGGTCGTAATGCCGCAGTTCCCGCCGTCGGCCGTGCTGACCGCGATGCCGGTGTCAGTGCCGATGCTGACGTTGGTATTCGATTTGGTGTTCAGCCCGAGGTCGGTTTTGGTACCGCTCCCGCCTCCCGCGCCGAGTAGGGCGCTGCTGCCGGGGATCGGCACAGGACCTCCGCAGGCCAAGAAGGCAGCAGCTATCAAAACGGCCGCTCCGTCAAGCCACAGCCAACTAGTTTGGCTGAGTAATCGTAGCCTGGTCATGGTGACCTCCTTGAACTGCGTGCGGTGATTCAGGGCTGCCCGAGAAGCCCTACTCGTCCACACTATACCTATGCGTGTAAGGTTAGGGCATTCATGAGCCTTCGTCTCTCAAAAAATCGAGCCCACCTGTCCCGACACACGCGCACTCGTCTCGGAGAGCTGGCGCTGGGATCCAGTAATTTCAGATAGTTAGCGGCCGCAAACCGGGACGGCGATGGCACAGCGGCCTTCTGTGCCGCTGCCATTCAGTGACGCATGATGAGGTTTGAATGCTTCGCTGGGCGAAAATCGAGCTTGCGGGATCGCGAATTTCTTCTCCCTTGAACTTGAAGAGGAGCGGGCTCTATAGCCGAGCGGCCTGGGCCAGCGCGGCCGCGTCCACACCCTCGCGGCTGCGCAGGTCAAGGTACAAGCTAGCCACGGCCAGCGCCGGCACCGGCAGGCCCACGATCATCAACAGGTCGCCCAAGAAGAGGCGCACAAACACCATGCTGCGACGGCCGCTTTCGGGCATCACCAGGTCGGCCAAGATGAAGACCGCTGCGCTCAGCACAGCGACGGCCAGTGCGACCACAACCACGCGCACGGCTTCCGTCCTGACCAGGGCGATGCTGCGCACAAGCGCCGCCTTGCCCGCCACTCGCTCGAACAGCACGACCGCCGGCACGAACAAGAGCAAGACCGCCGCCACCAAGCCGGGCAGGAAGAACAAGGCACTCCCCAGCGCCACCAGCGCGGCCGCGGGCAGCAGAGCGGTGATGAAGCGCAGACGCCGACGCCACAACAAGGCCCACACGTCGATGAATGACGGCAACGGCGCGCCCGCGCGTCGATCGAGCAACGCCACGGTCAGGATCGCGTAGGCCAGCGGAACCGCCAGCCCGAAGACCAGAAAGCCCGTCGCCAGAACGGCCGCTAGCCAGCGCGCGACCACAGCCACCGGACTGGGCACGTCCACCGCGACTCCTGCGCCGACCGCACTTGCGGCCGACACGGTCTCTAGCGCCGCCAGCTCGGCCAATGCTGCCTTGTCGATCTTCCCTTGCGCACGGCTGGCCTCCGCCCGACGGACCAGTTCCTGCCTGGCTCGCGAGAAATCGACCGTCGCGGCCGAGCCATCGACCAGCGGACTCGGCGCAGCCGAGCCCATGACTGCGGCCACCATACACGACTTCGCCGCAGTCACAGGAAGCAACAGGATGGCCACCAAGAGCAGCAGCGGCCTCCAATTCCGCCAGTAGATCGTGCCCGCTTCGGCCAGCAAGCGCAGGCCGTCCAGTGCGTCAGCCGAGACCCGCGCCCACCGCGACAACTGGCGCAAGGCCATTCCGCCCCGACTCGGCAAGCCAGCAGGGCCTGGCTGCGGCGGGCGCGAGTTGGCCACGACGGGCGCAAGAGCGGCCGGCAAATCCACCGGCACCCGGTCCACCGCAGTGACGCCTTCGTCGAGCGCGGCCACGGGAGCACGGACGGCTGGGGGCGGCTCAGGGGCCGGCGGCCGAGCGCTGACCCTGGCCTCGGTCGGTGGCAAGGGTGCGGAAAATGGCGTGACCGGCGCATCCAGTTTCACACGGACCGCGCCTGCTGGATCGTCGCGACTCTCCACCACGCTCGGCTGCGGAGCGGGCGGCGGGACTGACACGTCCTTGGGCGCTGGGGCGAGAGGCGGAGCAGCCACTTGGCTGCGCATGATGAGAGTGCGGCCCTTCTTTCCATCCTCGGAAAAAAAACCTGGGTACGCCGGCTCGTGCTTGCCTGCCGGCGGGACAGGCGGGATGGCGGCTGCGGCCGGCGCGGTAGCAGGAAGCGCCGGTGGCGGGGCGGAAAAGACTGGCTTGGGCGGACTCGGTGCAGGGGGCGACACCGGCTTTGCGGGCGGCGCGGCTGCCACCGCCTTGGCCGGCGGTGCAGCCGACATGGGCTTGGCCGGCGGCGCGACTGCCACCGCCTTGGCCGGAGGTGCGGCTGCTATCGCCTTGGCCGGCGGTGCAGCCGACATGGGCTTGGCCGGCGGCGCGACTGCCACCGCCTTGGCCGGAGGTGCGGCTGCCACCGCCTTGGCCGACGGTGCAGCCGACATGGGCTTGGCCGGCGGTGCCGCTGCCGACGACGTCTCTTGCTGGGGCTCCGATTTCATCGCGGCCGCAGGTCTGGGAAACCCCGCGGGCATGGCCAAGCTTGGCGGCGCTGCCAGACCCACCATGGTCTTACCCAACGTCGGACTGTCGAGAGGCTTTCCCGTTATGGGACAAGTGCGCGTCTCGGGCCGATGCTGTCTTTGGCAGTGGGGACAGGGCTTCACGGCGAATCTCGGCGAGTGAAGGGCCATTATACCCGGGCTGCGCAAGCCGCCGGTCAAATCCTGGCCATGCCTCGCCATCGGTGACTGCCTCTGCCTTTGCCGCTTGCTCGGACGCGTGGCATTCTGTGGCCGATGTCGGACTCACAGGAAGCTGCGGTTCTCCCGTCTGGTGCTGGTGATGCAAGCGCCCGGCCGGCGCCTGAGGTCGTCGAGCGCGACGTCACCGCAGCACGCGAGCTGTGCGACGCCCGACGCGTCCTGTGTGCCGAGATCGGCAAGCGCATCATCGGACAGCACGATGTCATCGACCACCTCTTGATTGCCCTCTTTTCCCGCGGCCACTGTCTGTTCGTCGGGGTGCCCGGCCTGGCCAAGACCCTGCTCATCCAGACCCTGGCCGATGTGCTCGACCTGTCCTTTGGCCGCATTCAGTTCACGCCTGACCTGATGCCGTCGGACATTACCGGCTCGGACGTTCTGGAAGAGGACCGCACCACGGGCCGGCGGGTGTTCCGCTTCGTGCGCGGCCCGATCTTCGCCAACGTCATTCTGGCCGACGAGATCAACCGCACCCCACCCAAGACACAAGCCGCGCTTCTGCAATCCATGCAGGAGTATCGCGTGTCGGCCGGCGGCACGACCTACGACCTGCCCCTGCCCTTTCTGGTCTTCGCCACGCAGAACCCTATCGAGCAAGAGGGCACCTATCCCTTGCCCGAGGCGCAACTCGACCGCTTCATGTTCGAGGTGGACGTGGGCTACCCCAGCGCCGAGGAAGAGGTCCGCATCGCCAGCCAGAGCGCGGGCAGTTACCACCCGGTGCTACGCAAGGTGCTCTCGCCCCAGCGCATTATCGATATGCAAAATCTGGTACTGCGCGTGCCTGTGGCGGACCATGTCCTGCGACACGCGGTGACCCTGTGTCGCGCTACCAGGCCGACGCCGGCCTCGCCCGACCCCGTGGGCAAGTACGTCGCGTGGGGCGCTGGTCCGCGCGCCTCGCAGCACCTGGTGCTGGCGGCCAAGGCGCGGGCCGTGCTCGACGGCCGCTATGCGGTTTCCATCGAAGACGTGCGCCGTATGGCACCTCCGGTGCTCATCCACCGCCTGGTCCGCAACTTCCACGCCGAGGCCGACGGCGTGTCGTCGCGCGCCCTGGTCGAGCGTCTGTTGCAAACCGTCCAACCTGACTGAGAGCCGGCCGTGAGCGAGGACGGCAGAGCAGCAGGCGACCCAGCGCGGCCCGGGTTGCTTGACCCGACGGATTTGGCGCGGCTGGCGTCCTTGGATCTGCGTGCCCGCACCATCGTCGAGGGCGCGTTTTCCGGCATGCACCGCAATCTGCACCCGGGCACGTCGGTGGAATTCACCGAGCACCGCGAATACGCGCCGGGCGACGAGATTCGCCGCATCGACTGGAAAGCCGTGGGCCGCGCCGATCGCTACTACGTCAAGCGCTTCGAGGACGAGACCGAGATGCACACCTTTCTCGTGCTCGATGCCTCGGCCTCCATGGGCTATCGCCGGCGGGGCGTGTCCAAGCTCGACTACGCGGGCTATTTGGCGAGCGCGCTGGCCTATCTGGTCGGCCAGCAGGGCGACGCCGCGGGGCTGCTGCTCTTCGACGAGAAGGCGCGCAGCTTCCTGCCGCCCTCGACCCGGCCCGGACAGATCCGTGAGGTGTTCCGCCTGTTGGAGGCGGCCCAGCCTGCGGGCCGCACCGATGCAGCGCTCGCTCTCGGACACCTGGGCGAGCTCATCGACAAACGCAGCCTCATCATTGTCATGTCCGACCTGCTCGACAGCGAGCCGGATGATCCCAGCGACGAAGTGCGCGGCCCCCTGCCCGGACGTTTGCGCCAGTTGCGCGCGCGCGGACACGACGTGGCGCTCTTCCATCTGCTCGATCCCGACGAGGTGGAGCTGCCCTTTGACGACCTGATCTTCTTTGAAGGCATGGAACCGGGTGACACGCGCACTCTGCTCGCGCAGGCGCCGGACCTGGCCCAAGCGTTCAAGCGCGAGTCGCAGGCGTTTCGCGATCGCTGGCGAACGGCCTGTCTGGAAGCCAGTGTGGAGTATCGCTTCACGCGCACCGACGCTGCGCCGACCGATGTTCTGCGGGCTTTTCTGGCTGACCGCCAGCGCGCGGTGAGGCTGTAGCGCATGCATTTTCTCGCGCCCTCGCTGCTCCTGGGCCTGCTGGCGGCCGCTCTGCCTTGGCTGGTGCACCTCATCGGCAAGCGGCGCGCCCAGCCGCTGCGCTTCGCGGCCATGCAACTGCTCCTGCGCTCCGAGCGGCGCATCTCGGCGCGCCGTCGCTTGCGCGAGATCCTGTTGCTGGTGGCGCGCACCGGCGTGGCTGCGGCCTTGCCTCTCATCTTCGCCCGCCCGTTTGCCGAGCGCACAACCGACCTGCCGGTGGCCAGCCTGGACCCACAGAGCGCGGTCATCGTGCTCGACGATTCCGCCAGCATGAGCCGCAGCGCTGGCTTGTCGACCATGTTCGAGCGCGCCCGCGACCGCGCGCGCGCCTTGCTACGCCAGTTTCCCTCGGACGTGGATTTGGCCTTGCTCCAGGCCTCGGCCGGCTCCAGCCCCAAGATCAGCGAACTTTCCCCTGAACGAGCGCGCGTGCTGGAAGCCCTGGAGAGCACCGTGTGTTCCGCGCGGCCGGCCGACTTTGCCAGCGCCCTGCGAAGTGCATCCCTCATCCTGGCGGGATCAACGCATGCCAAACGTCGTATCTATCTCTTCACTGATCTGCAGGCCGCGGGCTGGGAGGCCGGCACCGGCTTGCCGGCCGAGGGCGCGCCCGAGGTCATCATCAACGACGTCTCGGGGGCGGCCCGGTGGGAAAATCGCGCGGTACTGGAAGTCAGCGTGGTGCCTGCACCCGAGGTGGGAACCGGCGGAATCGCGGTCGACGCCGAGTTGGCGGATTTCTCCGCAAGCGGGCGGCGCGCACTGGGAATGGCCTTGAAAGTGGACGGTATCTCGGTGGCCAAGGGTTTTGTCGATCTCGCGCCGGGTGGGCGTAGCCACAAGCGCTTCCTGCACCGACTGACCGGCGAGACCGGCGGCGCGCACGACGTTGAGGTGGAGATTGATGGCGACGCCTTCCGCCTGGACGATCACCGCTTGGCCCATGTGGAGTTGGCACGCAGCATGAGCGTTCTCATCGTCAACGGCGACCCGCGCAGTGCGCGCAACGAGGACGAGCCATTCTTCTTCGCGGCTGCGCTTCGCAATGGCCTGCCTGGCGCGGCGGTGACCATCAAGTTGCCCGACGACGTGTCGCCTGAAAGCCTGGACAACACGACTCTGGTCGCACTTCTGAACCTGGCACAGCCCTCGCAAGCCATGGCTTCCGCCCTGGCGCGATTCGTGTCAGCGGGCGGTGGGCTCTTTATCTCAGTCGGCGACCGCGTGGACGCGACGGCGTGGAACGAGCGCATGGCCAAGCTGCTGCCGCAACCGCTGGGACTGCCGCGCACGGCCTCGGCCTTGCCTGGCCAGCACGCGGGCGAAATCGTCGATGATCGACCAGCCGAACGCCTGGCGCCCATCGACCGCAGCCATCCCCTGCTGGCCAATTTCCCCGAGCGCGGCGAAGGTCTGGTATCAGCGCGTTTTTTCAAGTACATGCTGCTCGACCCAGCGGTCGAGAGCCCGGAGCGCAGCGTGATTCTGCGCTACGAGAGCGGCGCGCCGGCTCTAGTGGAAAAGCAGGTGGGCAAGGGCCGCGTGATGTTGCTGTCCACCACGGTGGACCGTGAGTGGACCGATCTGCCCATCCGCACCGGGTTTCTGCCGCTCGTGCGCGAGGCCGCGCGCCGCCTGGTGGGGGTTACCGGCGATGAAGAGTCCGCTTCGCTGCGGGCCGGCGAGGCGCGGACCCTGGTATTTGCGGGCGACGAGCAACGCCTGGAGGTGTCTCAGCCCGACGGCTCGGTGTGGGTCGCGCGGCGCGAACAAGCCAGCCTAGCCCACAGCGTGCTTTACAGCGAAACCGATCGCCTGGGCACCTACCACGTACGCGCCGTCGGTTCTGACGGCAGAATCACGGCACGGCCCGAGCAGGACTTCGTGGTCAACCTGGACACGCGCGAGTCCAACCCCGCGCGCCTCGACCCCAGCCAAAGGCCCGATCGCATCGCGGTGGCGTCACCCGGAGTCAAGCCGCCCAAGCACCGGGTCGAGTTGTGGCACAGTCTGGCCGCGGTCATGATCGTCCTGCTGCTGTGTGAGTCGGTGCTGACGCTGCGAAGGCGAAGAATCTAGGGAGAGTAGCTGGGCAGTTCGAGGACGTAGCTATCGACGGACGTGCCGTTGCCCCAATCACTGGCGAACACCGCCCGCGTGCCGCTTGGGCTGGGAACCGTGTGCGCCTCAGCCCAGTAGCCGAGCACGGAGTTGTTCTTGCCCCAGCTGCGATGCCTTCCCACGCGACAGACCACGCCCGTGTTGGTGTCGGCGATGAGGTTCTCCAGCCCGAGCAGGGTCTTCCCCTGGAGTCCCGCACTGTCGTCTGGCACGGTCGACACGAAGATCCAGCCCGGCCGCTTGTACGCCATCGCCGAGATGTGGCCGTCGGGCGGATATGGCCAACCGGTCTTGGGTCCGATGACCGCGCCGCCGGTGCCATCGGTCATATCCCAGGTCACCAGGATCCCTACGTTGCTCAGTGGGTCGTCGTTGCCGTCGTCGTAAACCGCGCCGTTCCAGGTGTCGTGCCCACTTGCCAGCCGTCCCAAAGAGGCATGATTGTCGGGCACCTGCAACCCCAGGGAGCGGACCAGATTGAGGTTGGCGTCCAGAACCTGTCCGCTGCCGGCCTCAAGGTAGGCCAGCGTGCCGCTGGGCGCGACCTGCGACGGCGGTGTTCCGCTGATTGGCTTTGGTCCGAGCACGGAATCAGTGGAGCTGTCGTAGATGAACATCTGCTTTCCGCAATAGAGGCCAAGACGATGGGAATCCCAAGAAGTGAACATCGGGTCGTCGCCGTTGCTGACCGAGTCTGAGCCGCATAGTCCGCTGAAGCTGTGCAGCTTGTCCTGCGTCCCGGCGTTGACGTGATAGCGGATGAATTCCTGATCGTCGACGTAATAGAGAATGTCTGGATCGGAAGTGTCCCAGTAGACTTGCTCGATGTCGGCGGGATTGATGTCGAGGGACCGAAGCAGCTTGTAGGTCTTGCCGTCGTAGAGCTGATGCCCTGCACCGCCGGCGACGCTGTAGAGAATCAGCAGAGATTCATCTGCGTTCCAGGCGGAGATGGTCGTGTACATGGGAACGATCGCGGCGTCGGCACCCGAGCCCGCGACCGCAGTGATGCGCCGGATCTTGGTCCCGAACTCGGCATCGATGACCGTCGCCCCCACCGCAGGTTTGGCCAGCGCGGTCATGGGGTGCGGATCCTTGTCCGTGATCATCCCGGCGCAAAGATCGGGCAGACTACTGCTGCCACCCTGGCCGCTCACGACGCTGCTGCCTCCGCCGCTCGCAACGCTGCCAGCTCGGCTACCCGCTGCGCTGCCACCTTGGCCGCCCGCTGCGCTGCCACCCTGACCACCCGCGACGCTGCCACCGACACCATTCTGCCCGCCACTCGCCGCCGTTCCGGCAGATCCGCTGCAGGCGGCGAGTAGGGTGATGACCAGACCAAGAGCCAGCCGTGCCATGGCTGGTACGATATCACTTTGCCGTGAATCGCTGCTGAACTAGCGTCTGCGCCGGCGGGCCAGCGTGACGACCACACCGAACAGACCCGCCAGAAGCCAGGGACCGAGGGCTTTGGCCGAAAGCCAGCCGCCCACTGCGCAGCCGCTGCTGTCGCTCGGCTTGACGTCGCTGCCGCTTGTGCCACCAGCGGCGCCCGTGGCTGCCATGCCGGATCCGCCCATCGCAAAATTTCCGCCTGCAGGAGGGGCTGAGGTGACGACGCTCTGTCCGCCGGTCCCGCCCGCGGCGGGAGCCGAGGCCACTGCACTCTGCCCGCCGGTCCCGCCCGCAGCGGGAGCCGAGGCCACTGCACTCTGCCCGCCTGTCCCGCCCGCAGCGGGAGCCGAGGCCACTGCACTCTGCCCGCCGGTCCCGCCCGCAGCAAGAGCCCCGCCCTGTCCGCCCGTCGCGCTGGCGTCAAGCGCCGCTGGCGTGCTGGCGTCGGGTCCAGGAGCGGGAGGAGAATAGGGAAGGCAGCCGCCCGCGTTTGATCCGCCGTCGGGGATAGGAGGCAACGGCCAGATGGTGGGGCTGAGAACGTTCAGAATTTCTGAAGGGACGGGAGCCCCGTCGCCCTTGAGCCGACACCATAGCTCGGTATAGGCCGAGGCGCCCCATGTCTTGCAGACCTTGCTGTAGCAGTAGGGCGAAAGCAGCGGGCTACACCGGCCGAAATTATTATAGTCCGCCGCGCAGGCCAGGCACTCCGACGTCGCAGTCTGCTTGTTGGCAAGGGTGCAAGTCTCGACGTAGCCATCCGGGGGAGGTACGTCCGCCCGAGCCGCGCCGGCCAGAGTCAGAGAGCCGGCCGCGGCCAGCGCGAGACCGAAGTACCAAATCTTCGTCGCACGCCCTGTGCCCGCGAGCAAGCGCACGAGAGAGCGCCTCAGTTGCCGGTCGGGATTCAGAACTGACACCGATGGCTTCGCTGTTTTCATTGGCCGCCTCAAAGATCAGGCTTTAAGCATCCCTCCGGCCTTCTCGCTCTGTCAACCAAAACACTCGTTGTTCCGTGCGTGAGCTGTGTCCTCGATCACAGGAAACTCTGCTGCCGCTTCGTCAGCACGCCTCCTCGGCAAGCTTGAGTGATGGCCCGGCAATTTGTAAGATCCCCTAACCAATGGCCCCTGTAGCGAAATCTGTCGGCCCGTGCCCCTGTGGCGGCGGGGGCCAGCGGCTTTTGCAGCCGGCCGGAATATTCGCGCATGCCTGAGAACACGCCGAGCTATCCCTTCCTGGACCCAGAGCTTCCCCTCGACGAGCGCGTCCAGGATCTGGTGTCACGGCTGACCCTGGCGGAAAAGGCCCAGCAGATGCTGCACGCCGCGCCCGCGATCCCGCGCCTGGGCGTGCCCGCATACAACTGGTGGAACGAGGGCCTGCACGGAGTGGCGCGGGCTGGAATTGCTACGGTCTTTCCCCAGGCCATCGGCCTGGCTGCCATGTGGGATGCCCAGCGCCTGCACGCGGTGGCGGCGGCCATTGCCAACGAGGCGCGCGCCAAGCACCACGAATACGCGCGCAAAGGCGACCGCGGCCTGTACAAGGGTCTCACGCTTTGGGCGCCCAACATCAACATATTCCGCGACCCGCGCTGGGGACGCGGACACGAGACCTACGGCGAATGCCCGTTTCTCACCTCGCGTCTGGCAGTGGCCTTTTGCCGCGGCTTGCAGGGCGACGATCCAAAGTACTTGAAGACGGTGGCCACGCCCAAGCACTTTGCGGTCCACAGCGGGCCCGAGGGCCTGCGCCACAGCTTCGACGCGGTGGTCAGCCAGAAGGACCTGCGCGAAACCTACCTGCCCGCTTTCCACGCCTGTATCACCGAGGCCAAGGCCGAAAGCATCATGGCCGCCTACAACCGCACCAACGGCGAGCCTTGCTGCGGCAGCCCCACGCTCTTGCGCCGAATCTTGCGCGAGGAATGGGGCTTTGGCGGTTTCGTGGTCAGCGACTGCTGGGCCGTTCAGGATTTCCACGAGAGCCACCGGGTGACCAACAGCTTCGCGGAATCGGCGGCACTGGCGGTGCACTCGGGCTGTGACCTCAACTGCGGCTGCGCCTACAGTCACATTCCCGCTGCGGTGGCCGCTGGGCTTCTGCGCGAGGAGGATCTCGACACCAGTCTGCGCCGGCTGTTCCGCGCCCGCATGCGCCTGGGCCTGTTCGATCCGCCCGAGCGCGTGCCCTACGCGTCCACCCCCTACGAGACCAACGACTGCGACCAACACCGAGCCCTGGCCCGCGCCACGGCCTCGGCGTCGATGGTCTTGCTGAAGAACGACCATGGGCTCCTGCCACTGCGCAAGGACCTGCGCAGCATCGCGGTCATCGGTCCCAATGCCTACGACCATCACGTGCTTTGCGCCAACTACAGCGGAACTCCGTCGCGCGCGGTGACGCCACTGGAGGGGATCCGCGCTGCGGTTTCAGCGCAAACCAAGGTGTGGTACGCCCCAGGTTGCAAGCGACAGGGGACCGAGACCGATGGCCTGGACTGCGCCGGGCACCTGGCTGAAGCGGTGAGCATTGCCGAACGCGCCGACGCGGTCGTACTTTGCCTAGGACTGTCCGCCGAGATAGAGGGCGAGCAAGGGGATGCGGGCAACTCGGAGGCCGCAGGGGACAAAGTGGACCTGGAGTTGTCGGGCTTGCAGCCGCGTTTGCTGGAAAGCATCGTGGCCCTGGAAAAGCCCACGGTGCTGGTGGTCATCTCGGGCAGCGCGCTCAATCTTGCGTGGGCCCACGACCATGTGGGCGCCATCGTCCAGGCCTTCTATCCCGGCCAAGAAGCGGGCAGCGCTCTGGCCGACGTCCTCTTTGGTGACGTCAGTCCCGCGGGCCGCCTTCCCATCACATTTCCGCGCTCCCTGGCGGACGTTCCTGATTTCAAGGATTACAGCATGAAGGGGCGCAGCTACCGCTATCTGGAAAAGCCACCCCTCTATCCCTTTGGCTACGGCCTTTCCTACACGCGTTTTCACTACCAAGACATTGCGGTATCGCCAGCGCCAGTTCCAGCCGGTGCCAGCGCGTCCGTATCTGTCACGGTCAAGAACATAGGCAGCCGGCCGGGAGACGAGGTCGTGCAACTCTACCTGGCAGATCTGGAGGCTTCGTGTCGCGTGCCCCGCCACGACCTGCGCGGCTTTGCCCGTGTGCACCTTCTGCCGGGCGAGACCCGGCGAGTTTCTTTCGAGCTTTCTCCGCGCGATCTTTCGCTCATCGACGAGCGCGGCCGCCGCGTGCTGGAACCGGGCCGCTTCTGTGTCAGCGTGGGCGGCAGCCAGCCCGATGCGCGCAGCCAAGAGCTGACCGGGCAATCGCCTCTGTCGGTCGAGTTCGACCTGTTGGGCCAGACCGTCGAGCTGCCGTACTAGCCACCGACGCGCAGATCCTGCGCGGGCGTGACGCCCAACTGAATTTGCGCCCGCTGTTTGAAACGAGACGCGGCCTGTGGAATCAAACCGGACGATGTGACCAGGCTGAAGAGAAAGGGCTTAGGTTTTGCCAGCGGCTGCCGATGTCACCAGAACGGGAGGATCAGTTGACATCTATGAGTCGAACGAACTGCGTCTGCCTGAACGCTCGCAGCCTCGGAGCTACGCCATGAGCGACCTCGTGCCGCACATTCGCGTGGTGGCTGCCGTGATCGAGCAACAGGGGAGATTCCTCATCACCCAACGGCGTATCACGGCTGTGCTCGCTGGCTTGTGGGAATTTCCAAGTGGCAAGGTCGAGACGGGCGAGACCGACGAGGCCGCGCTACGCCGGGAGCTGCAGGAGCGCGTCGGCGTCGATGTGAATGTTGGAGGATCCACCGCACACCGCACCCACCGCTACGACGGCTACGTCGTCGAGTTGGTTCTCTATCGAGCCAGCATTGCGCCTAGCCAAGAACCGCGCCCGATTCGCGTGGCGGATGTGCGCTGGGTGGCGCCCCAGGAGTTGGAGAACTACGCCTTTCCCCCGGCCGACCAGGCCACCACCGATTTGCTTCTCGGGATCAACCGCGACACGTGTATGTTTCGGCCCGCCAATGTGAGGGCCGCGCGCGAGCAGACACTCCAGTCTGAAACACACTAGCAGCCCCAGCTGCCGCGACCCTGAAGGCGTGACTGCGGTTGAGTTCCGTGTGGGTTTCCTGAACTGACCCTTTGCCCGGTGGGGCGTTCGGGGTAAAAAGCGGGCGGCCATGCGGAACGCGACCGCCAAGAAGAAGCCCAGGCCATCGGGCCGAGCTGCAGCCAAAGGCGGCGAGCGCACGCCACCGGCGCCGGTGCCCGAGTCGCGTTGGGTCGCGCTCGGCTGGTGGCCCGCCGTCATCTTGACCTGCTGGTCCTTTGGTTTCACCACCATGCAGGGCTCGGATCTGTGGTGGCACCTAGCCGGCGGCAACTGGATCGCGCAGACCCACACTCTCCACTTCACCGAGCCCTTTTCCTTCACCTGCCACGGCCATCCCTGGTTCCATGCCGAATGGCTGTCGGACATCGTCTTTCACACCTGGGCCAAGCTCTTCAGCCTGGCTGGCTTGGTCTGGTGGAAGTGGGGCATGCTGGTCGCCACCTTCGGCCTGCTCTTTCGTCTGCTGCGGCAGATCTGCGGCCGCTCGGGAAGCGCCTACCTGGCAGTGCTGGCCGGCATCGCAGTGGGAGCGCCTTTCTTCGACATCCGCCCTCAGCTCTATACCTTCCTGGGTTTTGTCGTGGTTCTGTCTTTCGCGCTGCCCTTGTCGCGCAGGCTGTGGATCCTTCCCCTGGTCTTCCTGCTGTGGGCGAACCTGCACAGCGGCTTCTTGCTCGGATTGGTCACGTTGGTTGGGGTTCTGGCTCTTTCGTACTTCTACCGCGAGACTCCCCGCCGCGCGGTCTACCTCGCGCTGGCGTGCCTGCTCGCCTGTTTCGTGAATGGCAACGGGACCGACGCCATACTTTGGCCCCTTCGATTTGCCCAAGAAAGCAGTTCGCCTTTTCTGCGCATAGCCGAGTGGTTGCCCCCCTGGGAACCGGGAGGCATCCGAAGCAGCCTGTACTACCCTTCGATTGCCGTCTTCGTCGTGTCTGTTTTGATCGTGGTGGGTTCGGGCGCCTACCGACGACAGCCCCGCCTCACCCTGTCCAGCATTGCCATCGGGCTGATCACCTTCGTCCTGTCCATTAGAAGCCGCCGCTTCATCCCTCTCTTCGGCATCGCGCAGAGTCTGCTGCTGGCTCCGGCGCTGGCGGTGGTGTTTTCGTCGCTGCGCTCGCGCCTGGTGCGCCGTCTGCCCTGGCTCGACCGACCCCGCGTCTGGTCCATCGCCCTGCCGGTGGCGGCCTTGGTCTGGGGCGGCTGGCAGCTGGCGCCCTATCCACTTTCTCGCAACGCTTTCCTCTACCTGACCGCCGAGGACACCTTCCCCGTGGAGGCGATGAATCTCATCGAGGCCAACCACATCGAGGGCAAGGTCTTCAACTTCTACAACTGGGGTGGCTACATCGACTTGCGAACCCAGGGACGCCTGCAGGTCTTCATCGACGGCCGCGCCGGAACGGCGTTTGACGAAAAAACCTACCGGCAGTACCTGGCGGTGCTGGGCATGTACAACCGATGGGAGGAAGTGGTGTGGGCCTCGGGCGCGGATTACGTGCTGTGGCCGCAACACAGCCCGAGACAGGTTGAACAGCTGCGCAAGTCCGGGCGCTGGCGCGTGCTCTACTTCGACCACGTGGCGACCTTACTGGTCCGCGCGGAACGTCCCCAGGCAGACGCGCTGGTGCCCACGCCCGATTCGCCCTGGCGGGACCTGGCTTTGGGCTGGTCGAGCATGCGCACCCGCGACTACCTCACCGCCGCAGGCCAGTTCGAGCGAGCCCTGCAACGCATGCCCAACCTGCGCGCGGCCTGTGAAGGGCTCGCCGACGGGCAATCTCTGTCGGGCCGACTGGCCGAGGCCGAAGGCACGGTCGACCGCTGTCAGCGCATGTTCCCGGATCCGGGGCGCCGCGAGCAGCTCCGCGGAGTCTTCGAGAAACGGGCCCGCACTTCCAGCGGTCCCAGACCGTAGCGCGGGACGAGATCGCGCGAAAAGTGCGACCTCGTCAGTTTGTGCGGTAGATCTTCCCGCAATGGACGACGTATTGGCAATCATCCTGGGCGGCGGACGCGGGACGCGCCTGTTTCCCCTCACGCTCAAACGCTCGAAGCCGGCGGTTCCCATCGGCGGCAAGTATCGCCTCATCGACATCCCCATCAGCAACTGCCTCAACGCGGGACTGCGGCACATGTTCGTGCTCACTCAGTTCAACTCGGAAAGCCTCAACACACACATCGCCATGACCTACAAGTTCGACGTGTTCTCGTCGGGCTTCGTGACCGTGCTGGCGGCCGAGCAAACCGAAGAAGGCGGCGACTGGTTCCAAGGGACCGCCGATGCGGTCCGCCAGGGACTGCGCCATATGCGGCGACGATCCGCACGCGATCTGATGATCCTGTCGGGCGACCAGCTCTACAGCATGGACTTCCGCCAGATGCTGCGCACCCACCGCGAGAGCAATGCCGACGCGACCGTGGCGGTGATCCCCGTGGCCGAGGACCAGGCCACCGGCTTCGGCATCCTCAAGATGGACGCCAGTGGCCGCATCGTGCGCTTCGACGAGAAGCCAGCGCGCGAACGACTGCCGGCCCTCTCCTCCGACATCCCCGGTCATGGGCCTGGGTACCTGGCCTCGATGGGCATCTACATTTTCCGGCGGGAAATCTTGGAGGAGGCAGTTTCCAATCCGCAGCTGGTTGACTTCGGCCGCCACGTCATCCCTCATGCAGTGCCGCGCCAACGCGTGCACGCCTACGTCTATCGCGGCTACTGGGAAGATGTCGGGACCATCTCGTCCTACTTCCAGGCCAACTTGGCGTTGTGCCAGCCGATTCCGCCCTTTGATTTCTACGACGGCGCCCGCCCGGTCTACACCAACCCGCGCTTTCTGCCGGCCTCGAAGCTGGAGCATTGTACGGTCCACAACGCTCTCATCTCCGAGGGCTGTCTCCTGCAGGGCGCGGACATCGACCGCGCCGTCATCGGCATTCGCAGCCGCATCGGCAAGAACGCCCGCATTCGCAACAGCTTGCTCATCGGCGCCGATAGCTATGAGACGTTGGATGAGATGCGCGCCAGCCAGGAACAGGGCATTCCGCCGGTCGGCATCGGCTCGGATTCGATCATCGAGGGCGCCATCATCGACAAGAATGCGCGCATCGGCCGCGGCGTCCGCATCGTCAACCAGGCCGGGGTCAAAGAGAAGGATGGGGACGGCTATTTCATCCGCGAGGGAATCGTAGTCGTTCCCAAGAATGGTATCGTCTCCGACGGCAGCGTCATCTAGGAGGCGCACACCATGTTTCGCTTCGGCATTCTCAGCACCTCCCACTTCGCGCTCACGCGCATGATTCCCTCGATGCTGGCGGGACGCGACATCAGCGTGGCGGCCATCTCGTCTCGTGACGGCAGCCGGGCGGCGCAGGCGGCGCGTGCCTTGGGAGTGCCCAGAAGCTACGACTCGTACGAGGCTCTGCTGGCTGACCCTGATATCGACGCCGTGTACAACCCGCTGCCTAACCACTTGCACGTGCCCTGGTCGGAGCGCGCGGCCGCGGCCGGCAAGCATGTCCTGTGCGAAAAGCCCATCGCGCTCGACGCTGCACAAGCCCGCACGCTGCTGGCCGCTCGCGATCGCTACCGCGTGCTCATCTGCGAAGCCGCCATGGTACGCGTTCAGCCGCGCTGGTTGGCGGTGCGTGACCTCCTTGGGCAAAAAGCCATCGGCGAGCTGCGTGCCTTTGTCGGGACCTTCGGCTATCGCCTGGACTCGCGCGACAACGTTCGCTACGACCCAGCCATGGGCGGCGGGGTCCTGCTCGACACCGGGTTCTATCCCGTCACCATGAGCCGCTTCTGCTTCGGCCACGAGCCCATTGCCGTCGTGGCCCGGGCCGAGCGCGACCCGGACCGGGGCGTGGACCGGCTGACCAGCGCGATCCTGGAGTTTCCGCAAGGTCACGCGATCTTCACCGTTGGCATGGAGACCTTCCCTGTGCAACGGGCCCAGCTCATCGGCACCGGCGGCCACATGGAGATGGTCAATCCCTGGAACCCACCCGGCAATTCCCCCTCGGAGATCGTGGTCAACACCAGTTCAAGTCTGGAGGAGCCGGCACCGCGGCCTCTATCGTTCGATCCCGTGGACCAGTACACCCTCCTGGCCGAGCACTTTGCGCGCGCTGCCGAAACCGGCGGGCCTGGCCCGATTCCGCTCGAAGATTCGATCAAGAACATGGCGGTCTTGGACGCGCTTCAACGATCGGCCGCCAGCGGACAGGCCGAACTGGTTGGCTAGGTTCCTCAACAAAAACACACACCGCCGCCTCCATTTCGGCCACGACCACGACCACAGCCACGGCCTCCCGGTGCCGCAGGCGTGCTAAACTGCCGCCCCATGCATCCCGGAGTAAGAGGAACTACATTTTGCAAATCCTGCTCCACCCTGACGAGAGGCGGATGGCCTGCGGCCATGTTGGCGGTGCTGGTCCTTGGTTGTAGCCTAGGATCCAACGGCTCACCGCAAGGCACCGGTGGCGTGATTGTAGACGGCGGGACCAGCGGCAGCGCCGGATACGCGGGAAGCACCGGCGGCCAGCAAGCGTCGGCTGGCCAATCCGGGACCACACCCGCCACTGCCGGTCAGACCGGGACAACCGGCGGCCAGGCCGGGAGCACAACTGCGTCGGGCGGCCAGACCGAGGCTACAACTTCCAGCAGCCAGGCTGGGACAACCACCCGGCCTGCCTCTGGCGGTCAGGCCGGAACCACCCAGCCCGCCTCCGGCGGTCAGACCGGAGCCGCAGGCCACTCTGGCACGGCCGGAATCGCCGATGTGGGGGGCTCTGTCGCGGGAAGCGGCGGCAGCACGACTGCAACCGGCGGTCACATCAGCAGCGGTGGCGCCAGCAGCGCCAGCGGCGGAAGCACGACTGCAACCGGCGGTCGCATCGGCAGCGGTGGCGCCACCAGCGCCAGCGGCGGAAGCACGACCGCGACCGGCGGTCGCATCAGCAGCGGTGGCACCACCACCGGCTCCGGTGGCATCAGCAGCGGCGGCACCGCCAGCGCCAGCGGCGGAAGCACTGGCGGCAAGCCCGATCAGGGCTCGCTGCCGGCCATCACCGTGCACTTGGCTGGCGATTCCACCATGGCCAATTATGCGGCGACCACCACGCAAGAGGGTTGGGGGCAGGAGTTTGGGCAGTTTTTCATCAGCAAGGTGACGATTGATAATCAGGCTCAGGGCGGCGCCAACGTGCAAAGTTTCTACTCGGGTAAGTGGAAGACGCTCATCGCCAACGTCCAGGCCGGCGACTACGTGCTGGCGGCCTTCGGAATCAACGACAGCGGCACAACGCACGGGCCCGTCTCTGTGCCGGATTTCACGGCGGAGTTCGACACGATGGCGGATGAAGTCGCGGCAAAGAAGGCCACCTTCATCCCCACGACATCATCCCCGCTGCAAGTGTGGGTCGGCGGCAAGGAGACCAACGATCGGTTGCAGCCGTATTGTGACGCGACGACTGCGGTGGGAAAGGCCAAGAATCTGTTGGTCGACGATCTCAACGCACGCGGCGTGGAATACTACAACTCGATCGGCCAGGCAGCCGCTGCCGCCCTCACCTTCAACGGAGACAAGGCACACTTCGACAAGGCGGGCGCCACCGAGATGGCCCAGCTTGCGGCGCAAGAGCTGACCCGCATCGGCAGTCCTTTGGCAGCCTATTTGAAGTAGCCGGATAGCGAGCTTTCTTTCACCACAGAGGTCACAAAGGCCACAGAGCCGGACCGGAAAGGGTTGGGTTCTGTCCGATCCGAACCCCTTCTTCCCCTCCGACCTCTGTGTTCTCTGTGCTCTCTGTGGTGAAAAAGCTAACTACCTCCGGCGACGCCGGCGACGGTCGCGGCCTCGTGAACCTGGCGCTCCCGGCTCTTCGCGTGCGGTCGCATCCGCTTCTGGCCCGTCGGAGGCAAAGGCAATCGCGGTTGCGCCGGCTGCGGCCAGACGGCGCTTGCTGAAGAATTCCCAGGTTATCGCGATGAACGCGACAAGCGTGGCCACTGACATCAGGGTGTATTTCTCGTCGAGCCAGGTGGGCATACCATTGATCGGCGCCCAGGCCACGAACTGGGTGACGGCCGTGAGCAGCAACAGCCGCTGGGCCAGCCGCTCACTTTTCACGCACAGCAAGGCCACGACAATGATGAAGGAGTAGTAGTAGCAGGTCAGCTCGACCCCAAAAGGAATGAAGGTCGCCGACAACGCCAAGGCAGCCCAAGGTTCGGCCTGGCGTACGGCCAAACCCAGCAGCACCAAGAAGGCGGCCACCGCGACAAAGTACACAGGCTTCGCCCGTCGGAAGCTGTCCAGCCGCGCCTGCTTCCATTTCACCCACGGATCGGTCGCCCCCACGCGCTCCAACTTGCGACCAACCTCTGAGGGACGATAGGCCACCACCGTGCGCAGACCCATGTTGTTGGTCAGCGCTGTCTCCGAGTGCTTCATCGTGTTGCGTACGAATTCCTGGTAGGTGTCGGCGCGCCCGACCACTGCCATGCCCGCCGGAATCAGCAAAGCCGCGCCCAGGGCAGCACCGACCAAGAAACGGGTGTAGACCGGGGGAAGCTTGCGATGCCGGAAAACGTAATACCCTGCAGCCAACACGGGCGCGACGAACAGGAATATCGGGAAGATGCGCAACAGGGTCGAGTACGCCAGCGCCAGTCCCGCCGCCAAGGGACGTTCCTTTTTGAGCAGGCACACGCTCGCGATCATCCAGAAGAGCCAGTCCCAGCGCAGAAATGCGCCCCCGGTCCAGTAGAATCGCGAGGGGAAGTTGGTGGCAAAAACCAGCAATGCCACGGCCAACACGCGCCAGCCGAAAGCCCACGCGATCATCAGAAACCCGGCGGTCAGGAAGACAGAATCCAGCGAATTCAGGACGTAGATCTGGGTCTTGCTGGCCGGGGCCAGGTTGGAAAGCAGCGAGCCCGCGATGTTCCACACCGGGCTGCCGTTGTAGCCGTGGTCCATCTGGGCATCGTCCCAGCGGCGCGCATTCTCCAGGGTGCGGAAGTAGGCCAGGTCGTGGTGAAACGACTGCCAGCGCTCGGGCGTAAAGTGCTGCTTGCAGCGTTCGGGATGCGCCAGAATGTTGGCCGTGGTTTCGAGAATGTTGGTGCGCAAGTTGGTGAGCTTGCGCAGCTCGACCCGACGGCGCAGCGCCGGCAGCTCGGAATCTGCCACAGCCACGCACTCGTATAGTCGGTCGTAGCTCAGCTCGCGCGAGTACTTGGACCCGATGTAGTAGTGAAAGGTGTCCCAGCCGTGAATGAAATTGGGGAAGTGGAAGGAACCGAAATTGAAGTAGGTCAAAAACGCGACCAGTCCCAGCACTGCCAGGATGGCCCGGCGCACTTTCCCCCTCACCCGGCTGAGCCCAAGCGCGGTGGCCACTCTTTGCACAAAGCGAACGAGCGAATCCGCCATGCCAGGGGCTTCCTTGGTCTCGATGGCTGCGCCTCGTGACACCCATTGGTCCCACCACAAGAAGAGCAGCCCCAGCAGGGCCAGTACCAGCTCCCAGCGCGCGCTGGCAATGTCGTCCCAATAGACCTTGGCCACCGTCGCGGGCGGCGCATCCACCACCTTCATCCGGGCCGGGAACGGCGTGGGTTTCTGGCAGTAGGCCGCGACCTCGGAAACCGAGTACGAGTTATCGCCCACGCCCTCGCCCACGCGCAGGTAGCGCAGCGCCACGCCTCCGGTCTCGATGGTGCGCAGGCGCAGGCCGTGGTCGGTCACGGGATCGATGTGTCCCAGCACACGGTAGTTGTTGCCGTCGAGCGAGCCCCATGCGGTGTAGGTGTCGTTGGCGTCAGCCTGGATGGCCAATGCGTTGACGGTGGTGGCCGCGCCCAGATCCCAGATCACGGTCGACGCACCGGTGTCGAATATCACCGCCGGCGGGGCGTCCCATGCGGCGCCCTCGGGCGCCACGGTCTCGTCGGTGAGCAGGGCGAGATCGCGGCGAATGTCTTGCCAACTGACGGGTCGCCGTCCCGACAGCAAGTTTCCCGCGGGACAGGCCGCCAGCGCTGAGTAGTCATCTGCGCGTGCCGCGGGCGCTGCGAGAACGCCGACGAACAACGGCAGTAGGGCACAAAGGACACGCGACATTGAGGTCTCAGTCTATTCTGTCCGCCGCCTGCGCATAGCCGGTCACGAAGGCCCGCGTGTAACCCCATGCGCTCAGGTAGCTGGCCAGCAGGCCGAGTCCCATGATGAGATAGGCGGCATAGGCTAGGTACGGCTCCAGGGCGGGCGCGCAGTTCGCAATGGACAAATAGGTGGGCACGAAGCTCCACATGATCAGGTTGGACTTGGCTTTGCCCGCGAGACTGCTGGTGATGTTCATGTGCGCCGCTGCCATGAACCGCCGCAACGAAGCCACCCAGAACTCTCGCAGGAGGTACACGCAGATGACCAGCGGCGGGAAGAAACCCTGAGCCGTGGCCATGACGATGAGGAATGACTCGAAACACAGGTCGCAGAATTGGTCGAGAATCTCGCCCAGCCGCGTGACCTGTCCGGTACGACGGGCGATGTAGCCATCGAGATAGTCGGTCACGCCCGCCACCGTCGACAGCACGATGCCCCAACCGGGAGAAATGTAGAAATACACCACCACGCCAAGCAGGACCAGGAAGATGCGCGATAGCGTGATGACGTTGGGCACGGTGCGAATGTCACGCCCGATGGTGGATCCCATGGCATTTGCATATCACAGATGGGCCACGCAATCGCCAGGGTCCTGGTCCCCGGTCGCTGGGTCGTCAGCGGCTCGCCACCCTGACCGTCTACAACCGCGGTGGTAGACTCGGCACGCAGACTGCGGTGTTGCGCATATGGAGACCCGATGTTCAGAATGTCAACGGCTGTGGCAGCCATTCTTGCAGTTGGCCTATTGGGCCTGGCGTGTAGCAGGTCCGGTCTGAAGAGGAGCGCAGATGGTGGAACGGGAAGCGGAGGCCAGGCAGGCACCAAAATCAGTAGCGAAACTGCCGGAGGATTGGGGGGTAGTGCTGGCATCGTTGGTGCCAGCGGTGGCGCGCTAGGCGGCAGTGGTGGCGAAGGTGATGCCGGGGTGCCAGACGCCCCCGGTTCTCAGCCGGATGTTTCCATGGGTGGCTCGGGCGGAGGTGCAGGAGGCACTCCTGGTGTCGGTGGCGCCGGTGGTGGGACGGCCGGCGGGACCACTGGTGCCGGAGGCGGGATGGCCGGCACCGGCGGCACTGGCAACAGCTGCGGGGGCGTGAGCTGCGGCGCGTACGGGGATTTTTGCGACATCGCGGCAGGGCTCTGCAGCGCTGGCGCTGCCGACGTGTACGGAAAGTGCGTGCTCGTAGGAGCGGTGCTTTGCGCCCCGGGTCCGCCAGTGTGCGGCTGCGATGGGCAGACCTATAGTAACGACTGCGTTCGCCAAGAGTTTAGGGTGTACAAGAAATCCGACGGCGCATGCACAACAGCAGACGCAGGAGCGGGCGGCACGACGAGCACCGGAGGGACCACGGGAGCGGGCGGCGCTTCCAGTTCGGGCGGCGCCACCAGTTCCGGCGGGTCTTCCGCTGCAGGAGGTTCCGGCGGCAAGACCGGCGCGGACGGAGGAACGACAGGCTGCGCAACCGACTGCTCCGCTGCCTCCTGCGGAACCGGTTTTCGGCCCGTCTGCGATACGACCGTGCAGCAGTGCCGGTGCAGTCTGGACTGCACCGCCAATCCCGGGACCTGTGGCACGCGCGAGAGCTGCCAGAGTGTCTGTTCCCCCGACGGGACGTGCGTGTGCCGGGGTTCATGCGGGACCGAGGGACAGATCGGCTTCTTTAAGGGCTGCTGTCCTGGACTGGTTGAAATCTTCTACTACCAGGACACCACGTCCTGCACCAATCCGCCGGGTGCGGGCTTGGTCGTGTGTACGACCTGCGGCGACAAGATCTGTGGTCTGGGCGAGAATCACTGCAACTGCCCGCAAGACTGCCCGTAGTCCTCCTAGTTCGCGGCCGATTGGCCTTTGACCACCCAGTGCCTGTAAGCTTGTCTCATGTTCAGTCCGAGCACAGCGCTAGCCCTGGCAGCCTTGATGGTTGCGGCGAATGCCTTCTTCGTCGCGTCTGAATTTGCGATCGTCAAGATCCGGCCGACCCTGGTCAAGGAACTGGTCAGCAAAGGGGGCCGGCGTGCCTGGCTCCTGTCTGGGATCACCGGCCATCTCGATTCGTTCCTGTCGGCCAATCAGCTCGGCATCACCCTGGCGTCTCTGGCCTTGGGCTGGCTGGGCGAGCCAGCTCTGGCCAGCCTCATCGAGCCCCACGTCGGATCTCTGGGGCGGTGGACCGGGATCGCCATCCAGTCTCTCGCCCTGGGCGTGGGCTTCGCGCTCATCAGCTTTGTGCACGCGGTGCTGGGCGAACTGGTACCCAAGGCCGTGGCCTTGCAAAAAACGGAGCCAGTTGCGCTGTGGGCCGCCGCCCCCTTGCGCGTCTTTTACCTTCTGACCTTCCCGTTCATCTGGGCGCTGACCACGGCGGCCAACCTCTTCCTGCGCGTGATGCACCTGCGGCCTGCCTCAGGGGCCGAGATGTTGCACTCACCCGACGAGCTGCGCCTGGTCCTGCAACACGTGGATCTTGACCCTGGAGCGCGGCGACTCATCGACCGCGTGTTCGACTACACCCATCGGGTGGCCCGCCATGTGATGACCTTGCGTCGGGACGTCGTGGTACTGGAGGAAGGCCGGCCCTTCGCCGAGAACGTGCAGCTGGCCACCGCCAATCAGTACACGCGCTATCCCTTGGTCGAGCCGGGCTCCGACAAGGTCATCGGCTATGTGCACCTGAAGGACATCGTGGCGGCGCTGGCCGCGGGGCGCACGCCCAAGCGGATGCGCGAGATCGCGCGCGAGCCCATCTACTGCTCGGAGGAGACGCCCAGCGAATGGCTGCGGCGCGAGTTCCAGCGTCGCCGGGTCCACATGGCGGTGGTGCTGGGTGCAGGCAACGCTTTTCTGGGAGTCGTCACCCTGGAGGATCTCCTGGAGGAGTTCGTGGGCGAGATCCAAGACGAGCAGGACGTGGGCGAGTTGCCGCCCATCATGCATGGGGCCGAGGGTCGCTTCGAAGCGGACGGCCGCCTGACGCTCGACGTGGCAGAACGAGAACTGGGCGTGATCCTGCCGCCGCTGCGTCCCGACATCGAAACCCTGGGCGCCTACGTGCAGTCCCACCTGGGCCACCCCCTACGCCCAGGCGGCACCGTTGACCTGGGTGGATTTCGATTCACCGCCCTGGAAATTCGCGACGGCAAGATTCGCCGTTTGCGCGGCGAGCCGCTACCTCATGAAGACGAAGAGGAGACAAAAGAGTAGCTGCGCCTTGTGGGGAGATTCGGGCCCCGATTCGCGGACCGCGTGGGCGAGGGCGTGAGGGTGAGCGTGTTCGTGGGCGGTACGCGGAAGGACGGATCGCGGCTCGCGGGCCGCACGCGCTCACGCGAGCCGCCCACGCTAGCCGCTCTCCGCTGGCCGCTCACGCTACCGCCACCGCTCACGGGGACCGATCTGCGCGGACCACACAGCCACGACCGCGCAATCACGGCTGCGCCTTTGCTGCGCTGCTGCGACCGACACCCGATCCCGACGCGGCTTGCGAGAAGACCGCCCCCATGTTAGACGACCGAACCGCGAACCTACGCCCAGGTAGCTCAACTGGTAGAGCAACGGACTGAAAATCCGTGTGTAGACAGTTCGACTCTGTCCCTGGGCACCACCGTGGGCACTTGGTTGTTCCCGGTGTTTAGCTGGCTCGCGTCGAAGGAGACACCATGGTACGCAAAATCGTAATCTTCGCTCTGGCCGCTGGCGTCGTTGTCGGCGGGTACTATCTTGGCAAAGGCAACTGGGGGGCACGCACCGTCGCGGCGAGCAAGTACGTCTGCGAAAAGGTTGGGGCAAGCGCCAACGACGATATTGAGCGCAAGTGCGTGCCGTTCGAGGGCACGCCCAAGGGCTCAGCCAAGGCGCTGGTGACCCTGGTCGAGTTCTCCGACTTCCAGTGCCCCTACTGCAGCCGTGTCGTGCCCACCATCGAGCGGTTGGTCAAGGAATACCCGGACAAGGTGCGCGTCTTCTTCAAGCAGAATCCGCTCCCCTTCCACGACAAGGCCCAGCTGGCCGCAGAGTCAGCGCTGGCGGCCGGGGCCCAGGGGAAGTTCTGGAAGATGCATGATGAGCTCTTCGCCAATCAGTCTGCCCTTGACCGACCCGCCCTAGACAAATACGCGGCCAAGATCGGCCTGAACATGGGCAAGTTCAAAGCCGCGCTTGACAACCACACCTTCAAGGCCGCGGTGGACAAGGACCTGGCCGACGCCCGAGAGCTGGGCGTGCAAGGAACCCCCAACTTCTTCATCAACGGCCGCCCGATGCGCGGGGCTGTACCCTACGAGCAGTTCAAGACCGTGGTGGATGAAGAGATCGCCCGCGCGAAGAAACTCCTGGATAAGGGAACCTCGGTCAGCCAGCTCTATGCCGCTTTCGTCACCGGCAAGGCCAAGGGCATGGGCGTCGCAGCGCCGCCGCCACGGCCGCCGGTTTCCAACGAAGTCTACAAGGTCGAGGTCGACAAGGCTCCGCGCAAGGGTGGGCAAGCGCCCAAGATCACGCTCATCGAGTTCTCCGACTTCCAGTGCCCCTTCTGCAGTCGCGCCAAGAACACGCTCGACGAGCTACTCAAGATCTACAAGGACAACCTGCAGATCTCGTTCAAGCAATTCCCGCTGCCCTTCCACAACAACGCCATGCCCGCCGCCATCGCCTCTGTGGCGGCCGACCAGCAAGGCAAGTTCTGGCCGATGTACGACAAGTTGTTCGCCAATCAGCAGAACCTGGATGCGGCCAGCCTGGAAAAGTACGCGCAAGAGATCGGACTCGATGTGGCCAAGTTCAAGACCGCCATCGCCGACCCCAAGACTAAGGCGGTGGCCGAGGCCGACATGAAGCAGGCCAACCAGTTCGGGGTGCAAGGGACGCCCAGCTTCTTCGTCAACGGCCGCGCCTTCAGCGGCGCCTATCCGCTGGAAAGCTTCCAGATGGTGCTCGACGAGGAGATCAAGAAGGCGGATGCCAAGCTGCAGGCCGGCACGCCGCGCGCCGAGCTCTACGCGGCCATCATCAAGGACGGACTGGACAAGAAGGAAATGCCCAAGGAGCAGGCGCGACCCAACGAGCCGTCGCCCACCGAGATCTACAAGGCCGAGGTCAAGGGCGCGCCCATCAAAGGCGCCAAGGACGCGCTGGTCACCATCGTGCAGTTCTCCGATTTCCAGTGCCCGTACTGCTCGCGGGTCGAGCCGACCATCGACAAGATCATGGAGGAGTACAAGGGCAAGGTGCGGGTGGCGTGGCGAAACAAGCCCCTACCCTTCCACGACAAGGCCAAGCCCGCGGCCATCGCGGCCCTGGCGGCCGATCAGCAGGGCAAGTTCTGGCCGATGCACGACATCCTGTTCAAGAACCAGCAGAACCTGGATGCCGCCAGCTTCGAGAAATACGCCAAGGAGATCGGCCTCGACATGACCAAGTTCAAGGCCGCCTTGCAGGACAAGAAGCTTCAGGATGCCGTCGAAGCGGACGTTGCCATGGGCGACAAGCTCGGCGCGCGTGGCACGCCGGCGTTCTTCGTCAACGGAAGCTTCCTGTCGGGCGCGCAGCCTTTCGAGAACTTCAAGTCCCGCATCGACGAACAGTTGAAGAAAGCCGAGGAGCTGGTCAAGAAGGGCACGCCCAAGGCCAAGGTCTACGACGCACTCATGAAGACGGCCAAGGCCGAGGTGAGTGGCGGCGCAGCCCCAGCGGCTCCGGCTGCTGCGCCTGAGGCGGGTCCGGTCAAAGATGTCGATCCGGGAAACGCCCCTGCGCGCGGGCCCAAGAACGCACCGATCACGGTGGTGCTTTTCTCCGACTTCCAGTGCCCGTTCTGCGGGCGGGTCGAGCCCTCGCTGACCGAGCTGGAAAAGGCCTACCCAGGCAAGGTGCGGGTGGTTTGGAAAAACTTCCCGCTCCCCTTCCACAACAATGCCAAGCCTGCAGCCGAGGCCGCCATGGCCGCTAACGAGCAGGGCAAGTTCTGGGAGATGCACGCCAAACTGTTCGCCAACCAGCAGAACCTGGATGCGGCCAGCCTGGAGAAATACGCGAAAGAGATCGGCCTCGACATGGCCAAGTTCAAGGCCGCCACCGACAGCCACAAGTTTGCCGCCCAAATCGAGGCGGACACCAAGCAGGGCAGCTCAGTTGGCGTGCAGGGCACGCCTGCCAGCTTCCTCAATGGCCACTTCATCAACGGCGCCCAGCCTTTCGATGCCTTCAAGAAGATCGCCGATGAAGAACTGGCCAAGGGCGCGGCCACCAAAGGCAAGAAGAAGGTAGCCGCGGCCATCAAGTAGCCCCTGTTCAAAGCCCGGAGTCGAGAGTGCCGGACAAGGGGCGGGACAAGGGAGCGCAGCCTAGGGACCGCAAAAGAGCGGTCCCTAGGGCTGTGGGTTGGCGGCGCGCGATCGCTGTGGCCATCGTCGCTCTGGCGACCGCCACTTTGGCCGTGCGATTCTTTGCAGGAGCCGCGCGGACGGCGGCCGCAGCACGCAACAGCACCTGTGGCGCCCTCATGCCTGACCCGCTCGCACCCAAGCTGGAGGGACTGGCGCCTGACTTCGAGCTGGCCGATGCCTCGGGCAAACGATGGTCGTTGCGCGGACTTCGGGACAAGCCGGTGCTGGTCAGCTTCTGGGCCACCTGGTGCCCGCCCTGTGTCCAAGAAATGCCCTCGCTGGAAGCTCTGGCTCGCCGCCTGGGCGATCGAGCCACCGTCCTGGCGGTCAGCGTGGATGAGAATTGGGAGGCCATTAGCAAATTTTTCCCCCATGGAACGCCGCTGACGGTCTTGCTCGATCCCAGCCGAGAGGTTCCGGCTAGCTACGGCACCAGCCAGTTCCCCGAAAGCTTCCTCATCGATCCCAGCGGGCACGTTCGCTACGCCTTCATCAACCAGCGCAACTGGTCCGTCCCCGAAGCCGCCGCCTGCATCGAGGACGTCAGATAGGAAGCCTTTTCACCACAGAGAGCACAGAGAACACAGAGGTCGGAAAGCAAGAAGGGGTCGGACCGGACCGAACCCAACCCTTCCCTTTTCGGTTTGGCTCTGTGACCTCGGTGTCCTCGGTGGTGAGAAAGCTAACTTCTAATCGTGGCCGAGGTCGCCGTCCTGGCGGCCGGTCAGATCGAGGAGCGGCGGCGTGCGATCATCATCGTCCTGCATCCCGTGCGCCAGGCGCGCCTTGACCCGCACGGTCTGACGTTCCTTGTAGCGCTCGTGGCTGTTCTCGCCGATCTCGTTGGCTTCGGCCGTGCGGGCATCGACGATCTGAAACTCGGTGAGCACGAACACCACCGATCCATTGTCCATGAACAAGGCGTCCGTGGGCGGCCGGTTCAGCAACCTGTCCACGCGCACGGGAAGGTCAGCGACGAAATTCACCACCCGGTAGCTGGGCCCCGAGAATTCATTGACCACCGGCGCGCGCTTGTCAGCCGCCACCGTCGACAGATCGAGCAACTGGGGCAAGTGGCGCCGCAGGGTTGGATCGCGTTCCACAAAACCGTGCAGGTCCACGATGTCGTTGAGCGATTCCCCGGGAATCACGTAGTTGAAGGGCACCAGCCGCTGTACCAGCTCGCGCAGGACAAAGACGATCTCGTCCTCGGAGTGCGTGATCATGCGAAAGCGCAGTTTGTCGTAGACATCGGCCGCGATGTTGTCGCGTTTGGCCAGCAGCTTGGTGATGAGGCTGTCCGGCTCCTTGCGACTCCACTCGAACTCCACGATGGCGCAGCCCGCGCCCTTCATTTCCTCGACGGTGCGCAGGACTTTGTCCTCGACCGCGCGGAAGATCTGGTCAGCACTCACCACCAGGCGGGTGATGAGCTCGCGGCCCGAGAGGTGTTGCAGCACGTGC
>Ga0182017_10000543_pt1 | contig 29874 bp, 23 predicted proteins | sample 712E3DmetaG_FD_120492 | JGI IMG/M metagenome (GOLD analysis project Ga0182017, IMG submission 120492) | Permafrost microbial communities from Stordalen Mire, Sweden - 712E3D metaG | ecosystem: Environmental > Terrestrial > Soil > Wetlands > Permafrost | place: Sweden: Stordalen | collected... | reverse complement strand
TAACCCGCGATACAATGAGCAAATGCTCATCAAAGCCATCTGCAAAATCGAGAATTTCAAATATCGCAACCGCGGACGTTTGCACGGTATAAGCAGCGAAAGCCGATTCCTTCATGTGACAACGCGGCTCATCAATCAGGCCTATATTGATTCTCTTGCGGAGGACCTTGCACTCAACCAATCGCTTCTAATTTATTCAACACGGCGCATGCGGGGTCTAAAGCTACCGGACAATATTGAACTTAAAAAAATTCCACGAGACTTGCTTGAAAAGTGCGATTTCCAGGAGGACAAAAAATGAATCTGCCTTTACAGATAAGCCGATACATGAGCCTCCGGGAACCGCAGTACGAAGCGCTCGACCTTTTCCATGCGGTAAGCGAGGGGACGGATTATAAAACAATTCGACCCGAACTTGTCGCGGAAGCCGCAACGGCCAAGGCGAACAAGCAGGAACCTATTGTTTTCGATACCGCGTTTCCGAGTTTCTGTTTTGCTCTTGCAACCGGCGTGGGGAAAACCCGCCTTATGGGAGCAAGCATCTATTATTTGTGGAAGACAAAAAGTTATCGTCATTTCTTTATCCTAGCTCCGAATATTACGATCTACGATAAACTACGGGCCGAGCTGCGTCCCTCACATACAAAGTACATGTTTACTGGCCTTTCCGATTTCCCCGCGCCGGTGGTATTTGACGGAGACAATTATGTTCGTTATAACCCGTTGCAGGTCGAACTCGGCGATCCGGCTGTTATTTTTGTTTTTAATATTGGCAAGATATTTACTCGAGCGGATTCCGATTTTAAATTTCATTCCTTCAGCGAATATCTTGGCGATTCCTTCTCCGCGATCCTGCAACAAATGGATGACCTTGTGATCCTGATGGACGAGAGCCATAGATACCGCGCCCCGGCATCGCTTAAGGCCATTAATAACCTGAAACCGGTCCTTGGTTTGGAGTATACGGCCACGCCCAAGGAATCCCAAAAAAATGTACTCTATTCGTTTAACCTGGCCCAGTCTATTGGGAAATTTATTAAAACCCCCACGGTTGTCACGCGCACCAACCTGACAACCTCCGACGCCGAAGAAATCGACAAATTAAAAATCCTGGACGGCCTCGCGCTTCATGAAAAGAAAAAAGCCCGGATGGAAGAATACTGCCAGGCTAACCGACTTCCTTTTGTTAAGCCATTCGTCCTCATTTCAACGCGGGACACGACCCATGCTTCTGCGGTCAAGGCCATGATCGAAGACGATTCCTTTCATAATGGCCTCTATAAAAACAAGGTGATTGAGATCCATTCCGGGACTTCCGGCGCGGAAAGCGACATAAACATAGAACGGTTATTATCGGTGGAACAACCCAGCAGTACTGTTGAGGTTGTTGTTCATGTCAACATGCTAAAAGAAGGTTGGGACGTTAAAAACCTCTGCACGATCATCCCGCTTCGGGCGTCTATCAGCGAAATTCTAACGGAGCAAACAATAGGCCGAGGGTTGCGTTTGCCGTTTGGAACGCTTACCGGCGATCCTGACCTTGACGCGCTTGAAATTGTTTCGCATGATAATTATGCGCGGTTGATCGAGAGCGCAAAGAACAACCCGTTGTTCCAAATTAAGGAAATCACCGACGCTGACCTCGTGCCGGTAAAAACAATTCCCGTGGCGCCACGATATACCGACGTTGAAAAAGCCCTGGATATTTTATCCGAGGCAAAATTCTCGCTTTTTGCTGACCAGTTCACGGACAAAGCCCTCATGGAACAGGCTGTAAAACATCTGGTTGAAGTGGACATTGCATCGTACCAAAAGGCCCAGGTTACGGCTGTGACCATTCCGGGAGAAAAGCCTGAAGACCAAATTATCCAAACGGGATTGGAACTTGGATCAGCGCCGACGCCGACTCCGCCACTTCCGCCTCCCGATCCGGAGCAATTGGCCGAACATTATAAGGAACAGCTCACAACTTTTGCCGATCGTTATATCGATGTACCGCGCATTTTCGTGGATGTTTCCCCGGAGCGGAAACTTGAACCGTTTGAAGTGCAGGTCCGAAAAGGACCCTATGAGTTGGTTGACCAGCATATAATCGGCCACAATCTCGCCACCGGCCAGGATCGGCTTGGCGATAAAGTGGAGGTTATGGAAGTTGAAAATCCACGGGCTTTTATTGCCGGAAGATTAATCGACGCGATAGAAGAATTGGACGTGACAAATGACAAGGATTTTGCCCTGCACCTGGCGGAGCAATACCTAACCAAGCTTAACCGGCCGGATAATGAAATCGGAAAGCTGGTGCATTTGTATCGAGGAGCAATTATCGATGATATCGAAGCGCAAATTATAGAACACTTGCAACAATCCACGCATGTTGAAGTGCAAGTCGGTAAGAATCCCGTACGGTTCCAAAATTATTCCAAGACGGTGCTATTGACCGATGGTATAAAACACTATTCCGATACAATACAGGGATCGCAGATTCGAAGGTATTTATTCGAAGGTTTCCAAAAAACGATTTACCCGTATGTTCCGTTTGATTCCATTCCTGAAAAAGAATTCGCTGGAATGCTCGAAAACGATCCGATAGTAAAAAAATGGATCCGCCCGCCCGATGGCTCCATACCCATTTCGCATCGCGGTCAAACATATAATCCGGATTTCATCGTCGAAACCGAAAAAGGAAAGTTTATTGTCGAGGTCAAGGGCATGCGGGATTTAGTTCCGGCAATTTCCGAGGATGTTAAAGAAAAAGCCCATGCCGCAATTAAATGGGCGGAGCAAGCGTCGAAATTAGAAGGCTCAAAACCTTGGGAGTATAAGCTGGTGCCGGAGGATGCGGTTGGCGCGGGGCGGGAATTTTGGTTTGTAATGGGGCATGCGGTGAAGGTATGAAAGGGGGAAAATGTTAAATAAAAAAGCACTTGAGGAGTTATCAGGATATTGTAAAGAGTTATGTCGGAAGAAGGCCTGGCTAATGGAAGCAAGAGTTAGAAGAGATGGAACTATAAATATGAACGGAAAAAGTTTCAATTCACCATCCTTAGCTGATGCGGCCGCGTGCAAAAGGAAAACTGAAAATAGATGACGATTCTGGAAATTCGAGAGGGCACCTGGAGATTGGGTCAAGTTGGATGAGTTGAGGAAGTAATGTAATTTTTATATCCATATTATTTCTAATTTCGAAATTTAAAGGGCAATCAGCGCAGAGCCAGACTAAAGATATATGAATACTGAAAATAAAAAACCGCGAAAGGTATCGAGTTTAGGCATTGTTGGTATTCTTTTTAGTGGGGTCGGTGTTAAATGTCTTGACATATTTAATAAGTCAGACATTTGGTTATGGCTATTCGTGTGTATTTTTTTCCTTTTATTAGTTTTTAATGCTTGGCGAATGATAGCTTATGTTTCAAAAATTGATGCAAATCGCGCAAGAGGGGTAAGGTTTTTTGCAATTTGGTGCATAGTTTTATTGATAGGGGGAAGTTTTTTTGAAGAGTTGGGGCCAAAAATTCCTCCAAGTGTATATATAAATCAAGACGACGTAAATTTGTTAATGGCACGTCGACTTTGGATTACATATGATCCTATTACTTATAATCCTTACAAATCCCCAAACCCTGATATTCCTTCAATGGAAAAAGAACTTTCCTGGATTAAAAACGCAAGATTCACTGGTATTATCACTTTTAATAGCCGGGATAATTTTTCCAAGATTCCTGAATTAGCTAAAAAACAAGGATTATCAGTAATTATGGGAATTTGGAATCCATTGGATCGCCAAGAATTAGCTAATGCGATAGCAAAAAAAAAATACGTAGATGGGTATTGCGTTGGCAACAACTGCTTAAATAAAGATTATTCGTTTGCTCAATTAACTCATGCTCTTCAGGTTATTAGATTCCGAACTAAGAAACCTGTTTCCACCACTGAACCAATATGCAAATATTTATTAGATGAAAGGCTAATCAATTTAGGAGATTGGATATTTCCTGATGTGCATTCGTCCATACCAATAGATGACCCTGTTCGTGATGGAAAAGAACTTATTAATCTGTCTCAAAAATTGTCTAAAAAATTATCTGGGCAAATTGTATCTCGTAGCAAGTTGATTTTGCTTAAATTTGTCACATATCCAGATAGCGGAATACTAAACACATCATTTGATGAACAAAAAAGATATTTTACTTACATTTTAAAAAATCATAGAACGGTTATGCCGGAGATTCCATCAAATGTTTATATTTCTTTTCATAGTGCCTTTGATATGCCCTGGAAAAACAATCCCTCATTCAATTTATGGGATCCATATACAGGACTTTTAAATGCCGATGGCGAGCCGCGTCCTGCTGTAGCAGAAATAATAAAAATATTACCTTAAGAAAGCGATCTGAATGAATTCCAATTTATCGCCACCGGTTATCCGAGAGAAAAAACCATGGCTGGTTTTTGGTTCCTTGTTTATATGGTTTATTTTGGTAATTATTATTATATGGCCCTGGATTCACCAAATAGACCCTATCCAGGGATATTTTACTTATTTTGCCCATCTGAGTGCAGCAATTTGGTGGATTGTACTTTTTTGGACTTTACATAACCTTGTTTTTCAATTTTTAGCTTTATTTAATAAGCCTGCAACAAGCTCTTTGGATTTTAATTCTTTACCATCCGTGGCCATACTTTATGCGACTTGTGATGATTTTAATTCTGAATGTTGTTTATCTTGTTTGAATCAAGACTATTCTAATTATCGTATCCTCATATGCGATGATAGCTCACCAAAATCGGCATACATGAACACAATAGATAATTTTTGCAATGAACATTTAAAAAAAAGTGGCGCGCATATTCGACGTCCGGATACAAGAGGGTTTAAAGCTGGAAATTTGAATCATGCGATTCGGGAAAATGTAATAGAAGACTGGATTTTATTGGTGGACGCAGATCAATTCCTACCAAAAGATTATTTATCCAAACTTATTAAAAGTTTACCACCAGAACAAATCGATCTCGCTTTTGTCCAGACTTCTCATGAACCAGTTTTAGATAAAAGTAATCCTTTTCAAGCAACCATGTCTCAAGAAATCAAGTTGTTTTTTTCACGAGACCTTATTTTACGTCAAACTTATGGGTTTATGCCTATTTTAGGGCATGGTACGTTAATAAATAAAAAGTCATGGGAAAAAGTTAAAGGCTTTCCGGAAGTTGTATCTGAGGATTTTGCTTTTGCACTAAGAATCGCTGGAATAAAGCAAAAAGGATTTTATACGGAAAATACTTTTGCCTATGAAAATTACCCTGTTGATTTTGGCGGGTTCATGATTCGCATAAAAAAATTCTCGGGAGGTACAGCCGAATTATTTCGAAGAGAAATACTTAGGTTTTTAAGTAGTTCGGCTTCTTTTACTGAAAAGTGGGACTTGTTAATGCAATTGGGTTGGTATTTTTTAATGCCAGCGATCGTATTAAATGGATATTTAAGTGCTTACGTAGTACACACTCTTTGGGTCGAAAATATTCCCTATCTTCACCCTGTTTTACCGTATCTATATACTTTGATATTTGTCAACTTATTTTCAGTAAATTTATCTGTTATGAGAAACTTTTCATCGGCATTAAAGTTTTATTTTTGGTCAACAGCAATATACACATCGGCATTGCCATTAGCAGGACTATCTTTTCTTAAGCATTTATTTATAAAGCCCACTTTTGAGAGAACTCCAAAAAATAGTGAAAAAACATCTATTAATATTATTGATAAAACTATAATGCTATGCTTGGGGATACTTGCTATTGTACTTGCATTCCATTGGTTTTCTCCCTTTAGTCCGATATTAATAGGGCAAGGGATAGCGTATATTTCATATCCTTTTTATAACTGGATCGATAATACAAAACTAAAAGGCATTATTGGGAGATGTTTAGTTTGCTTGCCGGGACTTTTTATGCTAATTGGATTAATCGCAACATGGATATGGGGAAGGTTTTAATTAAGCAACTTGACCTTATGAATTAAGGAAAATATTTTTTTGGCATTGTCGTAAAACGTCAATTTGCAAAATGCTTAAAAATGCTCAACTATGCCCTGTAATACCCCGTTATTTTGTTAAAAAGTGTTGAAAAATGCGTTTATTAAACGATTAAGGCGGTAAGATAGAGGACTGAAAATCACCTCGTAATTATAATAATTAGACCATTCAAAAACTTCGGGAAAAATTATGCACATCCACAATACCCATGAAAAAGTTTCACAGACGTTTCACATTTTGAAAGTAAATAATGTAATTGGGTAGTAATTCGTAGGTTTTTAATAATAAATAAAGAGAAGCTAAACTGAGCAACTCGAACGGAAAAACATCGAAATATTGAGGCATTTTGATAGGTATGAAATAATGCGCCCTGACGGACTCGAACCGCCAACCCTCTGGTTCGAAGCCAGATGCTCTATCCAATTGAGCTAAGGGCGCGAAATTTAAAAATCTTTATCTGTCGCAGGTAAAGGCAAATAGACACTCTAAAATACGCTTATACCCGCCATTTTGGAAACAAAATAATATCACTTTCCCGCGAATTATTAAGTTATATTATCAGGAATTCCAGACATTTTCCCTGTTAAAATACACATATGCGCGAATTTTACGATGTTGCCGTTATCGGGGCCGGGCCTTCGGGTTTGAACTCCGTGCACCACCTATTCAAAGGAAACGACAGGCCATCCGTCGTGCTCCTCGACAAAACCGTCCCGTGGGAGCATCCGAAAGGCTGCGCCGAAGCTGTCGGGCGACTGGGTTTTGAAAAAGCGGTGGAAATCAAACCTTCCTGGATTCGCTATACAGTTGACAAAGCCACATTTCATTCACCAAACGGCGCCTCAATTACCTATACGGATAAGAACAAAGGTTTTATCATCAACCGGGCATTGATGCAAAAGGACATGACGAACCAATGCCGGGAATTCGGCGCCGACATCGGATTTAACATGGCCGTAAAGGGAATTTCAACGCTCATGGGTACGGGCCGGACCATTTATTTCCAAAACGGCGCGTCAATTTCCGCGCGGGTGGTCATCGATGCGTCCGGCGCGATTGCCGGGCTGGGAAAAAATGAAAAAGTCCCTTGGAAACCGGAAGATTTGGAACCGTCCTGTTTTGCTGTGGTAAAGGGCATTGAAATAGACACCAATATCGTCCATATTTATGTCGGGAAGAACATCGCACCCGCGGGGTACGCGTGGGTGTTTCCGCGGGAAAAAAATACGGCCAACATAGGGATTTTAATCGGTAAACAATTTCGCGGAAAAGTCAATATCGCGATGCTATTGGACGCTTTTTTGTCCGGCCATTTTCCAAAAGGGAAAGTTCAGCGGAGGTTTGCGGGTTCCATTCCCTGCCAATCGGGCCGCCGCGCGATGGCCGTCGGCGGGCTTCTCAAGGCCGGGGACGCGGCAAGCACGATAAACCCTATTTCCAGGGCCGGAATTTTCCAGGCGATGATTTCCGGGGGCCTGGCGGGAGATTTTGCATTGAAAATGCTTGGTTCCCAAACGAGCAGGGATGTAAAGACCTTGTGCTCCGATTATGAAAAAGCGTGGCATGAAGCGTGTGGAAAGACACATTGCAAACTTGCCCGCGTCAAGACTTCTTTACAAAAAGTTCCGGACGAGGATTATGAAAATGCTGCGAAAACGCTGTCTAAGATCCCCGAACGCCAGCTTACCATGTCGACAATTTTTAAAATGAGTCTGGGGCGCTTTCCCCGCTTGGTTTGGGCGATTCGGCATTTGATGTAGAGACGCCCCAAAGTTCTGAACCTCAACCCGCTCTTCGAGCACCCTTCTCCTTGGCAAGGAGAAGGGTTAAGGATGAGGTAAATGATTAATCACGCGTTCTCATCCGCCAGCATTGCTTCGTAGAACTTAACATACCTTTTTGCGCCCTGCTTTTGCTTAGACTGTTCCACAAGATCGAGCGAGTCCTGAGGATGGGTGTTGAGCATTCCCGCTATCATGTATGGAATATTATATCCCCATTCCATGGTTGAACGCATCGGCAGTATCGTGGTTTCAATGATGTCCAGTATCGGCCGGATGTTGAATTTGGGGTTTTTCAAGAAACCGAGCAGGAGTTCCAGCGGGCAATTTCCCGCGGCCCTTCCCAACCCGTATAAGGTGCCGTCCAGATAATTGACATTTTTTATGATCGCTTCGATGGTATTCGCAAAACCCAGTTGCATCTGGTTATGACAGTGTATTCCAATTTCTTTTGTTCGTAAATACCGCTGGAATTTGTGGACCAGATAGTCGATGTCTTCGCTATATAAAGAGCCAAAACTATCGACAATATAACATGCCACGACCTTTGTTTCTTCTTCAATTTGCTGGAGTGCTTCATCGAGGTCCCGCTCAAGCACGTGTGATATTGCCATTATGTTAATTGTCGACTCGTAACCTTTGTCGGTGGCGTTGTTTGCCAGCTTTATGGCCTTATCGATGTCCTTTACATAGGTGGCGACCCTGATGATGTCCACAAGGCTCTCGGATTTCGGGAGCACGTCTTCGGCAGCGGCTTTGTGCGCGTCCTGCATGACAGCCAGTTTCGCGGTTTTTTGCGTGCCTTCGGTGGCCTTCTTAAGCGTGGCCTCGTCGCAAAAGCGCCACTCACCGTATTCCTGGGGGGAAAAAAAGGATTTGCTGTTCCGATATCCAAGTTCGATAATATCGACCCCGGCGGCGGACAGGGCGGCATAAACGTTCCTGACTTCTTCAAGGGAAAACTTTGAATTGTTCATCAATCCGCCATCGCGGATGGTGCAGTCGCACACTTTAATCTGGGGCCGATACATTGTTTGGCGCTCCTTGTATATCGATCATAAATGGGGACCTTTACTCCGGAAAAATAGTAGTTAGCGACGGAAGCGTCATATAACTTTATCGAAAATAATTTTTTGAAAATATTCTAGTGGTATATATCGAATACCTTATGGTAGAATGAATAAAGGTAAGATACTTTTATTAAAAAAGGTTGCATTTTATGCTCAAACTTGGTACAATGAATGCTATTAAAGAATACAAAGGACTTATTGTGACAAACAGAAGGTTGGAAATAGTCGTGGTTGATGATGAAGAACCGATTACCGAGGTCATCAAAACCTATATTGAGTGTATTGACCAGAATATCAACGTTCATACGTTTAATGATCCGGTAGAGGCGAAACGTTTTATTTCCCGGAACAAACTGGACGTCTTGATCACCGATTATAAAATGCCCCTGTGCGACGGTCTCCAGCTTATGGAGGCTGCTTCTCCCGCAGTCAAGAAAATTCTGGTGTCCGGGTACATATCCGAAATAGCGGAGGAAAGACTCCACAAGCTCAATGCGACTTTTTTTGAAAAACCCGTGCCGCTTCGCGCGCTCGCGAAAATAATCGCGGAACAGCAGATGGCGGTAAAATAACGTCTGTTGTCCATGCGATGACGTGAGGCGGCGTGGAAAGCCGAGGGGCGGGCGCATATGGACGTCACATTAATTTACATCACCACCAAAGACATGGAAGAGGCCCGGCGTATAGGCAGGACGCTCGTTGAAGAGCGGCTTGTCGCATGCGTCAACATTCTCGACAACCTGAACTCACTATACTGGTGGGAAGGAAAAATCGTCGACGACCGCGAGGCGCTTATCATCGCCAAAACGAAAGGGGCGCTTGTCCCCGCGGTCATTGAAAGAGTAAAGTCCTTGCACGGTTATTCCTGCCCCTGCGTCGTTGCGCTGCCGATCGTTGACGGAAACAAAGACTTTTTGTCGTGGGTATGCAATGAAACGGTTACTTCTTCGGAATCCCGTCCCAGCTTCGGATAAGCTTTCCGATCCTGTTCCACCGGATCTTGAGCGGCAATTCCCACATCGGGGTCTCGTTGTCCAGAGAGAAATAGAGGATGAAGGCTTTCGCCTTGATGAAATTCCGGTTGAGGAACCCCCAATAACGCGAATCCGTTGAATTGTCGCGGTTGTCGCCCATCATGAAATAATTGTCATATTTGGTCACGTACTCATGGACCGGTTTATCGTCAACATAGATGAGCTTTTTAACTGAAACGGGCTTGTCATGCACCTGCTGGGTGACCCGGTTGATTATGTTGTCGATAAATATCCAATTGTCAATTAGTGAGAAATTGATTTCGTCAAAAGAAAGTTCCTGGAAACCGTCGCTGATGACCTTGATGTTGTTGGCGTAGGTGCCGTCGATGTAGAGCTGCACCTTCACCGTTACGCGCGCGTAGGGGTTTTCCTGGTGAATGAGATGTTTATAAAAGAGGAATTGACGCACCGGCATATCGGGACCGCACCGGAGCGTATCGCCCTTTTTCGGCACCCTGAGCGGTTCAAAACTCCGGATTTGCGGGTCGAGCATCCCGTGGCGGATGAACAGTCCGCGAGGGGGCAAAACAAGGTTGACGCCATCGACCGTGACCACCGTGTCCTGTACCTGTATGGTCTGGCCGGGGCCGGCAACGCATCGCTTGATGTAATCTTTTTTATCGGACCCGGGATATTTAAAAATGATGACGTCCCCCGGTTTTGGGTCGGTAAATCCAGGCAGTTTTTTATACATGAAGGGCAAAACGGGAGCGCCATAGATGAATTTCAGACCCAAAAGAAAATCACCCACGAGCAGGCTGTTTTCCATTGAGCCGGTCGGGATCTTGAAAGCTTGAATAACATAAACGATGGCAATGAGGGCCATGACGAGGGCCGAAACCATGTCTTTTGTGAAATGAAACACGCCCGCTTTTTCGGACCTTCGGGCGGCCGCTTTAGCGGCGCTTTCGGGAATTTGATCATGCGAGTCATGGGTCGATGTGTCACCGTTATTTTTCTGTTTGGTCTGGTTTTTCAAAAAATCCTCCGATTAACGCGCTGAGCTTTTTGCCTGGATCATTCAAATAGACCCTCTAAAATACTCTAAAACAGCCTCATGAACAATTCCATTCGATAAAACACAAGAGCCGGAATAAATTGTGTTGTTGCCATTAATGTCCGAAAACCGTCCTCCTGCTTCTTGTATAATACACACGGCCGCCGCACAATCCCAGGGTTTGTCAAGGAGGTTGACGCTTGCATCGATCCTGCCCGCGGCAATGCTTCCATAGGTATACGCGTCCATGAAACCATACGCATATCCCCAGGCGCCCATGAGATTTAAAAGCGCATGGGCGTCTGGCGTACCTGTTTTTTCAATGAAACCGAATGCGGAACCCAATACACTGGACAAGTGCGGCTTTGTAGAAACATGAACCGGACTGCCGTTTAAAAAAGCGCCGCCTCCTTTGACGGCCCAATACGTTTCGCCCAGCGCCGGAAGGTTCATACACCCGACGACAAGTTCGTCATGGTCTTCCAGGGCCATAAGCGTGCTGTACGTTGGAATTCCACGGATGTACGGACGCGTGCCGTCGAGCGGGTCCACGATCCATTTCCTGCCGCTTGTGCCATTGTCCAACCCCGTTTCTTCTCCCAAAAAGCCATCGAAGGGGAAATGTTTCCGCACCATGTCACGGATGACCTGCTCGCAAAGCTTATCGACTTCGGTGACCGGAGAAGCGTCGCTTTTATTTTCAATATGCAGCAGCTTGTTTCGATGAAACAATTGGATTTCACCCGCTTTACAGGCTGCTTCCCTGGCGATCCGCAATTCTTGATTGTATGCCATAATTACGAACATCCTTTACAGTTATTTGTACCCGGTTTAATATAGTATATTGATACTTAGTCCAGTGGAGCGAACCCAATATTTCATAGAGCGAATTCGGACCGTATGTTAGCCAATAATCCAAGCAAGGCGTATTCTCTTTTTTCCGATTTTGAACCGGTTGGCTGGGACCCGGACGATGACGGTGATAGCGCCGGCGTCGTGCGGCGGAAGAATGTTTTTTCCCTGCGCCGCGACCACGGGGTCAACGGGACGTTTCGTTTGCATAACCCGAATGACGAGATCAACGACAACCGCAGCAAGCTCGATAAGGTCATCCTTGAATACCGTATCCACCAGACCGCATATCCGCTTTTCACCGTAGGGGACCTGTTGCACGCGCAGTATCCGTATGAGTACAGGACCGAGGGGAACCTGGTCGGCGAATGCGCGGAGAGGATCGCCCGGCGGGTAACCAAATATTGGCTCAAGCATTACAGCCCGCACGGAAAAACCGGCGGCATTTTCGACAAACGATTCAACCCCCGCGACCGCGACGATTTTATCATCGCGAACTCCGAAGAGTATATCCTTAAAATCAAAAAATACCCGAATTGCGTCATTCTCAAGAAAACGGGCAAAGGCAAATTCGGGTACGAAAATATAAAGGAACTCGACGGGCTTTTTGATTACCGGTACTTTTTGCAGCGCCATATACTCGTGCTGGAAAGCAAGGTGGACAAAGTGGCGCTCAGCGTCGATGAGTTGACAAGTGACCTCTTTGGTCCGCTCAGGAAACTGTTCCCCAAGGCGCAATTTTCATACATTTTATTTACAGATAAGAATTCGATCTATCAGAAGAAATATTTTTCCAAAAGGCGCCAGATCAAGCATTTTCCCCTGAAGCTGTACGAGCACCTTAAAAAAGAGGACGTCAGCACGCTCTTTTTCAGTTTCAACGAGTCGCGGGAGGACTTCGAGCGGATGAAGGACCACCTTATCACCCAGTACCGGGCCGTTCACAAAATGGGGGTCACGATCAAGGGGAAGACCACGATCACCCAAAAGGAGATCATGGTCTTTGACGGCGGGGAGACGCCGCACTTGAAACTCGTCAAGGACACCGCGACCCAGTTATGGAAGGAAGTTAAGTTGACTCATAAGAATACGAGGAAGTGAATGGAATAAAGATGGGCGGTCCGGCCATAAGCCCGCGTCAGTACGACTTTTTTGACCTTAATTTATCATACTCAATCCGGAGTTTTTTTGCCACGGCTGGTTTAAATACCACCACGTACGGGTATTTGTCAGTGGCGGCGTCGAGCAGGGCGCTCTTGAAATCATTCCCGGAAAATGAAACTTTAAGGGCCTGTTTTTTTTCAACGGAAAATATCAGGCTTGCATTAAATTTCGGGCCGTGAGCGTTGCCGGTTATCTCTTTACGTTTCAGCCTGACGGCGTCAACGTATTGGATTGTTGAATCGATACTGTGCCGGAATTCATCATAAAAGTCCTTTGGCACAGTATCGCACTGCGAATTGCCGTTCGTATGCGTGTGGGGTGTTTTTAGGGAAAAAATAATTTCGTCGATTTTTGGAGGGAAAACCGGCACCCTGCCGCTAATGACGGAAAGTTGACAAAAAGCGTGGAATGCTAAAACAACCAGCACTGTAAAAAGCTTACTTGTCATGGATAAGTCACCTTTTCCTCCGCAAGTTCCATTAAATCCGTCGGATGGTCCGTCCAGAAAAATCTTCAGTTTGTTTTCAATTTAATTTGCCTATAGCCATGACATGAGTACAAAATATATAAATTGTTATCATGCTTAAACCTAAAAATTTACCTATGTGAATGTTTCGTGAAGCATAAAATAATCAAGGGCTCACGGATTGCTCCGTAAGCCCTTGATTTTAAATGGCGCCTCCCAGAATTGAACTGGGGACACAAGGATTTTCAGTCCTCTGCTCTACCGACTGAGCTAAAGCGCCATGGATATTTGTTACTAAAAGTTATATAAGATACCTTATTGAAAAGAATAAATCAAGCGCCCTGAATGCCGCGAATAAATTTTTTATCAACGGGATAATAATCGATGGTTGAAAAGTATTCGTTCAGGTCGAAAACGTTGAAAAAATCCTCAACCGAATCGTTTTCCGTTTTGGACATCGCCCCGATTTCGATCAAATTGTAAACGATGAACCCGAAATCATCCGTTATTCGAACGCCCCAGGCGCACAGCACAGGGTAGGCGAGGGGGCCGAACTGCCTGTGCGCGAATTCCGCGAGGCCCAAGGCCAGTTCCTGTCCCGAAACATGTTTTTTCTCGCCTTTTTTCGCGCAAAAAAACTCCAGGCCTTGAAGAACGAAGGTATATGCGGGCAGGGCATACCGGGCGTCGCGGCGGGAATCAAGGAATTCATGCTGTATTTTGTCAAGAAGGGGGCTGTCGATGATCATAAGGCCTTCCCGCGTCTATATCGAGTACGTAGAACCCGGTCATTCCTTTAAACCGCATTCCCGCAATGGCGCACCATTCTCGTTTTACCGCGTCGAATCGGGCCATGTCCTGGGCGGAAACGCTTTTTTCGCTCGGCGGAGAAAACGTAAGGGGATTGATAAAACGCCCGGAAATTGACATTCGATAGTCAAGGTGGGGTCCGGTGGCGATGCCCGTCATCCCCACGGTTCCGATCAGATCGCCCTGACACACGCGCGCGCCGCTATGGATTCCCCGCGCGATGGCATGGAGGTGGCCGTAGGATGTCTCGCAGGACGCGCCGTGGCGTAACCTGACCTGGTTGCCGAAACCGCCCGTAAACCCCGCGAACGTTATGACGCCGTCGGCCGCGGCATATACGGGCGTGCCCGTGGGCGCGGCGTAATCGATCCCCAGATGGGGCCGGACAATGCCGAGCACGGGATGCAGGCGGTGCAGCGAAAAACGGGAAGAAATATGGGTAAACCTAAGCGGCGCTTTCAGGAACTGCTTCTGCAGGGATTTGCCGTCGAGATCGTAATAGCGCCGCTGGCTTTTTTCGTCCGTCATTCCGAGTGCATTGAAAACATGGCCCGCATTGACGTATTGCGCGGCAAAAATGTCGCCATAGCCCGCGAAGCGGCCTTCGACGAACTTTTTCTCGAAAACGATTTCAAAACTGTCGCCTTTCTGAGGGTCTACGAAGAAATTGATGTCCCAGGCGAAAATGTCGGCGAATTTGGATACGCACGCATCGTCGACGCCCATTTTGTTCATGTCTTCGGAAAGCGATGTCTCCAGCACTCCTCTGACGATACACCGCTGAGAGCACGTCGAAACCGGCTTTTTACCGGCTTTGATTGCCGGGCCATCGAAGGAAACCGTATACCAGCAGTCAAGCCGGTGTAAAAGCGATATGGCCGTCATGGCGCCGCCGGTGTACCGCGTCATGACCAGTGAGTCGCCGGGAATGAGCGACATCAGACCGAGGGGGTGTAGCGAACGGTAGCAATTAATGGCCTTTTCGGGGGCGACGCCGTAACGGGAGAGTATTCCTAAAAACGTGTCGCCGGGCTTAACAACGTAAGAAATAAGTTCCTTATATTTTTCAATGGAGAAGGAAGAAATGGTCCGATCGGCCTGAAAGGGGCCGGGAGAAGATTCGCTCGTGGCAATAGTTCCAGGCGTACTGCAAAACAGCCACCAGACGCATAGACATAAAAACAATAAAAAAGACCGAAAAATCGATAGTTGATATTTTCGGTCTTTTGCCGCTTTGAACTTCATTTTCCGTTAGCTTTATCTTTCCTCGTAAACCCGCGAAGCGGGCTATTTTTTGAGAATTAAAAAATGCGACGGGTTATCGCCGGGTTTAAAGGTCATGTCTTCCGTGACCTCGATGGTGCCTTTAACAAATTTCATGGAATGCGTACCCGGAGAGACGTTTAACTTCGAAATATTCGTTTTGCCGATCAATTTCCCATCCATGTACACGTCGGCGACAGGCGGCATGGAAGAAATGAAAATCGTGGCGGATTCGCCCGAACTTGTCGGGGCCGGGGCCGCGGAAGGGGCCGGTGGCGGCGGCGCCGAAACTTCCGGGGCCGGTTCGGCGGCGGGAGGAGCGGCCGGCGCCGTCGCAGGTTCAGCGGGCGGCTGCTGAACAACGGGCTCAGATCTCGGTGCGGCTGTTTCTTTAACAAGAACCGTCGATTCGGTTTTATTTCCGCCTGCATAGTCGATAGTTTTAATGGCGTCAACGTACCCCTGCTTGGAAAGAGTGATAACGATTGCACCCTGAGGGGCGTCAACCCATTTATAAGGGGTGGATCCAAGGACTTTTCCATCGGTAATAATCGAAGCGCCGGAAGGTTTTGAAACAATGGTAAGTTTTCCGGAAAAGGCTTGAGATCTGGATGCCGCCTTTCGAGAAGGTTCGCTCGATTTGCCCGCGGGTGTTTTGGAAACGGCTTGTTTTACAACCGGCTGTTTTTCTACTTGTCGCTCAACAGAAGTGGCGGTTTTTGCAGCGGGTGGTTGCACCGCCGTTTCCGGCGCTGGAGCGGCGGGCGCGGGAGCGGCAGCCGCCGGTGGTTGCGCGGGCTGGGACAATTCCGGCATTGTTTGGGGCGCTGGGGCCGGGGTTGCCGGTGTTTGAAGCGTTACTTGTTTTCCAGGTTTCTTGACAAATGACAGATACCCCACGATTCCGGCCCCAACAAGGACCAAAATAACGATGCCGATAAGCACCGGCGTGAGGGAACGTTTGGGTTTTTCATCCTCAAACTCCTCGTCGCGGTCTTCGCGGGCGAACCGATCGAAGTCCCGGTCGACGGTCTTGCGCCCAGTCTTGACTTCAGGCAATTCTGGCGCCGGCTCGCGTTCGTGCCTTTGCGGCGAAGGCGTTTCAGGCGCCATTTCAAAGGCCGGTTGGGGGGCCTGTTTGGGCTGTTTGCGCCGCGGAGGCGATACCGGACCGAAGTCCTGTTCCTGGGCCTGAAACTGTTGGGCCGGCTGGCGCGGAGGAGGAGCAAAAGACTCTTCGTAGCGCGGCGCCTGCTTTACAAAAGAATCATCGGGGATTTCCGTATCCAGCGCCCCATAAGGTCCGGCGTTATCGGCCGGTTGGCCTGGGGACATTGCAGTACTGATTTCCGACTTGAATTCATCGAATTCAGATTTCGGCGGCGGGGGAGAAGGTTGCTGATAACTCTTCAGGTCCGATAAATTGAATCGGGTCGTTTGAAGGATTATATCTTCGGAACTTCGGAGCAGGTCGGTTTCCGTTTCGTAGATTTTCAGGATATTATGCAGTCCTGTTCGTTCCAAAATGCTTCTTACTTCGGGGTTGGGAGACAGAAGAGACAATCGCCCGCTCACATCAAGGATACGCCGGTTAAGCGCAAGGATCACATTTATTGCGTCGGAATAAATGTAATCCAGCGGTGAAAGGTCGATTGCAAAGTTCCTTTTTCCTTCCGCGATATAGGAGTTCAGGGTGTCTTTCAAAAGATTGGAATCAAACACCTCTCCCTTTTCCAACGCCGGTTGGATGATCTCAAAAATGCCGCTTACTCTAGCTCTGAATTTGATAACTACCCCCTCTTCTTGATGTTTGCACAGGGATATATTCCATAAGCAGCGATCGTGCTGCAAAAATACGCCAGGAGGGAGTTGAACCCACGACCTTCGGCTTCGGAGGCCGACACTCTATCCAACTGAGCTACTGGCGCAAAATAAAGTCTATTTTCTTTAACTTCGCGGAAAAACAGAATTACACCTATACTATAATATATTATTTCAAGATAAAAAGTTCAAGACAGAAATGAATTTTCGTGAATATGCTCATCCGTCTTGAGGGGCGGCCTGAAGCTGTCGCATGATGCGATCGGTGACTTTAAGCACTGCCAGCGCTTCTTTCCCGGGAACGCCGCCGGACCCGCCGCCTGAAATTTCATTAAAAAAAGCGCTCTGTTCGGCCTCAAGCGCGTCGATGGGCAAAACGGTTTCCTTGTTAAAAGCAAAGGGGGCGCCCTGCCGGGAAAGTGCGCCAGGTGCCAGGAAATAATGGTCAAGTTCTCCTTTGTCAAGATCCGCCGAAAAGTAATTGTCTTTTGAAAAGATCCTGATCTTCCTCATGCGTTTTGCCGAAATCCGGCTTGCCGTAAGGTTTGCCACGCACCCTGAGGGGAAAATAAGACGGACGTTGGCGATGTCAATATCATCGGAAATCACCGGGACCCCGGTTGCGGCGATTTTATCGCAGTCAGGTTCTTCCCGGCACAATCGCATGATCAACTGCAGGTCGTGGACCATGAGGTCAAGCACCACCGGCACGTCGGTGCCGCGCGGCGAATACTGCGCCAGCCGGTGGATCTCCATGAACCGGGGGCGGGGGTTATAAGAAAGTAACTTTGCAAAGGTCGCATTGAACGCTTCCGAGTGCCCCACATGGAGGACAACACCCTGTTTTTCCGCGCTTTCAACTAAAACCTGTCCTTCGGAAAAGGAAGCGGCAAGCGGTTTTTCAATAAGTATATGTTTGCCCTGTTCAAGGCATCGACGCGCGATGTCCAGGTGCGTGGATGCGGGCGTCGCTATGATGACCGCGGTCGTTTCCGCAAGCAGGGTGGCAAGGTCGGCATGGTCTTCTATATGAAATTTTTCCCGGACCGCAAGACGCCTGTCGGGGTCAAGGTCGTAAAAACCGCACACATGCGCATTGGGGTTTGCCAGACACTTGTTGATATGGTATGAACCCAGCACTCCCGCGCCGACAACGCCGACCCTTATTTTATTCATCCCATTCCTCCTCTCCCAGAAGCTTTCTTATCCGGGGCGCAATATGCATATTCCCGTGCATGATCTTTCGAATCGCGTCGAGGCACACCTTCTTTTTATGTTCGATTGGACTGTGGATTGGTAAAAATAAAACATGGCGGTCCTGGATCCGAACAAGTCCGCCTTCACCGTCACATTTTTCAATCCGTATTTCTATTCCGCAGTTCTCCAGTGTCTGTACGAGGAGAACAAAATCAGGATCGGACGGGGCCGCGTTCATGGTTTCTCTCCTTTGACAGCCGCTTGAATGCGCTGGCCCAGACGCGAATAACGGTGAAAGGCCTCATTGTTGGACACCGCGATGCCGACGGCTTTTGGGGTCCCGATGAGGATGCACAAATCACGGGCCCGTGTTATGGCGGTGTACAGGAGGTTGCGCTGAAGGAGAATATAATGCTGCGTCATCATAATGACGATGACCGCCTTGAATTCGCACCCCTGACTCTTGTGTATGCTGATGCAATAGGCGTGGACCAGTTCGTCGAGGTCTTTTTGTTCATAATGGATTTTTTGTCCGTCAAAATCGACCACGCATTCACTGTTGTCGATAACATCGACGATATATCCTATGTCCCCATTGAAAACGCCCAGGTCATAGTTGTTTCGGATTTGCATGACCCGGTCGCCCATGGCATAGGCAATTTCCCCGCGCACCAGCTTTTTCCCCTGAGGATTTAAAATACTTTGCAGCGTGCGGTTGATGTTCTGCGTTCCAAGTATTCCTTTATGCATGGGCGTCAGGACTTGTATGTCGAAAACCGGGTTTAAACCGTAGTGCTGCGGCAGGCGCCTGGAAACCAGGTCTATGATCGTGGAGAGGCATTTTTGCGGGTCTTCCTCGTTGATGAAAAAACAGTTCCCCTCTTTCTTATTTGAAAAGTCCGGCGCGCTGCCGTGGATTATTTCATGGGCAACCGTCACGATCCTGCTCTGCGCCGCCTGGCGGAAAATAGTGGTGAGTTCGACGTGGGGAATGTTATTGCTTGCGATAATGTCGGCCAGCACGTTGCCCGGCCCCACGGAAGGCAGCTGGTTGCTGTCTCCCACGAGCAAAAGCGCGGTGTCGGGCTTGAGCGCGCTTAAAAGGCTTCGCATAAGTAAAATGTCGATCATCGAAACTTCGTCGACGATCAAAACGCCGAGAGGAAGCTGGTTGTCCGCGTTGCGCGCGAAATGAAAATGGCCTTTGCCCGGCCTGAATTCCAGCAGACGGTGGATGGTGCTTGCCTTGAGTCCCGCAACGCTGCCCATTCTCTGGGCCGCCCTGCCCGTTGGGGCCGCGAGCGCTACGTTCACATGGTGCTCCCGGAAAAATGAAACGATTACCTGCAGGGTCGTGGTCTTGCCGGTCCCCGGCCCGCCCGTCAGCACGACCAGGGAATGCATCAGGAGCGCCTTGACGGCCTCGATCTGTTTCGGGTCGGCGCTCCATCCGCTGCGTTGGCGGTAGGAGGAGAGCCATGAATCCGCGGCGCCGGAGGAATACTTCGCCACAAGGGCGTTTTCGGAGCGTGTTTTAAGGGCAAGCAGACGGGCGACGGTATTTTCGGCCTCGAAAAACATCGGCAGGAAAATCCGGCCGTCCTCATTGATGAGCGTTTTTTCCCCGACGCAATGGTCAACGGTAAACAGCACGAGTTCTTCCTTTACCTCAAGTAAACTCGCGGCGGCCCCCGTAAGCTCCGCCTTGGGAAGATACGTATGACCGTCGGCGCCGGCTTCGCGCATCAGGTGCGTCAGGCCGGCGCGGACCCTTTTATAGGAGTCGTGCGAGAACCCCAGTTTCTGGGCGATTGCGTCGGCCTTTTTGAATCCCACGCCCCAAATGTCGTCGATGAGGCAATAGGGGTTTTGGGAAATAGTCTCCTGGGCCGAGCGTCCATACGCTTTGTAAATTTTATGGGCCAGGTTGACGCTTATGGCGCATTCCTGAAGGAACAGCATGAGTTCGCGGATGGATTTCTGGCGCTGCCACGCGTCCTGGATTTTTTGCAGGATCTTTTTGCCGATCCCGCCTACTTCCAGAAGCCGAAGCGGCTGGTTATCGAGGATGTCAAGGGTTTGAAGCCCGAAGACTTCGATGATTTTTTTCGCGCGCACGCCGCCGATGTTGGTGATGAGGCCTGAGCCTAAAAGCATTTCGATGCCTTGGATGGTCGTGGGCCGGATGATTTCATAACCCTGGATGGCGAACTGGGGACCGAAACGTTTGTGCCGCTGCCATTCTCCGGTAACGCGCAGCGTTTGACCGCATTCGGCGGTCGTCAGAACGCCCACGCAGGCCGAGGGACTGTCCAACCCTTCGAATTTGATCCGCGCGACCGTAAAGCCGTTGTCTTCGTTTCGGAATGAGATGTCGGTGAGAACGCCCTGGAGCGTCGTTGTCGTCATGGGGTCAATTAAAAAGGGCGGGAAACAGTCCCGCCCTTCCGATGTATGTAAACAGGATGTTCCGGTATGCCGCGCATAGTACCATGCGAACGCACTCCGGAAATCGCTTTGAGCCGTGCATGAGGCGCTTTAAGCCTGCCATGTCCTTTTTTTATGACGGCTCAAACGTCTGCGTTTTTTTCGTTTGTGTTTATTGATTTTCGCTTTTCTGTGTTTTTTTACACTTGACATTAAAAAGTATCCTTTCGGCAAAACGTTCGTTGTGCTCCAATAACAAGGTGAAAAAATGGATTTTGCCGGACACCATGTCAAGGTTGAATAACAGCCGGTTTGATTTTATACTATAATCATGAGATTCAACGTTCTTGTTACGGGCATCGATAATTCCCGTTCAAAAACCATTGTTGCGCATAATCTTGCGGGCAACCGCAGCGTTTCCCTGCAACATGCGCTGTCGCTCCTGGAGAACTTGCCGGTTATCTATCAGGTCAACCTGCTTAAGGAAGAAGCTGAGGCCACCATCGCCCGGTTGGGCAAAATCGGTGTGAGAGCCGGCGCAGTTCCGATGGAAATCGGGGGGGATGCCGTCAGAGAAAATAAAATCAAAGAGACCGCGGCGGTAAATCCCGAAACGGTCCCCCGCCAACCCGCCGAAACCATACGTGCGCCACAGCCCAATTTTACCTATATAAGCGGCGAAAAGCAGGCCAATGGACCGCCGGAAAAAGCCGGCCGGAAAAAGCTCCGGATCGCGGCCATCGTGATTGCGGCATGTTTCATCGGTTTGATGTTCGTATTCGCGCAGGTAAAGTTCAAGTTTTTCCTTCCCGATTCATCGGCTTCGAATCCGGTCCCCGGCATATCAAAACAAAAACCGGGCTTGCTGAACAATTCCCGCCAGAATGCAGGGAAAGCCGACGAGGCCGCCGACACGCAGCCGCAAACTCCGGCAGTCCCCGACGAGCAGCTGCGACAGGCCGTGGCCTATGCTGATTCGGCCAAAGCATGCGTTAGTGTCAAAGAAGCCATAGCATTTTATAAAATGGCACTGTCGTTCAATAAACGCAATATTGACGCCTGGTACGGCCTGATAAACGCCTACACGCAGGCTCAGATGCCCGAAGATGCGCAAAGGGCGCGGTCGGAAATGATGAAGAACTTCGGTGAGGGGGTGTTTTCCCTGGCCCACATCGTGCAACGCTTCGGGGACCTCATCGATTTGTATCCCGCCGACAACGGAACGTACCGGATAGAATACCGGTCACGGCAGACCGGGCAAACGGAGGTGCTTCATGAAACATTCCTGCTCGTCAAGGCCCTCGGCGTCCAGTGCAATTGCACGGCGCTTTCCCTGTTCGCTCATACCGGTAAAAGCAGGGGCGTGCTGGTATATCTGAAAACCGACCCGGTCCCCGCTTCGTACGCGGATTTTATCTCCCTGGCGGCGATTACGTACCTGAAGTAGAAAAAAAACCAAGGAGCGCTTCTATGATGCTGGCCGCTCCATCGGGAAAGGCCGGATCGTCGCAATAGATCTGCAATATTTCCAGGGCGGTGATCAGATCGTTGCGGGTAAGCTGCGGCTTTGGCCCCGACCGGAGTCGTTCTATGAACTCTTCGATTGAGTCGTAATAAAACACCACGCGTTCCTGCCCGGATTCGATTTCGTCAACCTCGGAAAGCAGGCGCGATCCGTAGGTGATGAGCAGGTCTTTTTCCTCGGGGGTGAACGTAACGCCGGCCAGTTCCTTGGATTCGAGGATATAATGGGGGATTTCGTAGAAATTGAACGATTTCAAGCGCGTTTTCATGTCGTTGTATTTGGTGTTATATCTATTGTCAACTAAGTCGTAATGCTCGGCGATGACGGCCCGCGCGGCCTCCAGAAAATCGTTATGCACGTAAAACTTGACGAGGTGCGCGTCAAGCTCCTCTCCGGTAAACGGAAGGAGCGCCGCCGAATTGTCGGCGAGCGAAGGGACGTTATGCTGCGCAAGCATGGAACGCACGAGCAGCGAATCATTGGTGGTGAACGCGCCCGGCAAAAGAGAAAAGTCCTTTTTATCGTAATGCACCGTTTCAGCCGGCTGGCTTTCCGCGCTCTTAGAAAGCACCGAATCGATTTCTTCCGTGCCGATGCGCCGAAGGGAAATTTCTTCTTCCAGGATTTTTAGCGCCTCATCGGTATACTGGTCGCGGTTAAGGCGCGCTTGCTCGATGAGATAGGAATTCGAGAAGGCTTTTATCGAATCGTGCAACGATGAGGACATGATAGAGGTTTCCTTTCCCGGATAAAAAAAATCCCATCAAGCCGAAGGACTTCTTAATGGGATTTTATAAAATACTATTATGCCAGGCGAAGCCGCTACCAGGCTATGCCCAGTTCGAACCCGATTTCCGTCGGGTAGTCTTTTTGTTTCTTCTTTCCAGTGGGCTGATAATAAGAATCGTACGTATAATCGGTTGGGTTATAATTGCCCGTTGTAATCGCGATTGTATTTTGGGCGATGCGGATATCGCCATAAAACCGGACTGAGGAATTCCTTGGCGTGGAAATCCCGATTTGGACATACACCGGCAAACCGAGAAAGGAATCATCCAGATTCGCCCAGTTGAAAAATGGAATGACGCCCGCGCCGGCAAACAGGCCGAAGGTATTATCGATAATATAATAGCCGCCGCCTATTTCGAAATAATTGCCCCCATATATTCGTTTTGTTTCATCGCCAAGGCCGCTGGGCAACCGGCCGCCGACGCCGAATTCAAGGAAGTACCGGTTCAAATCGACCTTATAATCGAAGCCCAGGGTGATCATGGTACTGAAAACCGTGTCCGCCGAGAAGGGAAGGACAGCTCCCATTTTTATGCCCTTGGAGCGCCGCGCCCACATCTGGTTGTACCCCATACCCTCCCGCCGGGTGATATTGGTCATGCCGCGGGTTTTATCAATGGATATTTTCTGGTACAGCGAGGCGGCGATGCGTTCCGTGGACTCTTCGATATCGCCGTAAGTCAAGAGCGTCATTTCGGTCTGGTAAATGTCCTGGCCTGTGGCGCTTTTTCGGACCACGGTTACGATGGTTTTGCTGTTGTCAAGAAGTTGCTGGTCGGATTTTTCGGATGCATCGCCCTTGTCGCCGTTTTGCCTGATGATGATGACCTGCTTACCCGACACGGAATCGGAATATGTCTCGTTCGCCTCTTTCCTGCTTATATAGAGCCCGACCGCGGTGATTTCGAGGTATTCATCGGCGCCCATGGCCTGCGCCGCAGATTCCAGTTTGCCGTCCGCCTGGACGAATTTCGCCGATTTTACGGGAGGGACCGTTACGCAGTTCGCGATTTTAGCGTATTTGTTGGCCAGAAGCATCCCGAAGGCGTCGGAAAAACTTTTATCGGCGTTGGTTGATTGCACCGGAAAGACCGCGACCTTTACGGCGAAAACATCGCCGATGACAAGCAGACATATAAGCGCCGCGAGCATTTTTTTCATGATAAAGTCCTTTACGAGGAAGTGTATGCGTTACAATTGATAATATCGCATTTAGATGTCTAAAAGTCAATTGAAAACTCTTTAAAATTGTTTCCTTAAATTGTTATGCTTGAGCCGATACGAAATTGCATCCGAGATGACATTGTAAGGGTTCAAAATTTTGAACCCTTACGGTCGCAAAATAAGGTCATCGTGATTGTAAATCAGTATGAGCGTGCCTTTATCAATAGACACTCATCAATGCCGCCATCGCTCATAATTTTTTGTCGCGCGTTTTTATTGTTTCATTTCCCGCCTTCAGGGCATTAAAAAACGCCGGGCCCGTTTTATTTCCTTGTGAGGCGCTTAAACTGTTTTATATTTTGAAGTCGCACGACCGAAGTTTCACCGTATTTCCCGGCCCGGGGACCTTAAGCCATGAACGTTATCAAGATCATCAAGGAAAACGTTTACCTCCGGAACTTCCTGATTTTTCTCAGCGTGCTCGGGCCGGGGATCGTGACCGGGAGCGTTGATAACGACGCCGGCGGCATCACGACCTATTCGGTGGCGGGCGCCTCGTACGGCTATAAGCTGCTGTGGACCCTCATACCTTCGTTTATCGCGCTCTTGACAGTACAGGAAATGAACGCGCGGATGGGGATCGTCACCGGTAAAGGGCTTGCCGACCTCATCAGGGAAAATTTCGGCGTCAAAATAACCTTCTATATTTTCATCTGCCTTCTCGTCGCGGACATCGGAAACACGGCCACGGAGTTTGCCGGCGTGGCGGGGAGCATGATGGTGTTCGGCATCAGCAAATATATTTCGGTCCCCATCGCGGCGATAGCCGTATGGTTTATAGTTGTCAAGGGCAATTACAAGACCACCGAACGGATATTCCTGCTCTTCAGCGTTTTCCTGCTTTCGTACATAATTTCGGCGGTCCTGGCGAAACCGAACTGGTCCGATATTGGAAAAGCCCTCTGTAAACCGACCATGCAATGGGACGAAAATTACCTTGGGATGGTCCTGGGGCTGGTGGGCACCACCATCGCGCCGTGGATGCAGTTTTACATGCAGTCGGCGGTGATCGAAAAACGGATCAAGATCGCCGACTATAAATTCGTTATCTGGGACGTGGTCATCGGCGCGGTCGGCACCATTGTAGTCGCTTTTTTTATCATCGTGGCGTGCGCTTCCACGCTGCATGTAAACGGCATTACGATCCAAGAGGCCAAAGACGCGGCATTGGCGCTGAAACCGCTGGCGGGCAATCTTGCGTCGACGGTGTTTGCGTTCGGCCTTTTTATCGCATCGATATTTTCCGCGACGATATTGCCGCTGGCCACGGCTTTTTACGTGTGCGAAGCGTTCGGCTTCGAGGCGGGCATCGACAGGAAATTCAACCAGGCGCCCCAGTTTTACGTTTTAATCACCCTCATCATCGGCATCGCGGTGACCATTATTCTGCTGCCCCGCGCCCCGCTCATTACCATCACGATCTGGACGCAGGTGCTCAACGCGATACTGCTGCCGGTCGTGCTGATTTGCATGATGCTGATTATTAACAAGCAGGAAATCATGGGCGACCACCGCAACAACCGCCTCCAGAATACCATCGGCGTCTGCACGACCATCGTCCTGGTAATTTTAAGCGCGCTTTTGTTCGTGATGCCGGTGGTTTCGGCGGTTTTGAGGAAATAAACGCGCGGCGTTTACGCAATCGGCGCCGTGAATGAATAATTCGTTTCCGAATTTCTCCTTTTTAAAATACCAAAAAATTACGACAAAAGACACCCTAAAACACCCAATTAAGGAGTTCTTTTTCAAATTAAAGAGATAGGTTATTTAGGGCCAAAATTTGTTTTCCATTTTTCCTTCATTTTTGAAAAAAAATATCTTATATTATTGGAAACAATGACACTAGGATTTTAATTTTTTTTGAAGACATGCCATTTAATCGATTAAATTTTGTCTTTAATAAAAGGAGGAGTTCGTATGGGAAAGCCGGTTAAGTTCCGTAACATTTGTTATTGTGCGGTTTTAACAGGGGTATTGGTTGTAAGCGCGCATGCTTTACCTACCATCACTTCGGTCACGAGGTCGGCCGATACGGTAGGGAAGTATACGAAGTTGGAACTGGCGGTCGCACTCACCGCCACGTATACCAATCCCTATGACTTCGACCAGGTCGATCTTTCGGCAACGTTTACATCGCCGAGTTCAAAGACATGGAATATAAGCGGGTTTTACGATAGCCTTCTCCAGTTCAGGGTCCGGTTTTCCCCGAATGAACTCGGCACCTATACCTACTCGGTAACGGTCAAGGACCCCTCGGGCACGAGCCAGAGCGTCACGGGTAGTTTTGTCTGCAAGGCTTCCACCTATCATGGATGGGTCAAGATCGCCCCGAACAACCGGTATTTCAGCTACGATGACGGGACCTCGTTTTATGGAGTAGGTTGTTGCTATTGCTGGGACGTTACCGACAGCGGAATTGGAGTGTTGCAGTCGTTTAAGATGAATACATGGTTTTGGTGGAACGGCACGCATAAAACGGTCAATGGCAAAGAGCAATACCAAGGCGGATATAAACTGATAGAATCGCCGCTTGGACAATACGACTTTCATCAATGCACCTATGTAGACAGCCAAATGACGTGGGGGGAAGCGCGCGGACTATCCATGTGGATAGTGATTTGGCCGCACGATTACCTGGCCCAGACCATGACCGGCTCCTGGGTGAATTTATGGATTGCCAATTCATATAATACCCTTCTCCCCAACGCCTAGACGTTTTACAGCGACAGCACGTGCTGGAAATATCAACAAAAAATGTATCGTTACATCATCGCCAGGTGGGGTTACAGCCGGGCGCTGGAGGGTTGGCAGACGGTTGACGAAATAGCGGGTACCGACGGCTACGTGGCGGACAAAGCCTCGGGAAACGCCTGGATGAAAAAGATGGCCGCTTTTTTCAAGGCCAACGATCCATACCAGCATCCGACGTGTGCTTCCAACGAGACTCCCTCGGATTCGGTCATGACGTGCACCAATTCGGAAAACTATGGAGGCACCACGCCCGCTAATTGGAATAGCCTTGTCACGAAACTATGGAACGGCTGGACCAAACCTGCTTTGACCGGGGAGTGCTCCTCGAGCAACGATCACCAAAATCTCTGGTCCTGCCTCGCCTCGGGAGAAGCGGCTTCGCCCTTCATGTGGCAGTTCAACCAAGGCTGGACCGCCGCCAGGTCACAGAACTATCCACCCTTTACGACGTTCGTTTCAGACATCCCCTTTGCCAGGCTGACAAACCCCTCCCAGGCGCAGGTGACCGTCAGCGGCGCCACGGCCTACGGTATAAAAAGCAATGAGGCCGTCTGGGGCTGGATGACCGGGGCTTTTTCAGGCAAGAGCCTCAGCGTGGCGGGGGTGGCGAACGGTACGTATACTTTAACATGGTTCGATTGCAAGGGGGGAACGGCTATTTCGTCAAGTTCAATCACGATATCAGGCGGCGCATTGACCGCGACCGTTCCTACGACCAGCGTTGCCGATATTGCATTCAAGGCCCTCGCGCCGCTGCCGGTACAGGTCGTTGCGGGAGACGCCCGGAAGTCCGCCGAATACCGGCCGATCATCGCCTATGGGCACGGCATTATTCGCCTGCTGTCGCCCCTGGCAACGAACAGTGTGATGCAAATAATGACGGCGCAGGGACGCGTTGTTGCGCAGCGTAAAATTCCGGACGCCAACGCGGCAGTGGTACCGGTGGGAAGCCTGAGTGAGGGGGTTTATTTCGTGAAAATCACCTCGGGCGGGAAAAACCTGTTGCAGCGGTTGACAGTGGGTTATTGAACGCGCGTAATTCTTGTTCCTTTACAAATAGAATGACCTCGCGGCTTTGCCGCGAGGTCATTGAACTTCAAGTGCATCTCAAATAAAAATCAGCATTGCCACCAAAGAGCCTTCACCGTCAAAATGAAAGGTATAAACGCCATGAAGATCAAACGCATCATCGCTTCGATGTTCATTGTATCAATCTCGCTGTGGGGTAATCACGCCTTTGCAACCACCATCAACTTCGATAACGTGGCCGATGGCGCCATGATCGACAATCAATATTCCGCGCAAGGAGTTACCTTCTTTGCATTTCAAGGATCTGGCGCTACGAACGACGGCCATGTGTATGCGCGAAAGGATTCTTATGCCAAATCTCAACCCAACTCGATTGGATTAGGAAACGGCATTTTCCCTTATGCCAATGACTTCTATGGATACATCGACGCGCATTTTACACAACTGCAAAGTTCGGTAAGCGTGGACGTTGCGGCAATCGTCATAGCGGAAATCGCCACGAATGCCACCCTTCCTCCCTATTTGGCGGCGTACGGAGCAAAAGATTCGACAACCGGCAAGAATCCCCTTTTGCAAATCGTGTATTACCCTCAGTCTATAGTGAAAGGACTGGGCGCAACTCAAGCAGGGCCCTGGCAAACGCTAACCATTACTCGTCCGACAAATGATATTCAATTCGTAATTTTATCATCCCCCAACGTCCAACCCGCGGCTTATGGCGAATTCGACAACTTGACTTTCTTGACAACAACCAACACAGCGCCGTCCATTATCTCCAATCCGGCTAATATAAATAGGCTGCAGGGATTGACGGCTACGCTCGATGTCGTTGCTCAGGGCACAGCTCCGCTGCAATACCAATGGTACAAAGACAACACATTGCTTTCCAATGGACCACGCTTATGCATGGCCGTAAACTGTCACGCCATCTCAGGGGCGACCACGTCCGAGTTGAAGATAATCGGCTTGCGTCCGGTGGATTCCGGTTCCTATTATGTCGTTGTGAAAAACCAGTTCGGATCAACTACCAGCAATCATGCCGTGGTAAGCGTGTTTTCCTTTGAATTCCCGAGGTACCCCCCAAAATCGATTCTAAAGTAAGCTTCAATCGTGAGGATTTGAGTCTTTTTGATAGTGAAGATTCCTCGAAGAAGAGTTTCGAGGAATCTTCATACCTGCATCCGCCGCCGGGCCGTCTTTTTCTTTTGTTCGAAAAACCATCCTCCGCATCGAGAACCGTCCTCAAGCTGGGAAAAGATCCTCCGGCAGCTTTTTTAATATTCTCCTATTGCAAAAATCACAAATCCCCAATAGTTTTGAAGAGTTTTGTATCAAATATAAGCTTCACTTTTTGACCGCCTTTACAATCCCGCGGAGTGAACCGTCAAAAGAAGGACGAAAAAACTCCACTGTTAACCCTTCCATTGCGAAAATTTCACCGTATTTTTTTGTGTGTGATTTGTCGGTAATGATCACTATTCCATTCGGTTTCAAGACTCTCGCTATTTCCCGGCAGGCTTTGTCTCGTCCATCTTTGGTAGGGATGTTGTGGATACAAAGGTTGGAAAGAACCACGTCAAAGGTATCATTGGGAAAGGACATGCTTCGCACATCCTCATTTCTTACTTCAACTTTTTCAAGGACC